>OGCL01000839.1_pt1 | contig 29661 bp, 25 predicted proteins | sample 1570041 | NCBI WGS metagenome assembly OGCL01 (sample SAMN06266162, study PRJEB24511) | hot springs metagenome | isolation source: Hot spring water | place: South Africa: Limpopo | collected 2015-06-22 | reverse complement strand
GTGGTGGCGATGGAGGGTCTCAACGGGTGGAGCCGTCCGTTGGACCGGATGATCCTGGAGCGTGGGTACCGACTGTACAATGTGAACAACCTCAAGCTGGCCCGGTTCCGGGAGATCTTCCCTGGGGGAGCGAAGACGGACCAGCTAGACCTGAGGAAGAGCCTGGAGCTAATGAAGCTCGCGGACCATCCGCCCGTGGCCAAGGATGTGCTGCACGAGGTAGGCCCAGTTCGCGCGGAGGACCCGAAGCTGAAGCGGCTGAGAAGGTCCAGGTGGTGAACCGGTTGCGGAGCGACCTTCTCGCGGTGTGTCCCGAGCTCCTGGCCATCAGCCGCGGGACCAAGCGGCCCCGGCCGGCAGACCGGCAAGCCAAGGCCACGATGATGGTGGCGGTGGATCGTTACCTGAAACAACTTCCGGAGGCCCGGGCCTACTACGAGAAGAAGCGGGAGAGAGAAAGAAATCCAACAAGCACGTACAAGAGTTGGGAAGGCGCCTGGTACGGGTGATGGGGCCGATGCTGAGGGAAGAACGGGATTACGCCCTCAGAGAGGTCCGACGTTCCACTTGAAAGTCCAAGCGGGATGTTCAGCTCTTGTGATCAGACGCGTATCTTCCAGATGTACGGCCCGTTCAGGGCCGGAGTACAGTAGATCGATCGGACTCCTTGGCCGGCACGGAACCGGCCGCCCCAGCATTTGTCAACCGGCGTGCGTCATTCCGACCGGCACCCGGGCCCCCGCCCCGGGAACTGTGCACGTCCCATAGCACCTGGCGAAGAAGGCCTCGGGGACGCGCACTGCCGTAGCTTGAGAACGGCAACCTCAATCGCGCTGTTGACCACAGGAACCATGGGCCGAGCGTGGGCCTTGGCCCGCGAAGGCCAAGCACGATCTCCGTAGAATCTTCTCGGGGTTTGCCCGGCAGGAATGCGAGCTACGCTGGGGGTGAGCTAAGAACCTCGGCCATTTGGCGGCCAAGCTCCCGGGCGGCTTGCACCAGCTCAGGAAGGTCCCGCACGTGCCGGCCCGGCCCACCCACCGCCCCCTTCACCGTGAACACCTCGGCCTGCGAACTCCCTGGAGGACCCGCAAACTTCCCCAACTCCCGCAGCGCTTCATCCGGACTTCCCCTCCCCGACAGAGCAATCAACCCAAAGCACCGGGCCTTGGGCCTCCGCCCGTGGGTGAACAGGAAAAACGTCCTATCAAGGAAAGTTTTCATTTGAGCGGATACGCTGCCAAAGTAGACTGGGCTGGCAAGGATGACCCCGTCGGCCTGGCTGAACTTCTCCAGGATCCACACCCCGTCGTCGTCCTCCAGACACTTGGGGACTTCGCGGCAGTTGCCGTGGGCTTGGCACGGGCCGATCTTGTACTGGTTCAGGACGACTTTTTCGGTGGCGATACCCCAGGCGGCAATCTCTTCCAGCGCTTGGTCGATGAGGTAGTTCGTGTTGCCTTGAACCCTCGGACTTCCCCCCAACGCCAAAACCTTGAGGGAGCTCTTCATCCTCGACCTCCGCAAGTATAGGCTAGGCCGTGTGTAAGGGGCGGCCCAGGGCCGCCAAGACGGCCTCCCACAGGGCCTCGGGGAAGGTGGGATGGGCGTGCACGGCCGCGGCGAACTCCTCCAGTGTAAGGTTCTTCTCCACAGCCAGGGCTGCCTCTGCAATGAGATCCGAGGCGTGGGGACCGATGATCTCGGCGCCCACAACCCGGCCGGACTCGTCAGCGGCAATCTGGGCGTAGCCCTCGGGCTCGCCCTCGGCCCAAGCCCGACCCAAAGCCCCAAAGGGAAACCGGCCCACTTTGAGACCGGGCCCTTCAGTTTTGCCCACCAGGGCCACCTCCGGCTGCGTGAAAATGGCTTGGGGAACGAAAAACTTGTGCTGGGAGACCTCGCGACCCGCCAGGTGGTCCGCCAACACCAAGCCCTCGTGGGAGGCCTTGTGGGCCAGAAGCCAGCCGCCCCGGAGGTCGCCAATGGCGTAAATCCCAGGCGCCGCCTGGAACCGCTCGTCGGTGGCCACAAACCCCTTGTCGGCTGCAATCCCCACCATCTCTAGGCCCAGCCCCTGAAGTTGGGGCTTGCGACCCACCGCCACCAGCACCACCTCGGCCGGGATTTCCTCGGTTCCCGATTGGGTGCGCACGACCAAGGTTTCCCTGCCCAGACCCTCAGCTTGGCAACTCAGCCGGATCTCGATGCCTTGCTTTTTGAGGGCCTGGCGGAGGAACATCTCGCCCCGGCGGCTCACGCCCACGCCGGGAAGCAAGGTGTCCATCATCTCCACCACGGTCACTTGGCTGCCCAAGCGCCGGTAGATCGTGGCCATCTCCAGGCCAATCACTCCACCGCCCACCACAACCAGCCGCTCCGGCACCTTCTTGAGCATGAGCGCGTGGTCTGAGGACCAAACGCGCTCGCCCTCGAAGGGAAGCCCCCGAAGTTCGACCGCGGCGGAACCTGTGGCCAGCACAATCGCTTGAGCGGCGAGCTCCCGCTCGCCCTGCCCGCCGCGGATCCGAAGCTTGCCCGGCCCGCTCAACGAAGCCTGGCCGTGCACCACCTCCACCTTGGACGCCACAAGCAGCTTTTCAATCCCCGAGCGAAGCTGGGCCACCACCTCCCCTACCCAGGCCCGCAACCGAGCTAGGTCCACGCGGGCCTCCACGCTCAGCCCCATTCGGGCGTAGGTTTCCCTGCGGGCCAGAACGTGGGTGGCCGAGTACAGGGCTTTGGTGGGGATGCAGCCCCAGTTGAGGCAAGTGCCCCCAAGGTGGGCTCGTTCGACGAGGACGCACTCTACGCCCAGTTGCCCGAGCCTGCGGGCGGTCACGTACCCAGCGGGGCCCCCGCCCACCACAGCCACGCGTACGCGGTCCACCCGAGCCGTCCTAGAGCACGAGCCGGACAAACCGGCGCCGGCCGGCCCGGAGGATCATCCCCGACCGGACCTCGATCCGATCCTGGGGGGACTGAACCTTGCGGGCATCGAGCTGGACACCACCCTGCTCCACCAACCTGCGGGCCTCGGACCGCGAGCCCGCCACCCCCGTGGCCACCAACAAATCCACAACCCCAATCTGACCATCCTCGTCCAGAATGTCCCCCACTTGGACCTCGGCCATCTCCTCCGGGGGAAGTTCCTCCTCGAACACCCGCTCGAAGTGGGCCTGGGCCCGCTCTCCAGCCTCGGCCCCGTGGAACTGGGCCACGATCGTGCGCGCCAGACGCTTCTTGGCCTCCTTGGGATGGAGCTGGGCCACCTCCTCCCACGGCGTCTCCGTGAGCAAGGTGTAGTACTGGGGCATGAGCTCGTCCGGCAGGGACATGATCTTCCCGAACTGCTCCTCCGGGGGTTCGGCCACCCCAATGTAGTTGCCCCGGGACTGGGACATGGCGTGAACGCCGTCGGTCCCAATCAGCAACGGCATGGTCAAGATGACCTGGGGCTCCTGCCCATAGGCCTCCTGAATGTCGCGCCCGATGAGCAGGTTGAACCGCTGATCGGATCCTCCCAGCTCCACGTCGGCCCGGACCATCACCGAATCGTAGGCCTGGGCCAGAGGGTACAGAAACTCCATGATCGTAATCGGGCTCCCTTCGCGAAACCGCCGGGCGAAGTCGTCCCGCTCCAGCATCCGGGCCACGGTGTACCGGGCCGTGAGGCCGATCACCTGGGCCAGGGTGAGGTTCTCCAGCCACTCCGAGTTGTGGCGAACCTCGGTGCGGCGAGGGTCCAGGATGCGGAAGGCCTGCTCCCGGTAGGTCTTCATGTTGCGTTCAATCTCCTCCGGCGACATGGGATCGCGCGTCTTGGACTTGCCGGAGGGGTCGCCGATTCGGCGGGTGAAGTCCCCCACCACCAACACGGCGGTGTGCCCCAAGTCCTGGAAGGCCCGGAGCTTGCGCAACACCACAGCGTGGCCCAGGGTGAGGTGCGGCGCGGAAGGGTCAATCCCCAACTTCACCCGCAGGGGCCGCTTCTCCTTGAGCGACCGCTCCAGTTTGGCCTCCAATTCCTCCCGGGGGAGGAACGTCTCCGCGTTCTTCTCGATCACCTGCAGCTGCTCTGCCACTTGTCGGGCTATGTCCATAGGCTGTTACACCACCACCGCTGACACCACGGTGTCCCCGGGGTTCACCTCGATCAGGCGCACACCCCGCGCGTAGCGAGAGAACACGCTGACCTGGGACACCGGGAAACGAATGACCTTGCCCCGGGCCGTGGACAGCGCCACTTCGTCCTCCTCACCCACCAGCAAGGCGGTAACCAGTTGCCCCACGTGCTCATCCAGTTTGATCCCAATCACCCCGCGTCCCCCTCGGCGTTGGATCGGGAACTCCGGAAGCTCCACCCTCTTGCCTGACCCCAGCTCCGTGACGAACAGAAGCTTGCGCGTCTCGTCCTTGGCCAAGGAGACCAAACTCACCACCTCATCCCCTTGGGCGAGGTGGATGCCGATCACCCCCTTGGAGGGACGGCGGGTCACCCGCACCTCTTCCTCAGCGAACCGGATCGTCTGCCCCCGCCGTGTGGCCAGAAGCACTTGTCCGCTCCCTTGGGTTCGGGCCACGTCCACAAGGTGATCTCCTTCGGGGATGGAGTGGGCAATGATCCCCTTGGAGTGGGCATTGGCGTAGTCGGAGACGGCGTTGCGGTTGACGATGCCCTGGGCTGTACCCAACAGGACGAACTCCGCGTCGTACCCGTCCACAGGGAGAACGGCCTTCACCTCTTCGTCCAAAGCCATCTCCAGGAACTGACGGAGGTTCTTGCCGGCCGAGTCCCGCTCGGCCAGCTCCAGGCGGGACACAGGCAGGCGGAACACCCTTCCCCGGTCGGTAAACACGAGGAGCTCCTGGTGGGTGTGCCCAGCGACCATGGTGCGGAGGAAGTCCCCCTCCTTGGGGCGGATGCCGATCACCCCTTTGCCCCCGCGGCTCTGGGCGCGGTAGGCCTCGCACTCCGTGGTGTTCACGTAGCCCTTGGCCGTGACGCACAGGATGACGTCCCGCTTGGGGACCTCCGGCTCGCCCAAGGCCTCCTCCCCCCCGGGATCGACAATGCCCGTCCGCCGGGCGTCCCCGTACCGCTCAGCTATGGCTTTGAGCTCCTCCCGGATGATATTGTCGAGCAGGGTGGGGTGGGCCAGGACCGCTTGGTACTCGGCGATCCGGGCGTTGAGCTCCCCAAGTTCCTCGTCGATCTTGCGGCGCTCCAATCGGGTGAGCTGGGAGAGCCGCATTTTGAGCACGGCGTCGGCCTGCTTGGGGGAAAGCCCGATTTCCGCGGCCAGGAGGGCCTCGGCTTGGGCCGGTTCTGCGGCCGAGCGAATGATCTCAATGACCTGATCCAAGTTTTCCAGGGCCTTGTTGTAGCCCTCGAGGATGTGGGCCCGCTCCTGGGCGTTCTTCAGCCGGTGCTCGGTCCGGCGGCGGACCGTGGCCCGCCGGAAGTCCAGGAAGGCCCTGAGCATCCGGGGAAGGGACAGGGTGCGCGGGCCGCCGTCCTGGATGACGAGGAAGTGGCAGGAGAAGGTGCGCTCCAGGGGGGTGAGCTTGTACAGCCGCTGGAGGATGCGCTCAGGGGTGGCATCCCGCTTGAGCTCGATGACCACCCGCAAACCCTCGCGATCGGACTCGTCCCGGAGGTCGGTGACCCCCTCCAGTTCCCCGTCCTTCACTCGGGCGGCAATGGACTCGATGATGGTGGTCTTCCGGACCTGGTAGGGAATCTCCGTAATGACGATGCGGTCTTCTTCCATGAACGCTCGGCCCCGGAGGGTGAACCGCCCTTCCCCAGTGCGGTAAGCCTCCCGGATGCCTTCCCGGCCCACGATGACCCCCCCGGTGGGGAAGTCCGGGCCGGGGAGCAAGGGCAAAAGCTCATCGACTTCAGCTTGGGGATGGTCCATGAGGTACAACGCGGCCGCCACCAGCTCCCGCAGGTTGTGAGGGGGGATTTGGGTGGTCATCCCCACGGAGATGCCCCACGCCCCGTTGGCCAGCACGTGGGGGAACCGTACGGGCAGGACCTCGGGTTCCTCCAGGGAGCCGTCGAAGTTGGGGAGGAAGTCCACCGTGTTCTCGTCGAGTTCCTCCAAGAACTCCTGGGCGATGGGAGCCAGCCGGGCCTCGGTGTACCGCATGGCCGCGGGCTCGTCCCCGTCGATGGACCCGAAGTTCCCCTGGCCGTCCACCAGGGGGTAGCGGGTGGAGAAATCCTGGGCTAACCCCACCATGGCCTCGTACACCGCGGCGTCCCCGTGGGGGTGGAACTTACCCATCACCTCACCCACGATGCGGGCCCCTTTGCGGTGGGGCTTGCCCGGGGTGAGCCCGAGCTCCCTCATCCCGTAAAGAATCCGCCGCTGCACCGGCTTCAGACCGTCGCGCACGTCGGGAATGGCTCGGCCGCGGATCACCGAGACGGCGTAGTCGATGTACGACTGCTCCATCTCGTCTTCGATGAAGGCGATTTCGATGCGTTCAGACATGGATCGCTCGATGTTACGTCAGGAAAAGCGTTTTTTCAACTTCGGGGCTTGCCCAGCCGGTCCGGATCAAACGCCTCGTCGGGCACAGGGACGAAGCTCGCTTCCCGGATAAACAGAAAAGTCCGGTTGCCCTCGATCAATGCGTTCTCCACCACCTGTTCCCGGACGTACACGTCCCCGTTGAAGTCCGCGTAGGCCGTGAAGCGGACCCGGTACAGGACCACGCCGGTGACCGCCAGGAGCCGCAACTCCACCGGCCTGTTGGTGCGGGGATCCACGAGGACTACCACGGTCTGGAAGGCCACTCCAGGGTTAATGGCCCGCACTTCCAGCTCCACCTGGGGCTGGCCTTGGGCCGTTTGCGTCTCCCGGCGGGCGGTGATGCGGTAGTCCCGGGCCAGCCGTACCCCGGCGATTTGGGCGACTGCCGCATCCCCAAACGCCGCTTGCGCCCCGCTGGTCCGCAACGGGGTGGCCAGCTCCGGTTGCCAAAAGAACGTGCCCCGGGGGGTGATCAAGAACACCTGCCCGGCCAGCTCCGCCGGCTGGAGAAACTCGATGCGCACGTAGCCCTCGCCCTGGATGTCCTTGAAGGCCAGCTTGAGCTCCGCTTCCTCCATTGTCCCATCGCTCTCGGCCCGCACAAGCACCGTAAGCTGGCTGGCTTGAACGTCCAGGAACCGAACTCGATCGAGCTGTTCAAGGTCGAGCTGGGCTAGACCAACCAAACCCCAAGTGACCACAACGGCCAAACCCCAAAGCCTCATGCAGTTCCTCCTCTTTACACAGCCCGCAGTGCCTCAGCCACGTTGAGGCGCGCGTTCTTCCACCCGGGGTAAACACTGCTTGCGGCCGTGGCTAGCAAGACAAGGAAAAAGGGAACGACCAAAGTCTGAAGTCCCACCGCCACCCGAATGGGTTGGGGCATGGTGCCCCCGGGGGGGACGAAGGTCAACCCTAGGGCGTTGAAAACCAAGCCCAAAAAGATACCGCCCATCACCCCCCCCAGCCCGCCCAGGAACCCCACAGCCATCCCTTCCAACACGAAGTTCCCAAACACCCGGCTCCAGGGGACCCCCAGGGCCCGCACCGTGGCCACTTCCCTCGTCCGTTCCAAAAAGGAGATCGTCAACACCTCCAGCACGCTGAAGAACACGAGGACGAAGATGGCCAGGGAGGTCAGCCCCGAGAAGGCGCGCCAAAACGTGCCGATGGACTCAAAGAACGGGCTTAGGTCTTGCCAGGTGCGGACAGCAAGGGACAACCCCGCGTCTTTGAGCCTCTGCTCCAATTGGGTTCGCACCTGGGGAGCCTCGGCAAGGTCCTCGATCCAAATGAGAACCCGCTCCACCCCCGTGGTGCGCACCAGGCGCTGGGCAAACCCCAGGGGAACCAACGCGAACCGCTCCTCGAGCTGGGCGTTGCTCAGTCGAAGCGTGCCCATCACGGTCACGGTGGAGGCGTTGAGCGTCCCGTTCACAGTGCCTGCCGCCACGTTGACCGTGTCCCCCGGGCGCAAGTTGAGCTTTCGGGCCAATCGCTCGCCGAGCACGACTTCCCGCGCCTCGCGTTCCCCTAAGGGCCGGCCAGCCACGAGCATACAGACGTAATCGCCCATGCAGTCCTCGGGGACCACTCCCCGGGCCAGGAGCAGCGTGCTGCCCTTCTCGTTTCCGATGAGCCCAGCGAAGTTGAGCTGGGGGCTTATCCGACTTCCTTCCACGGTACGGACAAGCCCCACCACCTTGTCCAGGTCGCCTGGGGGAATCAGGGCCTCCAATCCCGAGGCCCGCCCCTCCAGAACCCGGGCATCCCCCACCTGAACGGCCCCCAGCTCGAGGGCCAGGGACCGCTCGGTGGACCGCAACGCCTCGGCCACGAACCCCAGCACAAACGAAAGGAGCGTAACCCCCACACCGATCACGAGCAGACTGAACAGCGTGCGCCGCCGATTGCGAAACACGTTGCGCAAAGCCAGTTTGAGGTTCATAGGGTCCTCACACCGCGCGCAACGCTTCCACCACCGACAGGCGGGCCATCTGCCCCGCAGGGAGGAGGGCCGACACCACGGTGGAAAGGAGGCTCAACAACAAGGGAACCCCAAGGACGAGCGGGGTGAAGTTCACCCCCAAGGTCACCGCTTGAACCGTCCCCGGGGGTCGCCAGGGGATCGCGGCCGCGTTGAACGCCAAAGAAAGCGCAACACCGAACAACAGGCCCACCAGTCCTCCAACCAAACCCAGCCCTGCGCCCTCTAGGAGGAAGAGGCGGAACACCTCCTGCCCCAGCGTGCCCAAGGCTCTCAGCGTCCCCACCTCCCGCGTCCGCTCCAGGAAAGAAAGCGTCAGCACCTGCAGGACAATGAAGAAGACCAAGACGAATACCGCGGCGATGAGAAAACCAAACAGGAGGTCGAAGAAGCTAGCCAGCTGACGGTAGAACGGGGACAGAACGTCCCAGGTGCGCGCCTCCAGGGTGAAACCCTGGGCGGGCAGACCTCGGGCCAGCATGCGGGCCGTGCCCCAGGTCTGCCGAAGAGAACGCAACCCCAGCACCACCCGGTCCACACCCCACGTGTTCAACAGCGTTTGGGCCAGGGAAAGAGGGACAAACACCTGCGATCGCTCGACCTCCGCGGAGGAGAACCGATAAATCCCAACCACCTCGGCGGGGAGGACATTGAGCGCCCCGGCGGCGGTGGTGGCCGTGAGGTTCACGAAGTCCCCAGGCTTGAGCCCCAGTTCCTCAGCCAGGACCTGGCCCACAAGGACAGCCCCTAGATCGCCGGACCGGAGGCCCCGCCCGCCCACCACCAGGCCGTTGTAGTCCAACACCGGGTTCTCGGGGACGACCCCCAACCCCCGCACCGTTGCCGTCCTCCGGCGAAAGGTTAGCAAGGAGGAAAACCCCAATTGAACTGTGGAGCCTCGCACCTCAGGGAACTGGGCAACCCACCGGGTCAACCGCTGTTGGTCCTCCGGCCCGATGAGGTAACCCAACCCCTCGGAGTCGCCCTCGAACAGGGCTCGATCGGCGATCTGGATGTTGCCGTACTGCTGCACCGTCGTTTGTTGAATCAGGGCTTTGGAGCGCTCCACAAACCCCAGGACCACCAGGGACAGGGAGCACCCCAAGCTGACGATGACCAAAGCCAACAAGGTCCGGCGCCGGTTGCGGCGCAGGTTACGCAGGGCGATCCGCCACATACCTCTCCCCTTGGATCTTTCCGTCGCGGATGTCCAGCACCCGCTGGGCATAGGGCGGGACCGCCGGGTCGTGGGTGACCACCACGAACGTGACGCAATGCTCTCCGTTGAGGTTTTGGAGCAGCCCCATGATCTGCTTGCCGGTCGTGGAGTCGAGGTTGGCCGTGGGTTCGTCGGCCAGGACCACCCGGGGCTGCGTCACCAGGGCCCGGGCGATGGCTACCCGCTGACGTTGACCTCCCGAAAGCTCATCGGGCCGGCGGCGGCCCAACCCATCGAGGCCCACCTCCTCCAACAACGAACGTACCCGCTGCTCCCGCTCCTGACGGCTCAAGTTGAGAAGGAGCAAGGGGTACTCCACGTTCTCTGCGGCGGTGAGCACGGGGATGAGGTTGAACGTCTGGAAAACCAGACCAATCCTTTGTCTCCTCAGAAGAGCCAAATCCCGCTCCGAGAGCCTGCTTGTGGGCTTGCCTTCGAACAAAACCTCCCCTTGACTGGGGCGGTCGATGAGGGCCAGCAAGTTCAGCAACGTGGTCTTGCCGCTCCCGGAAGGACCGTTGATGACCACAAAGTCCCCTTGGGTGGACAGGAAGTCCACCTCATCGAGGGCCTTCACCTTCTCTTTGCCCAGGGCGTAGATCTTGGAGACCTTTTGGGCTTGAAGGACCGGGTCCCCTCGGGCGTAGCAGAAACCTTGACCGTTCATGACTGCCTTTCTAGCGGAGAAGCTGCCGCTTCGAGTTCATCGGCGTTCATTATACGGGCTGGCCTTGGCCCCACCTTTTCGGGTACGTTGGACCCGTGCGTCGCGTCTTCCTGGGCGTCGTGTTGGGGCTGGTGGGCGTCGCCCTGTTCGCCACCATCTTGGCCCTGATCGGTCCGGGAGCTGTTGCGGCCCAATTGCGAGCCCTGGGCTGGCCGGGCTTCCTGGCGATGGGGGCCAACGACCTGTTGGCCACGGCGTTCTGGGTTCTGAGTTGGGGCGTGCTCCTCCGGGGGTACGGGATTCGCTTGGGGTGGGGGCAAGTGGCCGGGGCCAGCGCCGCAGGCTTCGCCCTCTCCTACTTGACCCCTGTGGCCTACGTGGGAGGGGAGCCGGTGCGGGCTTGGCTTGTCACGACCAAGTCCGGCCGATCCTGGACCACCGCCTTCGCTTCCCTGTTCGTGGACCGGCTCCTCGCGGGGGTGTGTCTTGTCCTGTTTGCCCTCCTCGGGGGCGGGGCACTCCTCAGCTCCAATCTCTTGGGTCCCCAAGCCAAGGTTCAAGTGGGAGTGGCCTTGTTCCTCGTGACCCTGGCCGTGGCCCTGGGGCTCCTCAGCTTTGCCCGCAACTACGGCTGGCTTTCCCGAATCGTGGCAGCCCTGGGCAGGCTGAGAAGGACGTGGAGTAAACCCCAGAGGTGGGCCGAGCGGATTCGTCAAATGGAAAGCGAAGTGTACCTCGCGTTCTCCCGCAACTGGGCCACCACAGCGCTGGCCTTTCTTCTCCAGCTGCTCAGCTTTGTCTGTACCTACTTGCGGCCCCAGATCTTCTTCTACTTCGCGGAGGGGCGGCTGTTCTCTTTTCCCCAGTTGGCAGCGTACTTCAACCTTAATGCCATCCTCACCACTGTCCTGTGGCTCACTCCCGCCGGCTTAGGGACCGCCGAGGGTGGCCGCATTGGAATCCTTGGGCTGGTGGGCATCGTCCCGGCCACGGCCCTGGCCTTTTCCCTCACAGTGCGGTTCTTGGAGCTCCTGGTGGTGGGGGGCGGCCTCCTTTACCTGTTCCGGGAGGGGGTTATCCGGCTCACCCTTCCTGCCCAGGGCAGAGCTCGGCCCAAGGCCTTTTGGGGCACTGTGCGCGGCGCCTTGGAAGTGGGCAGTCTGTGGGTGTACGGGTACGTCCTGCCCACCCGGTACCTACCCCGCCTGTTCGCTTGGCGGTACCGCCGCCCGGATCCCTGGGATTACGCCTCCAGCCCGTACGAGAAGGTCAAGTACGAGCGAAAGTTGGCGATCCTGCCGCGAAAGCCCAACCCAGAGGATCCCCCCTACGCCCGGGCTTTGGACGTGGGGTGTGGAGAGGGGTTTTTCTCCGCGCTGCTGGCCGAGCGCGGGGCAGCCCGCCATGTCGTGGGCCTGGACTTTGCCCCCCCAGCCCTGGAGCGAGCCCGCGCCCGCTGGGCCCACCTCAAGCAACTGGAGTTCGTCCTCATGGATGCGTCGAAGGAACTCCCCGACGGGCAGTTCGACCTCGTGGTGTGCTCGGAAGTCCTGTACTACCTGGGGAGAGGAAACCTGCGCAAGCTGGCCCACCGAATTGCCTCCCGGGTGGCCATGGGCGGGCATGTGGTCCTGGTGAGCGCCTGGCCGGCTGGGCGGGTGATCCACCGCCCGTTTGTGAAGTTACCGGGGTTTTCCGTGGTGGAGGAGCACGTGGAACTGGACTCCCGCCGTCCCTATCTCATCACGTGCCTGGAACGAAGGTTGGAAGCGGACGGGCCGGGGCGGTGTACAGGGCGTAGAGCTCCGTTGAACGGACAAAGCTGGCCAGGAACTTACCGTTGGTGAGCCGTTGGGAGGAGTAGGCGCGCACCGCCGCCAACTTCAGCTTCACCAGCTCGGGGTTCAGCTCCTTGGTACGCCAGGTCCACTGCCCCAAGGTGGGGGGAGGGTCGAGCTGGAGGGCCACGTTGAGGCGCCGGGGGCTGGGCCAACTGGGGGCGTGAACCAAGTACAGGCGCATCTCCGGGCTCTGCTCAAGCCCGGCCTTGAGGACAGCGGCCACCGTAAACTGCACTGAGGCCCGATGGTCGGGGTGACCGTCCTCCGGGTGGGGTAGGTACACCACCGTGGGAGAGAACGCCTTCATGATCTCGGCGAGGACATCGGTGAGGGTCTCCCCTGTGTAGGGAGCCCCGGGGCGGTAGCTGTTGGTGTAGAAGGCGGCCTGGGCCTTGGTGAACGGGCTCCGATACACCTCCTTCCAGTTCTTGTTCGTGAGGGAAGAGAGGCCTTGGTCGGGGAAGCTCAGAAACAGGGCGTGGTTTTTGGGGAGCCCCAACACACGCAGGGCATTCACGGCCTCCTTTTGGCGACGGTACCCCAGGGCCCGGTAGTCCACAGCCCGGTGGAGGGGGTTGCCCGTGAGAAGACGTTTGGCCGCGCGGTTGGCGTCCCCATTGGTCAGGAACACCACCAAGACCTGGCTCTTGTGCTCAAGAAGCCGAGCGATTGTGCCCCCCAAGGCCAGCACCTCGTCGTCCGGATGAGGAGCCACGATAAGGACGCGCTGCACGCCCAGCTGGGGAAGGGGCACTTCCCCCCGGGGCGGGGCCGGAATCCACCACACCCCCAACGTGGGATGGGGCACCCCGGGAACCAACCCCAGACCCACGAAAGCCACCAGCGGAACCCCCCACACCCATCGTCTCCTTCGCCGCATGGCCCCGTATATACACCTCAGGGACGTCCCAGGCAACAAGCGAGCAAAGCCGCTATATCATCGCCCCCGTGAGAAATGTCGTAGCGGTGGACATCGGAGGAACGCGAACCCGGGTGGCCGCCCTGGAACAAGGCCAAATCAAAGCCCGCCGGTCGTTTCCCACTCAGAGCCTGGTCGAACTGAAGGTAGGCCTGGACCAGGTCCTTCAGGAGGCGAGCTGGGCCAAACCCCAGGCCATCGGCGTGGCCGCGGCCGGGCCGGTGGATATGCGGTCGGGCCAGCTTCTCAATCCCCCCAACCTGCCCCCCGGCATGCGGACTGCCTCGGTGGGGGCCGAACTTCAAGCCACGTTTGGCTGCCCGGTGTACGTGGCCAACGATGCCACCACAGCCGCGATCGGCGAGCTCGAATACGGGCACAAAGCACAGGACTTTGTGTACATCACCTGGTCCACGGGCATTGGCGGGGGGATCGTGTGCGGGGGACGGGTGGTGTGGGGGGCCACAGGCCAGGCCGGGGAGATTGGCCACATGGTGATCCGTCCCCGCGGCCCCCGGTGTGGGTGCGGAAAGCGGGGGTGCCTGGAAGCCCTGGCCGGGGGGGCCGGCCTAGCCAAGGCTGCACGTCGTCGGTTTGGCCAGGAGGTCTCGGCCCGTGAGCTGGTCACCCTGGCCCAGAAGGGAAATCCCCAGGCTTTGGAGCTTGTGGAGACCGCTTGCCAAGCCATGGGCCAGGCCGTGGCGCTCCTCTGGGAACTGCTGGAGCCTGAGCTGTTCGTGTTCGGCGGAGGCTTCACCGGATCCTGGGACCTCCTGGCCCCCCGGGTATTGGAGGCTGCACGCCCCCTGGCCCGGGGCTCCCTTCGCTTGGCCGTCACCCCGTTGGGGGACGACGTGGGGCTCCTTGGCGCTTCTGCCCTGTGGAAGCACATTTCCCCGGATTGGGGCGCGCTCCAAACTGGAAGAGTCAGAACCCCAGGGTGATGTCGGTGGTGAGCCGCTCGAGCCCGTGGGGGCCCAGGGTGACCCCGACGGACAGGGACCAGGGCTTCTGTCGAGCCACGATGGTGAGTCCTGAGGTCCAGGGCTCACCGGCTCGCAGGGCCAGCCTCCCCTGAACCCGCAGGCGGGGACCGCCGTACGTGACGGACAGAGACTGAGAAACCTTGGGGAAGAAGGATAAGAAAGTGACGATGGAGGTGGCTGCCTCCTCGGCCCCGAGCTCCAGGCTGGCCGCGCGATCGGACCAGGTCAAGGTGCCCCACCGCGGACCGCTCCAGCCAACTCGCAGCTCCCCTGGGGAGAATCCGCCCGGAAAGGAGAAGTCCACCCCTGTCCCTGCCCAAAACGGACCGACCTCCATCCGCCCGGTGACCGAGCCGAACCCTCCCCACACCCGGGCCCCCAGCACGTCGTAGACCGTGACTTTGCCCCCGGCTTGGAGGGCCAAGTCCCCGAGCGGGGTGACGACCGCCCCTTTCCAAGAACTGGACGCGGCCAAGTTCAACCGCCCTGATGCCAACAGGGCCGTCTCCAGTTGGAAGGAAAAAGGAGCAAGGCTGACCCCCAAGGAGCCTGTGGCCCTCCGGAATTTCAAAGGAAGAACATCCCACTCCGCCCTTCCCACCAGGGCGACCTTCCCCAGGTCCTGGGACAACGTAAGCCAGCCTGCCCCTCGGGCTGCGAGCGGTCCTACTTCCAGGCGGGTTCCCAGTTCTCCTCCCAGACAGACCCAAGCCGCGGCCAAAACGAGGAGAGCTTTCATCGCTCCTCCAGCCGTTTGGCACAAGCCAAGACCGAGCGTTTCACGGCCGGAGTGCGGAACGGCAGGGTCGCCTCGTCGAGCTTGACCATGGTTCCCCCTTTTTCCCGAACCACCAGCAAGAAGTACTGCTGCTGGAAGTCCCCGTCGGTGGCGAATGATCTGAACAGTGTGGAGCTCCCGTCTGGGCTGAGGAAGCCCTCCTTGATGAAGAACGCCCCGCGGCCCCAAGCCTCCTTGAGCCCGGTGAGCTGGGCCAAGGAGCGGTGGGGGTCAAACGGCACAGGCACTTTAGCGTGGGGCACAGCTCCCTCCGCGATGCGGTGGACTTGGCCTTTGGGCCCCCGACGAGCCCCCAGGCGCCAGATGGTACGCCCAAACTTGCGCCAGCGCACTTCGTACCGGGTGCCCGGGCCGCGCTGGGGCACGACCCCCGGTCCCTGCACAGCAAAACCGTTCTCCTGGAGGTGGGCCGCGGACTGCCGGGCATAGTCCTGAACATCGGTTACCAGGACAAACTCCCCCTGGGGAGCAAGCACGGCGGAGAGGATGCGCACAAACTCGCGGTCGACCAAGCGGCGATGGGCGTGGCGGGCCTTGGGCCACGGGCAGGGGAAGTGCACGTGGACGCGGCAGATGGACTCGTCGGGGAACAGCTCGCGCAGGCCGAATTTCCCGTCGGTCAACACCAAGCGCACGTTGGTGGCGCCCGCAGCCGCCAGCTTCCGCGCCGCCTTGGTCACGCAGGTGAGGCTGGTTTCGAATCCCACCCAATTCCAGTCCGGATATTGGAGGCAGGCCTCGGCAAGAAACTCCCCGTTTCCAAACCCCACCTCCACTGCCAGAGGCGCTTCTCGAGAGAAAACCTTGTGCCAACAGGGCGAGAGAGCAGTCCAGTGCCTTGGGCAAAGGACGTAGGGAAAGAAGACCACAGGCGAAGCTTACTTCACCTCCTCTAGCGCCACGAGCTGGAACGATAGCAAAGGGCAGACTTTGCTGGCAAAGGTCGCGTGCAGGACACCGTCGGCGTTGGGCGCTGGGCAAACCCGTTGGGGCGATGTTTTCCAGCCTAGCGGCGGTAGGCCCAGGCGGTGAGACGGCCCTCCAGCACAGCAAATAGGGCGTAAAGCCCAATCCCCAAAGCGGCGATGACCACCAGCCCGGCAAAAACCAACGGCACATCGAACCGCGAGCTGGCGGCGATCATGAGGTACCCCACCCCCTTGTTCGCCGCCACCGTCTCAGAAATGACCGAGCCCACAAAGGCCATGGTGGCTGCGACCTTCATCGAAGCGAAAAAGTAAGGCAGCGTGCGGGGAAGACCCACCTTGCGGAAGATCTGCACCCGCCCCGCCCCCAGGGAACGCAGCACGTCCTGAAGCTCGGGCTCCAACGTGGCCAGCCCCGTGGCGACGTTGACCACAATGGGGAAAAAAGAGATCAGGAACGCGGTAAGGATGGCAGGGACCGTGCCAATGCCAAACCAAATGACGAGGATGGGGACAATGGCCACCTTGGGAATGGAGTTGAACCCCACCAAGATGGGATACAGCGCACTGTACAGGAGCACGGAGTACCCCACGAGCCAACCCAGCATTAACCCCACCCCCACAGCCAGGCCAAAGCCCGCCACCGTGGTGTACAAGGTTTGCAGGGCGTGGCCCCACACCACCGCCCGCCACTTGATGAGGGAAGCCACAATGGCACTGGGAGCGGGGAGAACAAAGCGGGGGATCTTGAACAGGATCACCGCGCCCTCCCACAGACCCACCAGCACCACGATCGTCAAGGCTGGCATGGCGTAGCGTATGAGCTTTTCCCGCGGGGTCATCCTGGCGTCACCTCCTCCCGGACGTCCCCAATCTGCCCTCGGATCGCCTTGAACATCTCCAGAAAGTCTGGGGTGAAGCAGCAATCAAATGCCCGGGGACGGGGGAACTCCACCCCGTATTGGGTGACGATCCTGCCCGGGCGCTTGCTCATCAGGTGCACCCTGTCCGCCAAAAACAGGGCCTCCCGGAGGTCATGGGTTACCAGCAACACCGTGCACCTCCGCTCCATCCACAGCTGTTGAAGGACGAGCCAGAGTTCTTCGCGGGTGAAGGCGTCCAGGGCCCCAAACGGTTCGTCCAAAAGCAGGATCCTCGGCTGGTGGATCAGGGCTCGGCACAGCGAGGCCCGCTGCTGCATGCCTCCAGAAAGCTGCCAGGGATGTCGATCGGCAAACCCGTCAAGGTGGACGGAGCGAAGGAGTTCCAGGGCCGCTTCCACGTAGGGCCGGCGGTTCCGCAGGTACTTCTGCCGGTGGGGTTCGACAATCTCCAAGGGCAGAAGGACGTTGTGAAGGGTCGTTCTCCAGGGAAGAAGCGTGGGATTCTGAAAGGCCATTCCCACCACTTTAAGCGGACCCCGCACGGGCTCGCCTTCCACCCGCACCTCCCCTTTGGTGGGGAGCAGAAGCCCCGACACAAGCTTGAGGAGTGTGGTTTTCCCGCAGCCGCTGGGGCCCACCACGGCCAAGAACTCCCCCGGCCCCACCGCGAGGTTGAGGTTCTCCAGGGCCAGGGTGAGTTTGTGGCGAAACCGGTAAAGCAGGGATACCTCGCGAAACTCCACCGCGAGACCCTCGGCACTGTGAGCGGTGTTCATGGCCAAGAAAGGGGGCCGCGGCCGTCGCCGCGGCCCCTCCCTCACTCAGCGCGGTGGCAAGCGATCGGCCAACGGGGGAAGGAAAGCGTTGGTGAACACCGTCTCCGGAGCAGGGACGGTGGCCAGCCCAAACGCTTGGGCCACCAACTGGATCGCACCGGCCAGGCGCACCAGACGGGCATCCCCGAAGCCCCGGGCCCGCACATCCGGGGTGAGCATGCACACGTCGATCGCCAGTTGCAGGCGTTCGAGTTCGACCCGCTCATCGATGAGGGCGTCGGCTCTCTTCACGTAGGCGATGGCCGCCTTGGGGTCGGCAATGGTCTCCTTCCAGGCCTTGGTGAGGGCCCGGAGGAACCCCCGCACCGCCTCGGGCTTCTCCTGGAGCAGCTTGGGCGCGCACATCACCGCGTTCCCGTACAAGTCCACGCCATAGTCGGCGTACAGGAACACCTGAATGTCCTTTTCCGCCACACCGATGGCCTTGAGGTTGAGCACGGCGGTGAAAAAGTGAGCGCTGATCACGTCCACTTGTCCCTGCTGAAGCATGGGTTCCCGCAAGGCAGGGGTCATGGTGGTCCACTCCCCCAGCGCTGCGGGATCAATGCCCACAGCCCGGGCGAACAAGGGAAACAGCCGGCGGGAGGCGTCCCCGGCCGGAGCCCCGATCTTCTTGCCCACGATGTCCTTGGGCTCAGCGATTCCCCGACCCTTGAGGGTCACCAAGGAAAAGGGCGGGTAGTCGTAGACAATGGCAATGGCGATCAAAGCCTGTTGAGGATTCCGAACGTTGAACTCGATCATGGAGTTGATGTCGGCAAAACCAATATCGTAGGCTGCGCTGGCGATCTTGCTCACCGCGTCCGCCGAACCGTAGCCCCGGTCAAGGGTGACGTCCAACCCTTCCTCGGCGTAGTACCCCTTGTACAGGGCGAGAAGGAACGGGGCCTGGGGACCTTGAAAGGCCCAATCCAACGTAAACTTCAGGGGAACGCGCGCTTGTCCCACCCCCAGGACCACCATCCCCAAGACCAACACTCCCGCTAGAACAACTCGCTTCATCGGCTCCCTCCTTGAAATGGGTCTGACTTAACGACTCTTGGACCAGAGTTTCTGACCTCGTCTCACCTCCTTCCCTTAAGCGCACCCAGCAGGCGCTGGGGGCCAAACGGGGCGCGGGTCAGCCGCACCCCTGTTGCCTGATAAATGGCGTTGGAGATAGCCGGTAGCGGACCATTGATCCCTACCTCCCCCACGGACTTGGCTCCGAACGGCCCGGTGGGCTCATGGGAGGGGACGAGGATGGTTTCGATGGGGGGCACATCCAGGGCGTAGGGCACCTTGTAGTCGAAGAAGTTAGGGTTGGTGCACCGCCCGTTTGGGGAGAAGTGCATCTCCTCGTACAGGGCATGGCCAATGCCCTGGACCACGGCCCCTTCGACTTGCCCCTCGGCCAGTTTTGGATGAATCGCCACTCCGCAGTCCACCGCGGCCACGAAGCGCTCCAAGCGCACGACCCCGGTCTCGGTGTCCACCGCCACCTCGGCGAAGAAAGCAGCAAACGGTGGGGGGGACTCTGGACAGGTGAACGAGGCCGTGGCTGCAATCTGCCGCTGGTGGACCACGTAGATGGCCCGGTGACCGACCTCCTGCAAGGTCAAAGCCTTGCCGGTCTTGGAGCTCACAACCCGTCCGCTCGCCAGCTCCAAGTGATCCACCGGCTCGGCCAAGGCCTGGGCGGCCACCTCCAGGATCTGGTTTCGCACCTCCTGGGCCGCCTTGAGGACAGCGTTGCCAGAGACGTAGGTCGTGCTGGAGGCGTAGGCCCCGGTGTCGAAGGGGGTGAAGTCCGTGTCCGAGGAGTACACGAAGATCTTGTCCACGGGGACGCTCAACACCTCGGCGGCGATCTGGGCGAGGATGGTGTCCGACCCGGTTCCGATGTCGGTGGCGCCCACCAAAAGCCGGAAGGTCCCGTCGTCCTGCATGACCAAGGTGGCGGCAGCCATGTCGATCCCGGTGATCCCCGAACCCTGCATGGCGCAGGCCAGGCCCACCCCATAGGCCCACGGACCCTCGCGCCGCGGGCTCCTTCGCTTGTCGTACCACCCGATGCGCTCGGCCCCCAGCCTCAAGCACTCTTCCAGCTGGCAGGACCGCACCACCTGGGCCTTGCCCTCCCGCCCTTCCCCGATCTTCTCGAAAATGGGCGAAGTTTCCCCAGCACGGATGTGGTTTCTCAACCGCAGCTCCAGGGGGTCCATCCCTAGTTTTTCGGCCAGCATGTCCATGGCCACCTCCAGGGCGAAGTACCCTTGGGTGGCCCCGTAGCCGCGGTACGCCCCGGCCACAGGCAGGTTCGTGTACACCGCCTTGCCGTGGAACCGCAAGTGCTGAGCCTTGTTGTACAGAGGCAAGGTCTTGGACCCCACGTTGGAAAGCACGGTGAGGCTGTGGGTCCCATAGGCCCCGGTGTTGGAAAGGGCCTCCATGTCCAGGGCCTGAACCACGCCGCGCTCGTCGGCCCCCAGTTTGACCGTCACCTTCATGGGGTGGCGGGTGCGGCTGGCCACAAACACCTCTTCTCGGGAGTAGGCCAGCTTCACCGGCCGGCCTGTGCGCAAGGCCAGGGCCGCCGCAATCGGCTCCAGGATAACCTCTTGCTTGCTGCCAAATCCCCCCCCGATGCGGGGCTTGATCACCCGAACTTGCTTGGGATCAAGTCGAAGCACCCGGGCCACAATCCGCCGCACGTGGAACGGCACCTGGGTGGCCGTGCGCAGGACAAGCCTCCCGTCCTCATCAAAGTAGGCAATCACGCAGTGGGGCTCCAGCGCCGCGTGCTGGAAGTAAGGAATTTCGCAGCTAACCTGGACCCGATGGGTCGCTTTCGCCAACGCTTTGGCTACATCCCCCACGGGGATATCCACCGCGGCAGCGATGTTGTGCTTGGGATCGTAGACGCCTTCGCAGTCAGCCTCGTCGTGGATGACGGGAGCTCCTCGGGCCAGGGCTTCTTCTATGGAGAGCACCGCGGGCAACACTTTGTACTCCACCTTGATCTTCGCCAGGGCCTGTTCCGCGGCCTCTTCCGTTTCCGCGGCCACGGCCGCCACCCGGTCCCCCACGAACCGCACCTTGCGATCGAACAGGACGGTGTCGTAAGGGGAGGGCTCGGGCCAGCCCTGCCCGGCCGTGGTGTAGGGAACCCTTTCCGTGTTGCCAAAGTGGAGGATGGCACGCACTCCGGGGACCTTTTCCGCCTCCCCAGTGTCGATCGAGACGATCTCGGCATGGGCGTGGGGGGAGGGGAGAATCTTGCCCACCAAGCAACCCGGGACGTCGAGGTCCAGGGTGAACTTGGGCTGGCCTGTGGCCAAAGCCAAAGCGTCGAGTTTGGGGACACTTTTGCCTACAGCGATGGGCTGGGCTTCCATCGGCCCTCCCTCTTCCACGCTGCGGCCAGCATCACCGCGTCCACGATCTTGTTGTAGCCCGTGCACCGACAGATGTTGCCGCACATGGCTTCCCGCACCTCTTGCTCCGTGGGCTGGTCGGTGCGCGAGAGAAGCTCATAGGCCACAAGGACCATGCCGGGAATGCAAAATCCGCACTGGACAGCCCCGGCTTCCACAAACGCCTCCTGGAGAGGATGAGGCTGGGCCACGGTGCCCACGCCCTCCACGGTCAAGACCCTTCTACCCTGGACCTGGGCGGCGAAGGTCAGGCATGAGCGAACGGCGCGGCCGTCCACGAGGACTGTGCAAGAGCCGCAATCGCCAGTGTCGCAGCCGATCTTGACGGATTTGATCTCCAGCCGCCGGAGAAGGTCAGCCAGCGACTCCCCAGGGTCCAGTTCCACGTACCTGGGCTGGCCGTTGAGGACAAAGTAAATCTTCATAGGCCCACCTTGTGGGCGGCCCGCTCCAGGGCACGGCGCACGCAAACACCGGCCACCTCCCGCCGCCAACCCCCACCCGCCCGCCGATCGTCTTCGACCTCTACCCGGGCCCGCACTTCCTCCCCTACCTTGTTCCACAGCTCCGGAGCGGGTTTTTCCCCCACCAGGGCCTGTTCCAACCAGGACAGGCGTTCGCCCCGGTGGGGGCGGGCCCCCACAGCTATCCGAGCCCAGACCACTCTCCCCTCCTCGACTCCCAGACCCGCGGCGGCGTTGAGGAGGGCGATGTCGTAGGCCGAACGGGCCACCTTCTCAAACGCAAAGGCCCCGGACCAAGCGGGAAGGCCAATCTCCAAAACCACAGCCGGGCGGAAGATTTTGCGGAACGGCTTTTCGTACAGGTCCTCCAGAGCAGCCTTCTCTTCCTTTTCCCCTTGCCAGCGGGCCTCGGCGCCCAAGGCGACGAGCACCGTGGGGATGTCGGCCCAGGGGTGGGCGGACACCACCGCTCCGCCCAAGGTCGCCATGTTGCGCAGCGGGGGCGAGGCCACCCGGGACAAGGCCTCGGCGAGCACGCCTCCGGCGTACCGGCGGGCCAGGGGGTGCTCCAGGACTTGGGTCAGGGTGGTGGTAGCTCCGATGCGAACCTTGCCATCTTTGCCCTCCACGAAGGCGTACCCCATGCGGGTAATGTCGATGAGGCCTTCGATATCGTCGCGAGGGGAGCGGGCGAGGTCCACCCCACCGGCGAGGAGGGCTCCCCGGCCCTCGTAGGCGGCCAGGAGGGACAGGGCTTCCTCCACGTCCCGGGCCCAATGGAACCGCCGGATCCCACGAAGGCGCACTGGGCTCACCAACCCCAGTATAGCCCAAGAGAGAGATGTAAGACAACTTGGCGGCTTGTCACCCCCTTGGCCCCCGGCCCCGCACGCAGTACCCTCCTGCCCGTGGCGCGACGCGACCTGCTGAACGCGGCCTTGGGGAAAGAGGCCTGCGACCTCCTGGTGCAGGGGGCCCAAGTTTTGGACGTGTTTTCCGGCCAGTTCCGCCCTGGGGACCTGGCCATCCACGGCGGGACCGTGGTGGGCTTTGGGGCCCTCCAGGCGCAAAAGGTCGAGCGAATGGAAGGCGCCTTTATCGTCCCGGGACTGATCGACGCCCACGTGCACCTCGAAAGCTCTAGGCTGAGCCCGCAGGAATTTGCCCGGGCCGTGGTGGCCCGGGGCACCACAGCCGTGATTGCCGATCCCCACGAGATCGCCAACGTCTTGGGTCTGGAGGGTCTGCGGTACATGCTCCGGGCTACCGAACACCTCCCCCTCAAGGTGTTTTTCATGGCCCCTTCGTGTGTTCCAGCCAGCCCGCTGGAGACGGCGGGCGCGGTGCTGGGCGCCGCGGAGATCGCCCAGGTCTTCTCCTGGCCCCGGGTGCTAGGCCTCGGGGAGGTCATGAACTTTCCCGGGGCTTTGGCAGGGGATTGTGATCTCTGGGCCAAGATCGAGGCCGCACGCGGCCGAGCGGTGGACGGCCACGCCCCAGGCCTCACCGGCCCTTCGCTATGGGCCTACGCCCTTTCCGGCCCCCGCACGGACCACGAGTGCACCTCCCTTGAGGAAGCCCGGGAAAAGCTTGGGGCCGGCCTGCACGTCCTCATCCGCGAGGGAACAGCCGCCCGCAACCTCGCCGCCTTGCTGCCCCTCCTCAACCCTCGCTCGGCCCCGTTTGTCCATTTCTGCACCGACGACCGCGAGCCGGAGACCCTGGTGGAAGAGGGTCACATGGACGACGTTCTGCGCAAGGCCATCTCCGGGGGGGTGGACCCCGAGGTGGCGTTCGCCTCAGCCACGGTCCACACCGCCCGCCTGTACGGGCTTCCCGACCTGGGGGCCCTGGCCCCGGGCTACCGCGCCGATTTCCTGGTCCTCTCCGATCCCCGCCGTGTGAAGGTGGAAGCAGTCTACGTCGAGGGCCGCAAGGTGGCGGAGGGAGGGCTGTACCAGGGGCCGTCCTTCCCCGTTCAAGGCAGCCCTTCCCCCATGAACGTCCACCTCAAAAGTCTTTCTTTGCGCGTGACCGCAGGCCCGGGGCAAGCCCGGGTCATCCGCGTGCTCCCTGACCAAGTGGTCACCGAAGAGGTGCGGCGGATGCCCAAAGTGGTGGGCGGCGAAGTTGTGGCCGATCCAGACCGGGACGTTTTGAAGCTCGCTGTGGTGGAGCGGCACCGGGGCACGGGAAACGTCGGATTGGGCCTGGTGCAGGGCTTTGCACTGCGCCGCGGTGCCCTGGCCTCCACCGTGGCCCACGACAGCCACAACATCATCGTGGTGGGGGCCAGCGACGAGGACATGCACATCGCGGTGGAGGAACTGGTGAAGATGGGCGGGGGACAACTGGTGGTGGAAAAGGGCCAGGTCTTGGCCAGCCTGCCCTTGCCCGTGGCCGGGCTGATGAGCGACCGGCCGTTGGAGGAGGTCCACCGACTCTCCCAAGGGCTGCGGCAGGCAGCCCGCGCTTTGGGTTGCAGGCTGCCCGACCCGTTTATGACCCTCTCGTTTCTGGCCCTGCCGGTAATCCCGGCCCTCAAACTCACGGACCTCGGTCTTGTGGACGTCCAGGAGTTCCGCGTTGTGCCCCTGTTCGTCGGATAATCGGGGGATGGAGGAGAGCCGATGGCTGAGAAGACGGAAACCCCGAAAGAAGAGGCCAAGGACAAGGAACGGAAACTTCTGGGCCTGGAGCCGGTGGAGACCCGCCACGACGTCGTTCTCCAGGAAAAGAAGCTTTCTTACACGGCGCGCGCCGGGGTCGTTCCCCTCAAGAACGCCTTCGACGAAACCGAGGCCGAGATTTTTTTCATCGCCTACGAGCTGGACGGCGTGGAGGACAAATCCAAGCGGCCCCTCACGTTTGCGTTCAACGGTGGACCGGGCTCGTCCTCGATTTGGCTACACATGGGGGCCTTGGGCCCCAAGCGCGTGGTCATGGAACCGCAAGGGTGGATGCCCGCTCCCCCCTACCGCTGCGAGACCAACCCCTTCACCTGGCTCGATCAAACCGATCTTGTGTTCATCGACCCCGTGGGGACAGGGTTCAGCCGGGCGACGAAAGAAGAGCTGGACAAGAAGTTTTGGAACTTCAAAGGCGACATCGAGTCCGTGGGAGAGTTTGTTCGCCTGTACCTCACCCGCTACAAGCGCTGGAGTTCGCCCCTGTTCTTGACAGGCGAGAGTTACGGAACCACCCGGGCCGCGGGCTTGGCCGGCCACCTTGTGGACAAGGGGATTGCCTTCAACGGCATTGTTCTCGTGTCCACCGTGCTCGACCTGGCGGCGATCCGGTTCATGCCCGCCAACGACCTCCCCTTCCAACTGTTTGTGCCCACCTATGCGGCCACGGCCTGGTACCACGATAAACTCCATCAAGACCTGCAGAAACTCTCCTTGAGTGCGCTGATGGACGAGGTCAAGGCCTGGTGCGAGGGCGAGTACACCTTGGCCCTGATGAAAGGGGACCGCCTTAGCGACAGCGAGCGCCTCAAAGTAGCCAAGAAGCTTGCCCGGTACACAGGCCTAACCTTGGACTACGTAGTAGGGAGCAACCTCCGCATCAACATCTACCACTTCTGCAAGGAACTGTTGCGCCACGAGCGGCGGAGCGTGGGCCGGCTGGACTCCCGGTTCAAGGGAATCGAAGCGGTGGCCACGAACGAGCGGCCGGAGTTCGACCCCTCGATGGTAGCCATCACCCCGCCTTACACCGCGGCCTTCAACCACTACGTGCGCACCGAACTCAACGTGGAAACAGACCTTCTGTACGAAACGCTTAGCCGCACCGTGAACGAAAACTGGGAGTGGGAGAAGGGGGCTCTTCCCGCCACCGGAGAAATCCTGCGCAGTGCCCTGGCCAAAAACCCGTACATGAAGGTGCTCGTGGCCCAGGGGTACTACGACCTGGCCACGCCCCTCTTCGCCACCGAGTACATGGTCAGCCACATGAACGTGGACCCCACGTTGCGGTCCCAGATTACGATGAAGCTCTACGAAGCCGGGCACATGTTCTACTTGGACCTCGGGGCCCTGGGGGCGTTCCGCCGTGACGCCCAAGAGTTCATAGCCCAAGCGTGGAAAGCCCCCTAGGGGAACTTCGGCCCCCCTGGGGTAACATTCTTGCCAAAGGAGCGCACCATGGAAAGCCAAGAGGAAATCCTGAAGGGGGCTCTGCTTCTCGAGCAGCGGGGCAAGGCGTTTTACGAAAACGCAGCGCGCTCCGCGACCCAGTCGGGTGTGGGCGACCTCTTTGCCCGCCTGGCCGAGGAAGAGGACCGCCACATCCAAATCCTTTCCAAAGCCTTTGCTGACTTTGTCCGCTCTGGGAAAATCCGGACTCCAAGCTGGGAGTCCAAAACCGTGGACGCGGTGGGGGCTGTGCTCACCGACGACCTCAAAAGGCAGGTGGACAACGCCGCGTACGAGGCGGCGGCGATCTACGCCGGCATCGCCCTGGAAGAAAAGGCCGCAGCCTTTTACGCCCACCAGGCCCAAAGGGCGACCGGAGAAGCCAAGGACCTGTACGAGAAGCTCGCGGCCTGGGAACGGACCCACCTGGAGCTTTTGATGGCCCTGGACCAGGACCTCCGCCAGCGGATCTGGCACGACCAACGCTTCTGGCCTATGGACTGAGCTCGCGTATTCACGCTAACGAAGCCCGCCCCCCCGCTCCGGGTACTGTAGCCCCAACGGGGCAAGGGCTTTGTTTTTGATCCGAAGAGCCTGCTTTTTCGCCTGCCCAGCAGCGCTTGGAGAAGGGCGGGTCCCCTTGCCCAAGAGGACAGAGACAAGGGTGCCGGACACCTCGCCCCCTTGGGCTTTGCACAGGCGCAGAAATGGACCGGGGAGCACCTAACGCTCCTCGGTCCTCCTGGATTTCCTGCCCGGTTGGCGTATGCTTAGGGCTGCACCGTTTCGTTTTCCGGTGGAGGTTCCCCTCACTTTTGCCAGAATCCCCCGTAGGAACGCAGCGGTCGCCAGTCTGTTGCTTTGGAGGAGTTATGTCATCGAAGTTGGACATCACCCGAGTGCGAAACATTGGAATTGCCGCGCACATCGATGCCGGCAAGACCACGGTCACCGAACGCATCCTTTATTTCACAGGCAAGACCCATCGCATCGGGGAAGTGGATGAAGGCCAGGCCACGATGGACTGGATGCCCCAGGAGCGAGAGCGGGGCATCACCATCACCGCCGCGGCCACCTCCGTGCTTTGGAAAGGGCACCAGATTAACGTCATTGACACCCCGGGCCACGTGGACTTCACCGCCGAGGTGGAGCGGAGCCTGCGCGTGGTGGACGGCATGGTGGCCTTGTTTTGCGCGGTGGGCGGCGTGCAGCCCCAGTCGGAGACCGTGTGGCGCCAGGCGGAGAAGTACAGCGTGCCCCGCATCGCCTTCGTCAACAAGATGGATCGCACAGGTGCGGACTTCTTCCAGGTGGTCCAGGGAATTCAGCAGGAGTTGGGGGCCAAGGCTTTGCCGGTGGTCCTCCCCATCGGGGCCGAGGAGGAGTTCACGGGCCTGGTGGATCTCATCCACAACGAGGCCCTGTACTACCTGGACGGGGCCGCAGGCACGGAGATCGAGCTCGGACCCGTCCCCAGGGAACTGCAGGCCCAGGCGCGCACGGCCCGAGAAGCGCTGGTGGAGGGCGTGTGCGAAGAGGATGAAGTCCTGATGGAGCAGTACCTGAAGGGCGGGGAGATCTCCCCCAAGGAGCTGATCGCTGGGCTCCGCCGGGCCACGATTGCCGGGCGGGCTGTCCCTGTGCTGGCGGGAGCAGCCTTCCGCAACAAGGGCGTGCGCCGGTTGTTGGACGCCGTGGTGGAATTCCTCCCCTCGCCTGTGGACCTGCCCCCGGTCCAGGGCAGGTGGAACGGAGCGCCCGTCACCCGGGCCCCCAAGGACAACGAGCCGCTGGCGGCTTTGGCCTTCAAGGTCCAGGCCGACCGCCACGTGGGGAAACTGCTGTACCTGCGGGTGTACTCCGGGGTCCTGCGCACAGGGGACACGGTGCTCAACACCTCCCGGGATGTGCGGCAGCGCATCGGCCGGCTGTTCGTGGTCCATGCCGACCACCGCGAGCCGGTGCAGGAGCTGCGGGCCGGCGACGTGGGGGCAGCCGTGGGCCTTGGAGAGACGTTCACCGGCGACACCTTGGCCCAGGCCGACAGCCCCATCTTGCTCGCCCCCATCGAGTTCCCCGCCCCGGTCATCGACCTGGCCGTGTTTCCGGCTCGGCGCACCGACGCCGATCGCCTCAGCCGGGCCCTGGCCGACCTCGCCCACGAGGACCCCACGTTCTTTGTCAAACCCAACCCGGAAACCGGGGAAGTGGTGGTCTCTGGGATGGGCGAATTGCACTTGGAGATCATCGTAGACCGCCTGCGGAGGGAATTCGGGGTGGAAGTGACTACGGGTCAGCCCCAAGTGGCCTACCGCGAAACGGTCATTGGCTCGGTGGAACACGAAGGGAAGCTGGTGAAGCAGACCGGGGGGCACGGACAGTACGCCCACGTGGTGCTGCGGGTGGAACCCCACGACCCTGGAGCGGGTTTGGAGTTCGAGACCAAGGTCGTGGGCGGCCGGGTGCCCAAGGAGTACGTCCCTGCCGTGGAGCGGGGCATCGTGGAGGCCATGGCCGAAGGGCCCTACGCCAAGTTCCCCATGGTGGACGTGCGCGTGACCCTGCTGGATGGCTCGTACCACGAGGTGGACTCCTCCGAGCAGGCGTTCCGCACTTGCGCGGCCCAGGTGTTTCGCGAGGCCTGCCGCAAGGCCGGTCTACGCCTGCTCGAACCCCTGATGGACGTCGAGGTAACCGTGCCGGAAGGGGAGTTGGGGGCGGTGATGGGTAGTTTGGCCAGCCGGCGCGGCCGCATCGTGGGCCTGGAAACCCGGGGCAAGCTCCAGGTCGTGCACGCTGAGGTTCCCCTCTCCGCCATGTTCGGGTACGCCAGTGAACTGCGGTCCCTCACCAGCGGCCGAGGCGAGTTCACCATGACCTTCGCCCGCTACGAGGCCATGCCCGAGGCGTTGGCCGAGGAAGTGGTGGCCCGCCGCTCGACCAGTTGAGGTACCATATTCCTCGTGGACCTAGGGAAACTGCTCCTGGTGGCTGCAGCGATTGTGGGTCTGGTTCTGCTCATCCAGATTGCCGCCGGCCCGGGCGAACTGCCGGACCCTCCCGAGGGCCGGTTCCTCGACGGGGGGACGTTCGCGCTCGTCCAGGGAGGCAATCGCTTGGGCGAGGAGAAGTTCAGCGCGTGGATCGTGGCCCAAGGCTTTCGGATCGACACGGAGGTCAAGCTGGCCGGTGGGGAGGTGCGGCAGGGGTGGATGACCACCGCCTCGAGCTGGAGCCTGACCCGTTATGAGAACCTGCGCTCCGGACCCCGGGTGTGGGAGACGACCAGCGTGAAGATCGAGCAAGGCCAAGTGACGGTGGAGACCAAGGCGGGCCTGTCTCGAAAGACCAAGAAGCTCCCGGAGGTCCCGCCGCTTTTGGTTCAAGACCCTCCGGCTGTGGGGCCGTGGTTTGCTGCTCTGCGCATGATCCTTGGAGGTGCGCGGCGGCTGGCTTTACTCAAGGTCCGGGACGGTCAGATCGTTCCGGTGGAAGTCCGCTCCATGTTGGCCGTGGGGTTGCAGATCCTGGGGAAGAAGCTTCCCGCCGAGCGGTACACCCTGCGGGTGGGGGAAGAGGAGGTTATTCTGTACGGCCAAGGGGACCTTCTGATCGGCCTTTCTTTCCCTGGTCAAGGGCTGCAAGCGTACATGGTGGAAGTCCTCCCCACGGGACTGGTGGAAAGCGAGCTCTAACCCCCCAGGGCCCAGCCAAGTGCGGTTCACCCAAGAAGTTCCTCCCCAACGTTATTTAGCAGCTCTCTGTCCAGCAATCGTGATTCCAACTGTTCGCTGGTGTGTCCAGTACCGTAATGCTGTTGACACGTTAGGCCTCCTTGGCTGACGCGTGAGTGGCCGCTCCCCAGAACACCTCCGCCGGGGGTTCGCCCTTGGGTGCGGTGCCCCTGGGCCGCTCCTCGTTGCAGAAGCGTAGGAACCCATCATCAGAGGCCTGGAGCTGGCGGGCTTAGGTGAAGAACTTGGGGGGAAAGACCACCCGCCCCTGCTCCTGGGGGATCCTCCCTTGGCCTGCG
>OGCL01000838.1_pt1 | contig 29684 bp, 31 predicted proteins | sample 1570041 | NCBI WGS metagenome assembly OGCL01 (sample SAMN06266162, study PRJEB24511) | hot springs metagenome | isolation source: Hot spring water | place: South Africa: Limpopo | collected 2015-06-22 | reverse complement strand
GCCGGACGGGTAGCTGCGAAAGCGGCTCATCGCGCGCCCTCCGCCCTCGTCGCCTCCGCGATGCGGGCGGCGATCCACGCATCAACAGCTTCGGCAGGGACAGCCGATGCACGCTCTCCCAGTTTGACCAGCGGCCCCAGCCGGCCGGCCTTGATCTCTCTGTATGCCTGCGAGGTGGATAGCCCCATGCGGACAGCAGCCGCCGGGATACGTTCTAACTTCGGTGTCATGTCGTTCGCCTTTCAATGTCACGGCTCAATTTGCCGTGGCGACGAACTCTAGAAAATCAGCCCCTGGTTTGTAATGCGGCAGATTTCACTTTCGGCCTTGCCGAATCTTCCGCACCATCTCTGCGCGCTTATCCTTTGACTCACCTCGATTGACGACGGGCGAAAGGTCGCTCTGCCCCGTCGCCGCCCATGCCAACCCCGCCATTTCGGGATTGGTCAATCGGAAACCGTAAGGCAGGTGCATTAGGTTCGCCTCGCCATTGATACGATCATCGGCGAAGGCGACGAAAGCGGCGATATCACTCCATTTCCGCATGGCGACAGGCCAATCCTGTTCGGGGAGAATTCGGTCGGGAGCTTCGTCGGCAGCGACATAAGCAAGCTCGGCAACATTTCCGCAACACGCTATGGTTTCCGGTATCGCCGCGACCAGCGCTCCGATCAGCTCGCCCTTCAATCCAGCATCCAGATAAGTCCGCTCGATTCCTTCTAGCAGACTGCATAGCTGATTCGCTAGGTGCGCAGCTTCCCGCATTTTCTCTGGCATCTCACGGCATGCGGATCGGGATTTTTGGTGATCCACGGCAGCCGCCAGGACAGCAACATCGGCAATCACAATTTCCGGGGTAACACCCAGTAGGACGCAGCCCCCATAACCTGCGTCTTTTCGCAGGCGCGCAATGATTCGGCCGAACGCATTGATTGCGCATGGGGCGCGCGCCAGCCGCTCCATTACGATCCTTCGGCGCGTCCCCAGCCCTTCGGTATCGACAAGAAATTCGGCTATCGCCGGGGGTAGTTCGTTATACGCCGGCTTCGGCACAATCAGCGGCCTTTGCCTCTCGCTTCGGCGACAAGCCGTTGCGCCGATAGCAGCGCCTCTCGTCCACCTTCCTGGTCGGCTTGCGCCTCTGCCACCCGCAGGTATTCGTCGGCGAAGGCGGGATCGTCCCGCAGTAGTTCGATAATCGCTTCGGAATGCGGGCGGGATGATCTCGCCGCCGCGTCCGCAATCGCAGACAACAGCCCGGCCCGGATGCTTTCGTATGCCTTGCCCACGATCAGGCAGCGATCCGCTCGATTGCTGCGTAGTCGCCGGCTTTCGTGTTTTCCAGTTCCCACAGGTCGACGGCCTGTTGCATGCGTAGCCAGATGCCGGGGCCATTGCCCAGCAAGCGGCCCAGGCGCAGCGCCATGTCGGGCGACACGCCGCGCTTTTCGTGCAGCAGTTCGGAAACCGTCAGGCGGGACACGCCCAGCCGGTGCGCGCATTCGGTTTGCGTCAGGCCCAGGGACGGCAATACATCCTCCCGCAGGATCGCGCCGGGGTGCGTCGGGCGGCGCTTCGGATCGCGTTTCGTTGCCATCAGTGATAATCCTCCAAGTCGATTTCCACGGCATCGCCATCATTAAAGGCGAAGGTAATTCGCCAGTTTCCCGACACGGACACGGCCCAGCGGCCTTTCTTGTCGCCTTTCAGCGGGTGCAGCCCCAGGCCGGGAATCTCCATATCTTCGGGACACGCTGCCGCGTCCAATAGGTCAAGAATGCGACCGATGCGCGCAACGTGGGCAGCCTGCAATCCCTTCGTTTCGCTGCGCTCGAAATAGCGGGACAGTCCTTTGTGTCGAAAACTGCGAATCATGGCGCTAGTGTAATGCCTTACATTACAATCTGCAACGACTTCGTTTTCCCCGCAGCGCGTCGGGGCGGGGCGGCAGGTTTCGATTCGCGCGGGGTTTTCGCCGGGGTGTCGTTGATGGCGTCCGCCGCTGCGCCGGCCAGCCGGTCGGCGATCTGCCGGCGCGCATCACGGATCAGGTGGGCGACCAGTTCGCAGGCGGCGACGCCCGAATCCTGCCGCGCCTCGATCAGCGTCAGGCCCGCATTCGATGGCAGGTTCGCACCGAAGTCCTCCGCCAGATTGACCCGCAGCAGGTCGATAACCGCTTCGGCGCGGGACAGGGTTTCAAGGGTTCCCTTGGTTGAAAAGTCGACACCGGCGGGATGGCACTTTGCCGAAACGCTGCGCCGTCCTGATACGTCCTGATTCCGAAGTGTCCCACCTGTCCCAGTTGCGTCCCAGTGACGAACGCATAAACGGGACGGGCAATCCCGCTTAACCATGCGGGTTTCCGGCGAGTGTCCCAGTTGTCCCAGTTGTCCCAGTGATTTTTACGGTGAGGGAAGGGAAAACGGGGTTTCATGCGCGTTTCAGCGGCACGACATTGAAGGCGGCCCCGGCCTCGATAGTCGCCAGTTTCGCCGCCCACAACTCCAGCGCCCGGCGGCGCTCGGTCAGGTAGTCGTGCTTGTCATAGACGGCGACCAGTCCGCCCAGCGAATGATTCAGGCAGCGTTCGGCGATCAGCACGTCCACGCCCAGCATGCCCAGGTGACTGCGGCAGGTTGAGCGCAGATCGTGGGGAGTGAATCGGCGGCACTTGTCGCCCAGGGTTGTCGCCAATCCATTCAGGGCGGCATTCAGGGTGACGGATTCCATGGGGGTGTCGGCTTCGTTGCCATTCTTGCGGCAACGGATCGGCAGGACGTAGCGGCTGCCGAAGGCCATCGCTTGCAGTTCGGCGAACCAGCCGACAACCAGCGCCGGCAGAGGAATCACGAATGCCTTTTTGTTTTTCGAATGCTCCGGCGGAATCGTCCATTCCGCCGCCTCGAAATTCACGTTCTTCCATTCGGCTTGCGCCAGTTCGCCGATGCGCGCGCCGGTCGCCAACAGGATGCGAACCATCAGCGCGTTCGGCCGGCTCAACCGGGGCAACGCGGCGAGCAGGGCGGCGATCTCGCCATCATTCAGCATGACCCGTTCCCGCTGTTGCTTCGTGCCGCCAATGATGGCCTTCGCCTTGATATGGGCGCAGGGGTCTTGCGTGATGACATGCCGGGCGATGCCGTGGGCGAACACTTCCCGAATGGCGATCAATACCAGCCGGGCGACGTGCAGGGATTTGACGCTGGCGCATTCCACGATATTCACGATCTCCGCCGGGGATACGTCGGCAGCGGCGATGCCGCCGATCTTCGGATAGACGTAATCGCGTAGCTGTTGCTTGCGACCGTATAGGGTGTTCTCCGCCAGCCGGCCGGCGGCCTTTTCCAAGTAGTCCTCCGCCAGCTTGCGGAATGTCCATGCGTTCGCCGCCGCATGTTCGGCCTTGCGCTTTTCGGCGGCCGGGTCGATGCCCTGTTGCACTTCGGCGCGCTTCGCCGCCGCGATCTCCCGCGCTTTGGTCAGGGGAATGTCGGGGTAGCGGCCCAAGGTCAGTTCCTTTTGCTTGCCGGCGAACGAGTAGCGCAGTATCCATGCAGCGGTTCCCGCTTTCGACAGGGTAAGGGCCAATCCGTCGCCGTCCGTTTTTGTTCCCGGCGGCCCGGCCTTGATCCAGTTTCGAATTTGAAGATCGGTCAGATTGCCTTTCATGCTGCATCCCCTTCGCTCTCGATTCGCAGCGCCTCACGCGCTGCATTCAGCCGGATTTCGATTGCTTCGGCGGTGCGCCTGAAACGGTGCAGATCAGATTCCATCCAGTCTGGCGACCTCTTGCCGCAGTGCGGCGATTCGTGGTGCGTTTGCAGCGGCGCGCTCCGCTTCCTGTTTTTCTGCGGAAACATCGCGGCCCAGGGCGATCTTTGCCCGCTCGATCCCCGCCAGATTGCGCGCGGCTTCCAGATTGATCGCCGGGTAGCGGCCCAGGGTCAGTTCCTTTTGCTTGCCACCGATTCGGTAGCGTAGCGTCCATGCCGCCATTCCCTTCGCCGACAGGGTGAAGGTCAATCCATCGCCGTCCGCAATCGCTACCGGCTTGCCGTCCCGAATCCATTGCTGAATCAGCGTTTCAGTCAGTTTTCCCATGCTTTCTCTTTCTGGCTACTAGGGCATTAGTGGCTAGCTCATTGTCTAGCTACTAGCAAAGTATGCGCTGTCCTGAAACGCTTTGCAACGTCCTGAAACAAAAAACCGCGCAACGGCGCGGCTTTCCGGGGTGTTCGGCCACGTCCTGAAACGTGCCGAAAGATGCTCAAAGATTACAAAAAGTCAGATCGAACTCGACATCCGCTTCGGTCTGCTTGGGGCGCATGTCCGTTTCGGGCACGGTGAAGCGGATGTTGAGCGCATACTTGTTGGCGCTGATTTCCGGCACGACCGCATGCTCGCGCGAAACGCGCAGGCGGATGAGTTGCACCGTGCGGCCGGAAAGCATCTGCTGAAAGGCGCCGCGCCCGGCGACCTGCCGCTCCGGACGACCGGAAGAGCGCAACAGGCGCAGCACGATGGCCAGCCCGTCGTTGATCGGCAACAGCGGGCCGATCCAGGCCGCGAGATCGGCGTGGCGCAGTGCCGGGTCGCGATTGAGCCAGAAATGGTAGGCTGGCAGATCGAACTCACAGACGCCGCCGGGAATGCCGGCGCGGTTCTTGATCGCCATCAGCCATTCGTTCTCGCGCAGATACTGGCCGGTCTTGCCCTGCATGGCCAGCAACGCGGCGGAAGACTGTTCGATCTCGCGCAACGCGTGGTCGAGCGCCTCTTCGGAGATGTCCGGGTTGTTGCGGAATGAAAGCAGAATCTGGCGCTGCCGTTCGAGCTCCTGCACGAGATCGAGCTTCAGGTCGGCGCGCCCGGCGACCTCGATGATCTCGAACAGCGTGACGAGTGCGACGTGGTGTTCGTGGGCCCCTTCCGCCTCCGCGAAATGGAGCGCCTTCTCGAACAGGTCTTCGAGCCGCAACAGGGTGCGAATGCGCTCATTCAGCGGATATTCGTAGGCAATCACGCGACGATCCGTTCCACAATGCCGGAATTCTCCCCGATTTGCCGCGCGATCTCAACCCGAACTCCGGCGAAAACGCCCCTCAATCGCGGCTTTCAGGTAGCGATCGTGCAGCACCGACACCCGCTGGCGCAGCGCGGCGAGGTCGCCCGCGTTGTCGATGACGTCGTCGGCGACGGCCAACCGCGCGGCGCGGGTGGCCTGGGCCGCCATGATCGCCTCGACCTCGGCGCGCGCAAGCCCGCTGCGCGCCATGGTGCGCGCGATTTGCGTTTCCTCGGGACAATCGACCACGGCGATGCGATCAACGTGTTCGCGATAGGCGCCGGTTTCGACGAGCAGCGGAACCACCAGAAGCGCATAACAAAAGTCGGCGCGGACGACACGGCGCAGTTGCGCCTCGGCTTCGGCGCGGATCATCGGGTGCAGAAGCGCTTCGAGCCGCACGCGCGCCGCCGGTTCGGCGAAGACCCGCCGGCGCAGGGCAGCGCGGTCGAGGGCGCCGCCGGGCGCGAAGACGGCAGCGCCGAAGGCTTCGCGCAGCGCGGGCAGCGCCGCGCCGCCGGGCGCGGTCAGCGCATGGGCGATGGCGTCGGTGTCGACCACATGCGCCCCCAGCGCCGCGAAGGCATCGGCGGCGGCGCTTTTGCCGCTGCCGATGCCGCCGGTCAGGCCGACGACGTAGCTCATCGCGCCACGCACTCGGCGATACGGATGTCGGTCAGTTCCGCCGTCAGGGCGGGCAGCTTTCCGGCCAGTTCGCTTTCGGGCGCGCGCAGTTCCACGGCGAAGCGCTCCGGCGGCAGGTCGCGGCGCGCCATGCGCGCCGAACGCACGCCCTTGCGGCTCAGGGACTGGAAATACTCCTCCGCCGTCTGCTGGCCGCGGAAAACGCCGAGCGACACGGCGAACGGACCGAGCGTCGCGTCCTCGACGATCTCGCCTTCATTGACGCCGAGCTGGCGCAGTTCGACGATCTTGCGTTCCGCCAGCGCCCGGGTGGCGAGCCCCGGCATCACCACCCAGTAGGCGGGCGCCTCGGTGCGCGGGATTTGTTCGACGGACCACCCCGGCAGGGCGGCAACACCCTCCCGCAACCGGGCGGCCTTCGCGTCGGCAAGCCATTCGATGCGCCGGCAAGCCGGCAAGCCGGATGCAGAAACGATGCGCAGGCGTTCCGGGGCAATCTGCCGCTGCATGCGCTCCGGCTCGCGGCCCGCTTCCGGCGCGCTCCAGTAACCCTGGCCCCAGACGAGCAGGATCAGGTTGGCAAGCAGCAGGACGAAGAACGCGAGCCGCATGGGAATCGCTTATCCCACCTTGGGCAGATGGCCGAGCGACGCCTGGATCGCCTCGGCCGGATACTCGAAGTCGGTCAGCTTGCCGGCGAAATAGCTTTCAAAGGCGGTCATGTCGAAATGGCCGTGGCCCGAAAGGTTGAAGAACAGCACCTTCGGCTCACCGCTTTCCTTGCAGCGCAGCGCCTCGTCGATGCAGGCGCGGATGCCGTGGCAGGATTCGGGCGCCGGAATGATGCCCTCGGCGCGCGCGAACATCACGCCAGCCTCGAAAGTCGCCACCTGCGGCACGGCGACCGCCTCGATCAGCTTCTCGTGGAAAAGCTGCGAGACGAGCGGCGAGTCACCGTGGTAGCGCAGGCCGCCGGCGTGGATGCCGGGCGGCATGAAGTCGTGGCCGAGGGTGTACATCTTCATCAGCGGCGTGTAGCCGGTCGCATCGCCATAGTCGTAGGCATAGACCCCCTTGGTCAGCGTCGGACAGGAAGTCGGCTCCACGGCGACACAACGCAAGGCGTTGGCGCGCTTGTCGCCGGCGGCCTTGTCGGCGAGGAAGGGGAAGGCCGCACCGCCGAAGTTCGAACCGCCGCCACAGGGCGCGAAGATCATGTCGGGATAAAGGCCGAGCTTCTCGAACTGTTTCTTCGCCTCCAGGCCGATAACGGTTTGATGCAAGATCACATGGTTCAACACCGAGCCGAGCGCATACTTGGCGCCGGGCGCCGTCACCGCTTCCTCCACCGCTTCCGAAATCGCGATGCCCAGGCTGCCGGGATTGTCCGGGTCCTTTTCGAGGATGTCGCGGCCGGCCTTGGTGAGCTTCGTGGGACTGGCGACGACCTCGCCGCCCCAGGTCTGCATCATCAGGCGGCGGTAAGGCTTCTGTTCATAGCTCACCTTGACCATGAAGATGCGCACCGGCAGACCGAACATCTGGCCGGCAAAAGACAGCGACGAGCCCCACTGGCCGGCGCCGGTTTCGGTGACGAGGCGCTGGGTGCCGGCGATCTTGTTGAGATAAGCCTGCGGCACGGCGGAATTGGGCTTGTGCGAGCCGGCCGGCGAGACGCCTTCGTATTTGTAGAAAATCTTCGCCGGCGTGCCGAGCGTCTGTTCGAGCCGCACCGCGCGGCACAGCGGGCTCGGCCGCCACAGGGCATAGACCCGGCGCACTTCCTCGGGAATCGGGATCCAGCGCTCGGTGGCCATTTCCTGCTCCAGCACCGGGCCGGGGAAGATGGCGAGCATCCTGTCCGGCGTGACTGGCTGGCCGTCCGGCCCCAGCGGCGGCGCCGGCGGACTCGGCAGGTCGGCGGCGACGTTGTACCAATGGGTCGGAATGTCCGATTCGTCGAGGACGACGCGCGTTTGGGTCATGTTTTCCTCCGAAGGCTGGGTTTGGCAAAACCGCAACCTTACTGCAAAGTCGACGCCGGCGGGACGGCGCCCTGTACCGGAGGCATCGGAAATACGCCGCGGCCGATGGCGCGGCTACCCTCGAACACCAGCCAGCTCTGCCGTCCGTAATGCGGCAGCGGACGCACCAGCGCCCGCAGCGCGTCCGCATCGGCGGCGGAGACGACCGCGTAGCCCCGACCGGCGCCATCCCGCCCGGCCCAGACCTGCGCGCTGCCGCCGGCGGCCTCGCGCGGGCGCGGCGGCAGGCCGTGACGCGCCAGCCAGGCATCGACGGCGGCGGGCGTGCCGACGATGAGCCACGCCGGAGCCCTTCCCTGGCCACCTCGGGCATCCAGCACGCGCTCGGCGAGCGCCTGGGCGGCGGCGGCGATGCGCCGGTCGGCGTCGGCGACGACAAGACGGGCCGACGGCGCAATGAAGGTTTCGCGCAGGATGGGCGGCAGTTCCTTCGGATCGAGTCGCCGCCAAATGCGGTAATCGGGATCGCTGCCGGAAAAGGCCGGCGCACCAGCCTGATCCACCCAGCGCGAGAAGAACTCGCCCAGCGGCCGACCAGCGGCTTCCGAAAAAGCGGTTTCGAGATCGCGCCAGGAAGCGGTCTGGAAACGCTTGCGCTCCCACAGCAGGCGCAAGCCCCGCTCGAAAGCCGCCGTGCCGATCTGGTCGCGCAGCATCAGGAACACCATCGCCGCCTTGCCGTAACCGATCACCGACGAGATGCCGTGGCGGCGCGCGGTGAAGTCCTTGAGCGCAAAATCCTCTTCCGGCGGCACGGCCGCGTAGTCACGCAGCCAGCCCAGCCGCATTTCCCGCGCCGCCGCTTCGCCCTGATCCTCCTTGAAGGCGTAATCGGCAAGGAAGGTCGTGAGCCCTTCCGACCAGTTGCCGCTTTGCCAATCGGGATAGACGCCGTTGCCCCACCAGTTGTGCAGCACCTCGTGGCCGAGCGAGGTGGCGCGAATGAAGGGCAGGCGCAGCACCTCGCGGCCGAGATAGGTCAGGCCCGGCATGCCGAAACCGGTGGGCGTCGGGCTTGAAACGATGCCGAAGCTCTCGAAGGGATAGGGGCCGATCAGCCGGCTGTAGCGCTCGATGGTGCGTGCCGCATCCTCCAGATAGCCCGGTGCGAGTTCGCGCAGTTCCGGGTGGAACCAGGTGCGCACCCGGATCGTGCGTTCTCCCAGCCGGAGGAGACGCTCGCCGACCTCGTAGGGCCCGGCCATCAGGTCAATGCCGTCGGTCGCCCAGGGAAAGGCGAATTCTGCCCGATAGCCGGAGGCCGTTTCGCTTTCCGCGACGAAACTGCCGGTGGCGATGCCTTTCTGGTCGGGCGGCACGGCGAGCGCGATGCGGTAGGAGAACATCCGTCCCGTCTCCGGGTACCAGCCGGCGCCGGCGGGCAGGAAGCTGCCTTCCGGGCCGGCGCTCGCCGTTCGGTGGCCAAGCACCTGACGATGATCGAGGCGCGGCGTCGGTTCCAGCTTGGCGCGGTAGCTGACTTCGACGCGGCGCGTGCCCGGCGGCAGCGAAAAACCGTAAAAGTCGACGCCGGCGGGACGGCGCGCCGGCCGCAAGCGCTGCCCGTCGGCGGCGAGCGTGGCGATTTCGAACCCGCGGCCGAGGCGGAAAGCGTCGATGCCCGCGTTGTCGGTCAGCACGGCGCGCGCCTCGAACCGACGCGTGTCCGGATCGAGACGCACGTCGAGTTCGAGATGCGGCAGCGCCGCCGCCGCCAGCGGCCAGAACCACAGCAGGCCGAAAAGCCACTGACGCCTCACGATGCCGGGGGAAAGCGGGCGAGGATTTCGATTTCCGCGCCGTCGCGGCGGATCGTGAGCGGCAGCACGGCGCCGGCAGGCATCGCCTGCACGGCGGCGCGCAGGGTCAGGAAACTCTTCGCCGGCTGGCCGGCCACGGCGAGGATGATGTCTCCCGGTTTGAGGTCGGCCCGCTCCGCGATGCTGCCGGGGGCGACGGCGACGACACGCAGGCCCTCGGTCGCCGCGTCCGTGCTGACGCCCAGTCGCGGCGGATTGGCCGGCGCCGGCGCAACGACGTAAAGGCCGTCGGCGAAATCCTTGCCGAGCCGGCGGCAATCGTCGCCGCGTTCGCGCGTCATGAGGGCGCCAATGCGCTCGACGCCGAGATCGCGCAGCTGGTGCGCGATGCCGTGACCCTGCCGCACATGGCCGCCGCCGACGATGCCGACCACCAGCGCCTGCGGACGCTGACGCAGATGGGCGGCCATGGCCTCGGCCATGGCCCGATCCCAGACCTGCTGCGCCTCGACGAAGCGCGCAAAACCGTCGCTGCCGCGTTTTCTGGCCGGATGGTCGTCGAACACGCGCCGCAGCGCCTTGCGATACGCCTCGCTCGGCGGCGCGGGACGTCCGACACCCTCGCGGCGCTCTTCGGGTACGGCATCCCAGCCGTCCTTGCCGACCGCCTCGGTCAGGCTGCGCTCGACATTCAGCGCGAGCATCGGAATGCGGTTCATGCGGGCGAAATGGAAGAGCGGCAGATAGTCGGCCGCGGAAAAGCCCCAGACCTTCTCCCATTCGCTGCGTTGCAGGAATTCCGCCTCGGAGAGGCGACCCGCAACCCAGTCGTCCAGCACGGGCTGGATGCGGCGCGGAAACATCTCGAAGCCGATCGCCAGAGTCGGTCGCAGGGCGTGAAGCTGCGCCAGGGTATGCAGCTGCCAGCGGTGATCCTCGGCGCTGTCGTGACGCTCGCCCAGCAGCACGACCTGCCGGTCGGCCAGGCGCTGCGACAGATCGGCCCATGCGATGGGCGAGGGCGCTCCCGAGGTCGGCACGAGCCATTGCCCCGGCTCGCCGCAGGAATCGCCGCCCGCCTGCGAACCGGAACAGGCGGTGGCGACGAAGGCAAGTGTCAGGGCGGCGGCAACGAAGGGCGATTGCATGGAAACGACACGATACCGCAAAGTCGCGGCTGCAAAAAATAAATGCCCCGGCAGAGCCGGGGCATCGGGCGAAGCCGAAGCGTCGCTCAGGGCTGCGGACGCGGGGTCTTCTCCGTCGACGGCGGCAGGATCGGCAGCACGACCTGCGGCTGCTCGCCGGTCAGCGTCTTCAGGAAGGCGACGATCTGGGCGTTCTCCTTGTCGGTGAACTTCTTGCCCAGTTGCAGGCGCCCCATGATGTCCACGGCTTCCTTGAGCGTCCAAACCGCACCGTCGTGGAAGTAGGGATAGGTCAGCTCGACGTTGCGCAGGGTCGGCACCTTGAAGTTGAAGCGGTCGGCATCCTTGCCGGTCACGCCGACGCGCCCCTCGGCCGGGCTCTTCGCCTTGTAGGGCTCGACCACGCCCATCTTCTGGAACGAGGTGCCGCCGAGGTTTTCGCCATTGTGGCAGGCCACGCAGCCGCTGCTCTTGAAGAGGTTCCAGCCGGCCAGCTCGTCGGCGGTCAGCGCCTCCTTCTTGCCGAGCAACCACTGGTCGAAGCGCGAATTGGGCGTCTTCAGGGTTTTCTCGAACTCAGCGATCGCGTCGGCGATCTTGTCGATGGTCGCGTTGCCGCCATAGACGAGGTTGAACTCGCGCTGGTAGCCGGGGATGCTGGCGATCACTTCGACGGCGACTTCGTGCGGCATCGCCATTTCGCCGGCGGCCTGGATCGGGCCCTTCGCCTGTTCTTTCAGGTTGGCCGCGCGACCGTCCCAGAACTGGGCGACGTTGAGGTCGGAGTTGAGCACGGTGGGCGAATTCACCGGCGCGGAGGCCCAGCGGTGACCGATGGCGAACTGCACGTTATCCGTGCCGCCCATCGACAGGTTATGGCAGGTGTTGCAGGAGATGATGCCCGACTTGGACAGGCGCGGATCGAAATAGAGCTTCTTGCCCAACTCCGCCTTGCCAAGGTTGATCTGCTGCGGCGGTCGGATCGGCTTGACCAGTTCTTCGGCAGCAACGGCGGGCGCGAAAACGGCGACCGTGCCGATCGCCGCGATGGATGCAATGAGGCTGCGGATTTTCATGGAGTGCTCCTTTGCTATGAGAAAAAACTTGTGCAGCGCCAGAAGATACCCCTACAATGGGAGCGGGTGTTGACGTAAGTCAATGATTTATTTATAGTTTTATCATATTTCGCGTATAGTGGATTCCTATAAGTCGATTCATGAAACTTTCTGTCCTGCGTTATCTGGTGGCTTTCGCCGAGGAGGGGTCGTTCAGCAAGGCGGCCGAAAAATGCCATGTCAGCCAGCCGACGCTCTCGGTCGCCCTGCAGAACTTCGAGGCCGAGCTGGGAGTGGCGCTGATCGAGCGCAGCAAGGGCCATGTCGCGCTCACCGACCTGGGCTGGCAGGTCGTCGGTCAGGCGCGCAAGACGCTCGACGAGGCGCGTCGCATCGAGCAGGTGGCACAGCTCGGCAAGGATCCGCTCGCCGGCGATTTCCGTCTCGGCGTGATCCACACCATCGGACCTTATCTCCTGCCCGAGCTGATCGCCGCGATGAAGCAGACCGCGCCGAACACCCATCTGTTCATCGAGGAGAGCATGACGGCGCTCTTGGCCGACTCCCTGAAATACGGCGCCGTCGATGCCGCCATCGTCGCCCTGCCTTTCGACATTCCCGGCATCCGGACCCAGCCGCTCTACGACGAGCCCTTCGAGGTCGTCGTCCCCAAGGGGCACCCCTGGGCCAGGCGCAAGAAGATCGCACCTAAAGAAGTGCGTGGCAACGACGTGCTGGTGCTCAAGGCCGGCAACTGCTTCCGCGAGCAGGTACTCGATGCCTGCCCGGAAATCAGCCACGCCGAGGGTTCGACGCACGAAGGCCATTCCATCGAGACCGTGCGCTGCATGGTGGCCTCGGGCTACGGCATCTCGGTGCTGCCGGCCGGCTGCCTCGGCGGCATCTACAAAAACAGCCTCGTCGTGCCGATTCCCTTCGAGGAGCCCGCGCCCGCGCGGCGCGTCGCGCTCGCCTGGCGGCAGGGCTTTCCCCGCTTGCAGGCCATCGAGGCGATCATCAAGGCGGTCGGGATGATCGGGAACACGAGCTACAAGATCCTCGCGTAATGGTCGGCTCCCGCGAGACGGCGCCCCGAAAGCCAAACGGAGATCATGCCTTCCCGGCCCGAACTGCACATGCTCCAAGGTCCTCGGCGGAAATCTCGGCGGCGGGAACCAGGCAATAGTGCCTTTCGTCGACGATGCGCACCTCGTCGTTTTCGACGGTCAGCTCGAACAGCGCGATCCTGTCGTCGGCCATGAACTGCGCGGAGACCGGCCGGCAAATCAGCAACGGGAATTTTTCGCGGCAACAGGCGATGTCCTGCTGCGTCTGCACGACGCCGTGTTTGTCGCCGCCGCCCTTGGCCTGCACGGGGACGACGAACTGCCGGCCGTGGCGATCCACGCCGACGTAGATTTCGTCGATTTCGATCTGGCCGATCTTGCCGACGGTCGTGCGCAGATGGTTTTGCAGCGAATGCGAGGCGATGCCGAGGAAAATGTCGATCAGGCGGTTGTAGCGCACCTTGGCAAGCAGCGCCTGCTCGTCAGATTGCGCGTAGGCGGCGACAATCTCCGGCGTGGCGTCGGGGATTTTCGCGGCCACCAATTCGCGGCGCGGCTCGATGCGGTTGATACGCGCCTGCCTGAAACGGTAGCGCGCCCGGCCGGCGCCTTCGACGATCCATTCCAGACCGGTTGCGACCGTCGAACGGATCGACTCGGGCAACTCCTTGCGGTAGCGGAAGGAATACAACACGTCGCCGAGATTCTTCGGCAGCGCGATGCCGAGATCGCGGGCAACGCCTTCGAACTCGTCGCGCGTGAATTCGAATTCTGCCAGTCCCTTCTTGTAATGGGTTCGAAAGATGCGTTCGACGATGGCGTCGTAGCGGTTTTTCGGTTTGCGATCAGGCAAAGGACATCTCCTCGGTTCCCTCGCAGCGCGCCGCCTTGCGCGTGCGTTGCGCGATGACCCCGGTCGGCACGCCGAAATGGCCGGCGGCCTCGCTCATGTCGAAGGACAACAGCGCTTCGTCGCCCGGTCGCACGACGCTTTCCGGCTTGCGCGGCGCGACGCCGAGCGCCTTGACGATCTCGCCGGCCACGGCGCGCCCGAGCAACGGCGGCACGCTGTTGCCGATCTGGCGGAAGCCATGCCACTTCGTGACGTGAAAGCGAAACCAGTCGGGATACGAATGCAGGCGCGCCGCTTCGCGCACGGTAACGACGCGCGGCACGAAGGGATGGATCGGGCGCGGCGAGGTGAAAGCGCCGCGCGCGCTGTCGGTGCCGGCGCGCAGCGTATTGCAAAGCCCGGTCGGGTCGAGCTTGCGGAAACGGCTGACCGGCTCGGTCTTGCCGTGCGGCGTTGCGGCGAAGCGGCGTTTCGACAATTCCGTGTGTTCGGTGCGCAGGCTGGACGTCAGCAGATGCGGATCGAAGGCGCGGCGATAGCCGAAGTCGGTCGGATCGTCGTCGAGGCCGCGCAGGCGGCGCGCGTAAAGCGCCGCCGTTTCGAACTCGACGCGCGTGCTGTCGATCAGCGCCAACTCGGGGAAACGATCCGCGTCCGGCAGGTCGCCGATGGCTTCGGCAACCGTCGTCGCGCCCGTCGGCGCCGGGTAGTCGGGCATCGGCATGCCGCGTCGCGCGCCGATCAGAAACAGGCGCCGGCGATCCTGCGGCACGGCAAAATCGGCGGCGTTGAGCACCCGGTAGGGCGCCAGCACGTCGTAGCCTGCTTCGCCCAAAAGGGCGATCAGCTCTTCGAGAAATTGCTTGTGGCGGCCGAGCGTCAATCCCTTGACGTTCTCGAAGACGCAATACTTCGGCTGCAACTCGCGCACCAGGCGCACATAGTGGAAAACCAGACGGTTGCGCGGGTCGTCGAAGACGCGCTTGCCGATCAGAGAAAAGCCCTGACACGGCGCACCGCCGAACACCGCGTCGATCTCCCGCGCGCCGAGCGCCGCGCGGCGGCGAATTTCCTCGCCGGAGAGGTCGGCGACGCTGGCGCACAGCGTCGCGCAAGAAGGAAAGTTGTATTCGTGGACGGCGCAGTGGATGGGGTCGATCTCGACGGCGGCGGCGATATCGAACCCGGCCTGCTCGAAACCGAGCGACAGACCTCCGGCACCAGCAAACAGATCGACGCCGACTGGGCGACGGTCAGGGAGATTCGAGGAACTCACGCAGTTTCTCCACAAGATGTTCGGGACGCTTCAATTCGCACTGCCAAACGACCAAGGTGCGCCAGCCAAGGCGGTGCAATTTCCGGCGCGCGGCAACATCGCGTTTTTTGTTGCCAACGAGTTTTTCCTTCCAGTATTCGACCCGGCTTTTCGGTAAACGAGCGTATTTGCAGCACGCATGTCCGTGCCAAAAGCATCCATGCACGAAAACGGCTTTCCGACGGTGCCAGAATACCAAATCCGGCGTGCCGGACAAACGCCGCTCGTGCAGGCGATAGCGGTAGCCCATGCCATGGACGAGCCGTCTGACCGTCAGTTCCGGGCCGGTATTCTTCGACCGCACCCGGCTCATCAGCCAGCCGCGACGTTCTTTCGACAAGCGATCCATGCATCGATGATAATCATCCATGGAGTGTCTGGAAACCCGACGGCGGCAGGACGGCGCCCGGGTGACCAAAGCGGCGCCCAGGTGCTAAAGTTCCGCCCTTTCAATGCGGTCTTTCACGTGCGCCTGTTCCGTCTCGCCAAAATCGCCCGCGTCGGCCTGAAGTTCGGCCTCGACCGACTGATTCTCGAACACGATCCCACCGGCCGCCTCAAGCTGCCGCTCGGGATTGCGGACGCCCTGTTCTTCTGGCGCGACCGCAGCCAGCTGCAGGCATCGCGCGGCGAACGTCTGCGCCGTGCGCTCGAAACGCTCGGCCCGATTTTCGTCAAGTTCGGTCAGGTGCTGTCCACCCGCCGCGACCTGCTGCCCGACGACATCGCCGACGAGCTGGCGCTGTTGCAGGATCGCGTGCCGCCCTTTCCCGCCGAGCAGGCGATCGCCGCAATCGAGAAGAGTTTCGGCCGGCCGCTCGCCGACCTCTATGCCGACTTCTCGCGCGAACCGGTCGCCTCGGCCTCGGTCGCCCAGGTGCATTTCGCCACCTTGCACGACGGCCGCGACGTCGCCGTCAAGGTGCTGCGCCCCGGCATCGAACCGGTGATCGCGCACGATCTTGCGCTGCTCGACGCATTCGCCGGGTTGCTGGAGCGCTTCTGGAGCGACGGCAAGCGTTTGAAGCCCAGGGAGGTGGTCGCGGAATTCGCCAAGCACCTCGCCGACGAGCTCGACCTGATGCGCGAGGCCGCCAACTGCTCGCAGTTGCGGCGGAACTTCAGCGGGTCGCGCCTGCTCCTCGTGCCCGAGGTGTACTGGGATTACTGCTCGCGCAACGCGATGACGATGGAACGCATGCACGGCATTCCCATCGGCCAGGTCGAGCGTCTGCGCCAGTCCGGCGTCGACCTCAAGGCGCTGTCGCGCGCCGGCGTGGAAATCTTCTTCACGCAGGTGTTCCGCGACGGTTTCTTCCATGCCGACATGCATCCGGGCAACATCCTCGTCTCGACTGCGCCGGAAAGCTTCAACCGTTACGTCGCACTCGACTTCGGCATCGTCGGCACGCTCACCGAGACGGACAAGCACTATCTCGCCATCAACTTCCTCGCCTTCTTCCGCCGCGACTACAGGCGCGTCGCCGAGGCGCACATCGAGTCGGGCTGGGCGCCGCGCGAAACCCGTGTCGATGAGCTGGAAGCGGCGGTGCGCGCCGTCTGCGAGCCGATCTTCGACCGGCCGCTCAAGGAGATCTCCTTCGGCAAGGTGCTCTTGCGCCTGTTCCAGACCTCGCGCCGCTTCAACATCGAGATTCAGCCGCAGCTCGTGCTGCTGCAAAAAACGCTGCTCAACATCGAGGGCCTCGGTCGCCAGCTCGACCCCGACCTCGATCTGTGGGACACCGCCAAACCCTTCCTCGAACGCTGGATGAGCGAACAGGTGGGCTGGCGCGGCTTCCTCAACCACCTCCGCAAGGAAGGCCCGCAGTGGGCCAGCCTGTTGCCGCAACTGCCGCGCCTGCTGCACCAGAACCTGCGCCGCGAGGAGGCGCGCGAAAGCGCCGCCGGGGAGATCGCCCGCCTGCGCGAAGAAGCGCGGGCGAGCCGCCGGCTCGCGCGCCTGGCGCTGCTTCTGGCCGCCGCCACCTTGCTGCTCACCCAACTGTAACGCTTCACAAACCATGAACCGCATCGCCATCTACGATTCCACGCTGCGCGACGGCGCACAGGCCCAAGGCATTTCCTATTCCGTCGAGGACAAACTGAAGATCGTCCGCCACCTCGACGCCCTGGGCATCGCCTACATCGAGGCCGGCAATCCCGGCTCCAACCCGAAGGATCTCGAATTCTTCGCGCGCGCCGCCGATTTGAAGCTCGTCCACGCCCGGATCATCGCCTTCGGCGCGACGCGCAAGGTCGGCATCCGCGTTTCGGAAGATGCCAATCTGGTCTCGCTCCTGAAGGCCCACACGCCGGCGACGGCGATCTTCGGCAAGAGCTGGGACTATCAGGCGCTCGAAATCCTGCGCACCACGCTGGATGAAAACCTGCGCATGATCGGCGACACGGTGCGCTATCTGAGGCAGCACGGCAAGGAGGTCGTATTCGACGCCGAGCATTTCTTCGATGGCTACAAGGACAACGCTGATTACGCCATCGAGACACTCGCCGTCGCCGCCGAGGCTGGCGCGCAAAGCCTCGTGCTGTGCGACACCAACGGCGGATCGTTTCCGGAAGAGATCTTCGAGATCACGGGCGCGGTCTGCGCGCGGTTTCCAGACATCGCGATCGGCATCCACTGCCACAACGATGGCGAAATGGCGGTGGCCAACTCCATTCGCGCCGTGCAGGCGGGCGCCACGCAGGTGCAGGGCACCATCAACGGCCTGGGCGAGCGTTGCGGCAACGCCAACCTGTGTTCGATCATCCCCAATCTGCAGCTCAAGCTCGGCTACGCTTGCATTCCCGCCGAAGCGATGCGCCATCTGACCTCGACGGCGCGCACGGTGAGCGAGATCGCCAATTTGCCGATGAACGAGAAGGCGGCGTTCGTCGGCGGCCATGCCTTCGCGCACAAGGGCGGCATGCACATCGACGCCGTGACGAAGAACCCGGCGTCCTACGAGCATATCGACCCCGAGCGGGTCGGCAACAGTCGCCGCGTGCTGATGTCCGAAGTCGCCGGTCGCAGCACGCTGCTGGCGCGCATCAACGGCGTCGACCCGAAGCTCGCCAAGGATTCGCCCGAGACGCGCCGCATCATGGATCGGCTCAAGGAACTCGAACACGAGGGCTACCAGTTCGAGGCGGCCGAAAGCTCCTTCGACCTCGTCGTGCGCAAGATGCTCGGCCGTTACACGCCCTTCTTCGAGCTGGTCGAATTCAAGGTCATCACCAACGAACCGGCGGTCAATGATGTGAACTCGTCGGTCATCATCAAGGTGCGCGTCGGCGAGCAGGAAGTGCTCACCGTCGCCGAGGGCGACGGCCCGGTCAACGCGCTCGACAAGGCGGCCAGGAAGGCGCTTGAGCGCCTCTACCCGGCCATCGGCGAGATCCGGCTGACCGACTACAAGGTGCGCGTGCTCGATTCCGACCAGGCCTCGGCCGCCAAGGTGCGCGTGCTGATCGAATCGACCGACGGCAAGGACAGCTGGACCACCATCGGCGTGTCCACCGACATCATCAACGCCTCCTGGCAGGCGCTCGTCGACGCCATGGAGATCAAGCTGATCCGGGACAAGGAACGTTAAACTTGCCCGTTCCCTACACAAGTGAATCAAGGAAAATCCAGCCATGGCCGGCAAAACGCTCTACGACAAACTCTGGGAATCGCACGTCGTCCGTGAAGAGGAAGACGGCACCTGCCTCCTCTACATCGACCGTCACCTGATGCACGAGGTGACCAGCCCGCAGGCTTTCGAGGGCTTGCGCCTGGCTGGGCGCAAGGTCTGGCGGGCGGACAGCATCGTCGCCAACCCCGACCACAACACGCCGACCAGCCGCTGGGACGCAGGCATCGAGGACCCGATCTCGCGCCTGCAAGTCGAAACGCTCGACCAGAACATCAAGGATTTCGGCGCGCTGGTCTATTTCCCCTTCAAGCACGCCAACCAGGGCATCATCCATGTCATCGGCCCGGAAAACGGTACGACGCTGCCGGGCATGACGGTGGTGTGCGGCGACAGCCACACTTCGACGCATGGCGCCTTCGGCGCGCTGGCGCACGGCATCGGCACTTCCGAGGTCGAGCATGTGCTGGCCACGCAGACGCTGGTGGCGAAAAAATCGAAGCGCATGCTGGTGAAGGTGACGGGAAAAGTCGACGCTGGCGTGACGGCGAAGGACATTGCGCTCGCCATCATCGGCAAGATCGGCACGGCGGGCGGCACCGGCCATGCGATCGAGTTTGGCGGCGCGGCGGTTCGCGACCTGTCGATGGAAGGCCGCATGACCCTGTGCAACATGGCCATCGAAGCGGGCGCGCGCGCCGGCCTCGTCGCCCCGGATGAAAAGACCTTCGACTACCTCAGGGGCCGTCCCTACGCGCCGCAGGGCGCCGACTGGGACAAGGCGGCGGCCTACTGGAAGACGCTGGTTTCCGACCCGGACGCGACATTCGATGCCGTGGTCGAACTCGATGCCGCAAAAATCGAGCCGCAGGTGACCTGGGGCACCTCGCCGGAACAGGTGCTGCCGGTCGGCGCGAAGGTGCCGAACCCGGCCAGCGAGAAAGACCCGATCAAGCGCGCCAGCATCGAGCGCGCGCTGAAATACATGGGGCTCAAGGCCGATACGCCGATCAGCGAAATCCAGGTCGACAAGGTCTTCATCGGCAGTTGCACCAATTCGCGCATCGAGGACCTGCGCGCCGCCGCCGCCGTGGCCAAGGGCAGGCAGAAGGCGAAGAACGTCAAGCAGGTGCTGGTCGTGCCCGGTTCCGGTCAGGTCAAGCGCCAGGCCGAGGCGGAAGGACTGGACAAGATCTTCCTTGCAGCCGGCTTCGAGTGGCGCGAACCGGGCTGCTCGATGTGCCTGGCGATGAACGCCGACCGCCTCGAACCGGGCGAGCGCTGCGCCTCGACCTCGAACCGCAACTTCGAAGGCCGCCAGGGCGCCGGCGGTCGCACCCACCTCGTCAGCCCGGCGATGGCCGCCGCCGCCGCCATTGCCGGCCACTTCGTAGACATCCGGAGCTTCCGAGCATGAAACCGTTCACTTACCTCGATGGCCTCGTCTGCCCGCTCGACCGCGCCAATGTCGACACCGACGCGATCATCCCCAAGCAGTTTCTGAAATCCATCCAGCGCTCCGGCTTCGGCCCCTACCTGTTCGACGAGTGGCGCTACAAGGATGTCGGCGAGCCCGGCATGGATTGCGGCAAGCGACCGCTCAGGAAGGATTTCGTGCTCAACCAGCCGCGCTACCAGGGCGCGCAGATTTTGCTCGCGCGCGACAACTTCGGCTGCGGCTCCAGCCGCGAGCATGCGCCGTGGGCCATCGCGGACTACGGCTTTCGCGTCATCATCGCCCCCTCGTTCGCCGACATCTTCTTCTCGAACTGCTACAAGAATGGCATCCTGCCGATCGTCGCCTCAAGCGAGATCGTCGACCAGCTGTTCCGCGAGTGCGCGGCGCAAAAGGGCTACCGGCTGCGCGTCGATCTGGCAACGCAGACCGTGCGTAATCCGGCCGGCGAGTGGTTCCAGTTCGACATCACGCCGCACCGCAAGCATTGTCTGCTCAACGGGCTGGACGAAATCGGCCTGACGCTGCAACACGCCGACGCGATCCGCGCTTTCGAGAAGCGCCACCGGGCCGCGCAGCCCTGGCTGTTTGCCTGACATTCGCATCATTCCGTAAGGAGGGGGGGTCATGCTGCTCACGCTGGTGATTCTGTATCTGGTGGTTTCCGTCGGCATCGGCCTTTACGCGGCAACGCGCGTGCACAACGCGCGCGACTACATCGTCGCCGGCCGCAATCTGCCGTTCCATTTCGTCATCGCCATGGTGTTCGCCACCTGGTTCGGCGCGGAAACCGTGCTGGGCATTTCCGCCACCTTCCTCGACGAGGGCTTTCGCGGGTTGATCTCCGACCCGCTGGGCGCTTCGCTCTGCCTCGTGCTGTTCGGCCTCGTCTTCGCCCGGCCGCTCTACCGCATGAACCTGCTGACGCTCGGCGATTTTTTCCGCGTGCGCTACAACCGCCGCACCGAGCTGATCCTCTCGCTGTGCATCATCCTTTCCTATCTCGGCTGGGTGGGCGCGCAAATGACGGCGCTCGGCCTGGTGTTCAACGTGCTCTCCGACGGCATCGTTTCCGTCAACGAGGGGGTCGTCATCGGCGCTGCCGTGGTGCTCGTCTATACCCTGTTCGGCGGCATGTGGTCGGTGGCGCTCACCACCTTCGTGCAGATGATCGTCATCGTGCTCGGCCTCGTCTACGTCACCTGGCTGGCCGGCGACATGGCCGGCGGTTTCTCGACGGTGATCGAGCGCGCCGCCGCCGAGGGCAAATTCGACTGGCTGCCGAAACTCGATGCGCTCGACATGCTGGCCTGGATCGCCGCGCTGTTTACCATGATGCTCGGCTCGATTCCGCAACAGGATGTGTTCCAGCGCGTCAACTCCTCGAAGAACGAAACCGTGGCGGTATGGGGCACCACCCTGGGCGGCCTCGCCTATTTCTTTTTCGCCGCCGTGCCGCTCTTCCTCGCCTACTCGGCCACCCTCATCGACCCGGCGATGGTCGAGCGCCTGATGGTCGAGGACACGCAGCTCATCCTGCCGACGCTGATCGTCAGCCACATGCCCTTCATCGCCCAGGTGGTGTTCTTCGGCGCGCTGATCTCGGTGATCATGAGCACCGCTTCCGGCACGCTGCTGGCGCCCTCGGTGACCTTTTCCGAAAACGTCCTCAAGGGCTTCTGGCACGGCATGAGCGACCGCCAGCTGCTCGTCGCCACGCGCATCACCGTCGCAGTGTTCGCCGCATTGGTCACGGTCTATGCCGTATCGAGCGACGCCACCATCCACCACATGGTCGAAAACGCCTATCGCGTCACGCTCGCCGGCGCCTTCGTGCCGCTCGCCGCCGGCCTGTTCTGGAAGCGCGCCAACAACCTGGGCGCCACACTCGCCATCGTGCTGGGACTGGGCACCTGGCTGCTGTTCGAACTTTTCATCCCGGAAGGCGACATCGAGCCGCAGCTCTTCGGCCTTGCCGCCAGCGCACTTGGCATGCTGATCGGCGGGCTGTGGGGTCCGCCCAATCCGCACTGGCCGCAGGCCGGTCACCATCACGCGGCATCGGCCACCCATCACATTCCATCCAGATAAGCGTATGCTGGCGCCTCTTTCAACGACGCAGGAGAACGCCATGAAAAAACTGCTTTCCGCCACACTCGTCCTGTCTGCCGCGCTCGCCTGGACGGCGCCCGCCGCTGCCCAGCAACAAAGCGAGGCAAAACCCGTCACGCCGCAGCAGCAGCGCATGCGCGACTGCAACCGCAACGCCGAGGGCCTGAAGGGCCAGGAGCGCAAGGACTTCATGAAACAATGCCTGTCGGGCAAGCAGGCCGGGAACAAGGCCGCCCGCGAGGAATACCGCGCCGAACGCAAGGCCGAGCGCGAGGAGCGCCGCGAAGAGCGCCAGAAGGCGCGCAGCGAGGCTCAGGCCGCGCAGCAGGAAAAAATGAAGGCCTGCAACGCCGAAGCCGCCGCCAAGGGGTTGATGGGCGACGCGCGCAAGGCCTTCATGAGCGACTGCCTGAAAAAGTGAGCGGCACGCCCGGCGGCGGCAGATCTTCGACATCGAAGACGGTGTCGCCGTCCGGATCGGGCACGCCGCTCGGCCTAAGGCCGGCAAAGTCGTAGAGCCGCGCATCCATCAGGTGCGAAGGCACCACGTTGGCCAGGCTCCTGAACAATGTTTCGATGCGGCCCGGAAAGCGCCGCTCCCAGTCGCGCAGCATCTCGGCCACCTGCTGGCGTTGCAGGTTGGGCTGGCTGCCGCACAGATTGCAGGGAATGATCGGAAAGCCGCGCACGCGGGCCCACTCGGCCAGATCGGCCTCGCGGCAGTAGGCGAGCGGACGGATGACGATGTGGCGGCCGTCGTCCGAGACCAGCTTGGGCGGCATGGCTTTCAGTTTCGCCGCGAAGAACAGGTTGAGGAACAGCGTGGCGAGGATGTCGTCGCGATGATGCCCCAGCGCGATCTTCGTCGCGCCCAGCTCGTCGGCCACGCGATAGAGGATGCCGCGCCGCAACCGCGAACACAGCGAACAGGTCGTCTTGCCCGCGGGAATCACGCGCTTGACGATGGAATAGGTGTCCTCCTCGACGATGCGATAGGGAATGCCCAAACCCTCGAGATAGTTGGGTAGCACATCGGCAGGAAAACCCGGTTGCTTCTGGTCGAGATTGACGGCGATCACCTCGAAGCGGATCGGCGCCTTTTCCTTGAGATAAAGAAGGATGTCGAGCAGGCCGTAGGAATCCTTGCCGCCCGACAGGCAGACCATGACGCGGTCGCCCTCTGCGATCATGGCGAAGTCGGCGATGGCCTGCCCGACTTCGCGGCGCAGCCGTTTGGCGAGCTTGTTGGTCTCGAATTCGGCCTTATGGGCGGCCTTGTAAGTCGTCATCTCATCTGCCTAAAGGCGGGCCGTCCGGCCGCCATCGACATTGATGACCTGCCCGGTGACGTAAGGCGCATCGAAGATGAGGAATTTCACCGTGCGCGCGATGTCGGCCGGCGACCCGGTGCGCTTCAGGAGCGTGTGGTCGATGATCGCCTGGCGTTCGGCGGGCGGAAACTGCGCATCGTTCTCCGGCCATTCGATCGCGCCGGGCGCCACCGCATTCACCCGCACCTGCGGCGCGAGCTCCAGCGCCAGCGCGCGCGTGAGCCCCAGCAGGCCGGCCTTGGCGACGCTATAGACCGGATAGCCCTTGAGCGGCCGTTCGGCGTGGATGTCGGTGATATTCACGATGCAGCCCTGCGTCTGCGCCAGATGCGGCGCTGCGGCCTGCGAAAGGAACAGTGGGCCTTTCAGGTTGCTGCCGACGAGATCGTCCCAAGCCGCCTCGTCGATGGCGCCGACCGGCGTGTGAAAGAAACTCGACGCGTTATTCACCAGCGCGTCGAGTCGACCGAAACCGGCGACCGTTTCCTCCACCAGCCGGGCGATGCCGGCCACGTCGCGCAGGTCCTGCCGTCTCGCCAGCGTCGACTTTTCGCGGCGGGCGTTCAGTTCCACCGCCAGCGCCTCGGCTTCGGCGGCGGAGCTGCGGTAGTGCAGCAGCAGATCGGCGCCGGCGGCGTGCAGCATGCGGGCGATTTCGGCGCCGACGCGGCGCGCGGCGCCGGTGATCAGAACGACGGGAGCGGTCATGGCGCGAGCAGTATACCGAGGCCATGCGCGGCGGCCGCGAAGCCGAAGCTGGCGGTCACCGCCACCGAGGAGCCATAGCCGGCGCAGGCCAGGCCGGCGGCGCCGTCCAGACAAAAGTCGGCCCCGGCGGGACGGCGAATCTGTTCATCCGAATACACGCAGGGCACGCCGAACTTCTTCTTCGGATCGCGCGGAAAACCGTAATCCCTGCGCAGCCTGGCGCGCAACTTGGAAGCCAGCGCATCCTGCCGCGTACGCGCCAGGTCGTCGATGCGCACGCGCGTCGGATCGGTCCGCCCGCCCGCGCCGCCGGTCGTCACCACCGGAATCTTCGCGCGGCGACAATGCGCGATCAGCGCCGCCTTCGCGCGCACGTCGTCGATGCAGTCGAACACGAGATCGCAGGTCGGCAAGAGCGTCGCCACATTCTCCGCCGTCACGAATTCCTCGATGCCCTCGACGCGGCAAAGCGGCGCGATCTTCGCGATGCGCTCGGCCATCGCGATCACCTTCGCCTGGCCCAGCGTGTCCTCCAGCGCATGCGCCTGGCGGTTGATGTTGCTCTCGGCGACGTGATCGAGATCGACCAGCGTCAGCCGCCCGAGGCCGGAACGGGCGAACGCCTCGACCGCCCAGGAACCCACCCCGCCGATGCCGACCACGCAGACATGCGCCGCCATCAGCCGCGTAACGCTGCCCCGCCCGTAGAGCCGGTCGACGCCGACGAAACGCCGCGCCGTGCCGCCAGCGCCGGCTTCCGTGGCCTCGCCCGGCCGGAATGGCAGCCAGCTATTTGCCAATGCAGAATCTCCCGAAGATTTCGCCGAGCAGATCGTCGGCGGTGAATTCGCCGGTGATCGAGGACAGGGCATTCTGCGCGAGACGCAGCTCCTCGGCGGCGAGTTCGAGGCGATCCAGCCGCCGTGCCGCCAGCGCCGACTTTTCCGTGGCGGCTTTCAGGGCTTCGAGGTGGCGCTCGCGCGCGAGCAGCACGTCTTCGCCGTGGCCGGCCCAGCCGGCCACGCGCAGGAGTTCGTCGTGCAGAAGCTGCATGCCGGCGCCGGTCTTGGCCGACAGGCGCAGATGCACCTGTCCCTGCGTTGTGCAACGCCCCGGCTCCAGATCGGCCAGATCGCACTTGTTCTCGACGACGACGCGCTCGATGCCGACCGGCAGCCGAGCCGCGATCGCGCGGTCGGCGGGAGTGATACCGCTGCGGGCATCGACGATCTGCAGGATGACGTCGGCGCGTTCGATCTCGCGCCAGGTACGCTCGATGCCGATTTTCTCGACGGCGTCGTCGGTCTCGCGCAGGCCGGCGGTGTCGATGATATGGAGCGGAATGCCCTCGACCTGGATCGTCTCGCGCACGGCGTCGCGGGTAGTGCCGGCGATGTCGGTGACGATGGCGCGTTCCTCGCCGGCAAGGCGGTTGAGCAACGAGGACTTCCCGACGTTGGGCAGACCGGCGAGGACGACGGCAAGACCGGTGCGCAGCACCGCGCCCTGGCGCGCACGCGCCTGCAACGCGTGAAGGTCGGCGTTCAGTCTCTCCAGCCGGGCGACGGCGTCGATGTCGGCGAGCAGTTCCTCGGCGGGAATGTCCTCGTCGGGAAAATCGAGCGTGGCTTCGATCAGCGTGCGCAGCCCGACGAGCTGGTCGACGATGGCGCGCACGGCGCGCGAGAACTCGCCCGACAGCGAGCGCAGCGCCGAGCGCGCCGCCTGTGCGGAAGCGGCCTCGATGAGGTCGGCGATGCCTTCGGCCTGGGCGAGGTCGATCTTGCCGTTCTCAAACGCGCGCCGGGCGAATTCGCCCGGCGCGGCCAGCCGCGCGCCGAGTTCGACGCAGCGCGCGAGCAGGGTCTGCATCACCACCGGGCCGCCGTGGCCATGCAGCTCGACGACATCCTCGCCGGTGAAGGAATGCGGCGCGGGAAACCAGAGAATCAGGCCGCTGTCGAGCGGCTGGCCGTCGGCCGCCAAAAAGTCGGCGACGGCGGCACGGCGCGGCTGGGGGATTTTGCCGACCAGCGCCGCGACGAAAGGCGCGAGCCCCGGCCCGGAAACGCGCACGATGCCGACACCGCCACGCCCGGGCGGCGTGGCGATGGCGGCGATGGCATCAACCAGCCTTTTTGCCGGCACCGGCCTCGATCATCCGGTTGCACTGCCACTGCTGCGCGATCGACAACACGTTGTTGACGATCCAGTACAGCACCAGCCCGGAGGGGAACCAGAGGAACAGGAAGGTGAACACCACCGGCATCCAGGTCATGATCTTGGCCTGGATCGGGTCGGGTGGCATCGGGTTGAGCTTGGTCTGCACGAACATCGAGACGCCCATCAAAAGCGGCAGGATGAAGTAGGGGTCCATCGCCGAGAGGTCGTCGATCCAGCCGAGCCAGGGCGCGCCGCGCATCTCGACGGCGCCCAAAAGCACCCAGTAGAGCGCGATGAAGACGGGGATCTGGACGAGGATGGGCAGGCAGCCGCCGAGCGGATTGACCTTCTCCTTCTTGTACAGCTCCATCATTTCCTGGTTCATGCGCTGGCGGTTGTCGGCGTAGGTTTCTTTCAGCTTCATCAGCTTGGGTGTGAGCACGCGCATCTTCGCCATCGACTTGTAGCTGGCGGCGGACAACGGGAAGAAGATCGCCTTGATCAGCACGGTGAGCAGAATGATCGACCAGCCCCAGTTGCCGACGTAGTCGTGAATCCAGGCGAGCACCCAAAATAGCGGGGCGGCGATGAAGGTGAGCATGCCGTAGTCGACGACCAGCACCAGCCCCGGCGCAGCGGCCTCGAGACGGGATTGCTCCTGCGGACCGGCATAAAGCGGCACCGACAGACGCCCGCCCTCGAAGGGCAGGATCGCACCGGCGGCGAACACGCCGTTGCCGAGCGGACGGGTGAAGTATTCGCGCATGCCCTGCGCCGGCAGCCAGGCGGAGACGAAGTAGTGCTCGACCATCGCCACCCAGCCGTTGTCGGCTTGGACGGGATGCTTGTTCTTGTTGCCGAAATCGCCGAAATCGACCTTCTTGAACTTGTCCTGCTCGGTATAGACCGCCGCGCCGGTGAAGGTCATCATCATCTTGCTCGAACCGTCCGGCAGGCGGTCGTCGCGCGTCAGCTGGAAATAGGCGTGCGCGCCAGCGGGCGCTGGCGCATCGACGACGGCATGTTCGACATCGACGAGATAGCTGTTGCGCTTGAACACGTAGGTCTTGACGACACTGCCGCCCCCCTCGATGGCGGCTTCGAGCGACACACGCAACTCGTTTTCGCCGTCCTTGAGTTCGAGACGTTCGGCGGGCAGCGTCCAGACCGACTTGTGGTTGGGCAGGCCCGGGCCGATCAGGCCGGACTGCGCGGCATAGGCATGTTTCGGGTCGAGCAGCACGAAATTTTCGTCGTGTTTCCCGGTCGCGTGGTGCTTGAGGAGTTCGAGGCGGACGAGATCCCCGCCCTGGGCGGAAATTTCGGCCACTACGAGATCGGTACGCACGACCAGGGTGCGGGGCGCCGCGCTCGCCGGGGCGGTCGCGGCCGCGCCGGCGGCGGTCGGCACGGCTGCGGCGCCGGCGCTGGAGAAATTGGGGGCATCCGGCACATCGCCACCTCTTTCCGTCTGCGCGACCGCGCCGGGAGCATGGGCGGAGGCGGCCGGCGCGGGCTGGTGGTAGCGCAACCAGCCGTCCCAAAGCATCATGAGGGAAAAGAAGAAGACGAGCAGGAGAATCAGGCGTTGGGTATCCATGGGGATGAGGTCGTCAGGACCGCGCAGGTCGTCTTAACTGGGGCCGCCATTCTACGGCACGGGATCGTGGCCGCCCGGATGCCAGGGATGGCAGCGGAAAACGCGGCGCAGCGCGAGCCAGCCACCCTTGAGCGCGCCATGTTTTTCCAACGCCTCGAGCGCATAGCACGAACAGCTGGGGTAAAAGCGGCAGGAAGGCGGCAGGAGCGGGCTGATCGCCAGCTGATAGAGGCGCACGAGCCAGATGAGGGGGCGGGAAAAAAGGGTCTTCTTGGGATTCATTGCCCGGATTTCATGCGCTGCGCCAGATGGTCGAGCAGGGTAAGAATCTCGCCGCGCCAGGCGGCGCGCGCTGCCTGATCGGCAGTGCGGACCGGTGCGGTCAGCCTGAAAACGAGGTCGGCGCCCGGCAGGTCCCGTCGATGGCGGAAGATTTCGCGCACTTGGCGTTTGATCGCATTGCGCACCACCGCGCCGCGCGCCTGCTTCTTGGGCACCACCAGTCCCAGCCGAGCATTCGTCATGCCGTTCGGGCAGTAGTGAAGAACGAACAGCGCGCCACGCAGGATGCGCCGCGCGGAAAACACGGCGGCGAACTGTCCGGCGTTCAGCAGACGGCGGTCGCGCCCGAAGGCCGCCGACGCCGCATTGCGCTCAGACGCCGAGGCGGTGACGTCCCTTGGCGCGGCGGGCACGGATGACGGCTTTACCGCCGCGGGTGCGCATGCGCACGAGAAAGCCGTGGGTGCGCTTGCGGCGCACGACGGAAGGCTGGTAGGTACGTTTCATGGCCGGATTCCTTGCAAAAATCGCGATATTACAACCCGTTAGGCACCATCCTGTCAAGTCTTAGTCAATTCCAATGAAGGTATGAGTCTGAACGCGCGGTTTTGAATTGCATATTCCGAAGCCGATGGATGAGGCCTGTGGAGCTTGTGGGCAGCCGCCGGCCTGCGGGCGGGCGGTGGGCAACCCGGAGGGTTGTCCTCGGGCCGTCCGCAGGATTGCGCGTAGCGCAAAGGCGGGAATCGGCGCAGCCGACTGTCCACAAATCCACAGGCCGTCTCGCCTGAGGGCGAGGTCTTACGCAGTCTTTCGGGATCGTGTGTAGATGGATTGGAAGAGTCGGCTGCGCGCCGTGTTCAGGCGCTTTGCCGCCTCGTTGTCGCTCATGGCGCGGGCTTTCTCCCGCAAGGCGTCGAGCGTCACGCCGGGTTTGAGGAAGCTCTCCGCCTTGGGCAGTGAAGCCAGTTTCTCCAGCGGCGTCATGACCGCCTTGAGCGGATAGCGTTTTTTGGTCTTGCCCTTCTTGTCGAAGTAGTCTTCGGCAAACAGGCAGGGCCGGTGGAAGTTGACATACGGATTCAGATACTCCGCGCAGAAGGCGTTGATTTCCTTGGCAAAGCGTTGCGGAATGTGGCTGTAGCCCAAGTGCTTGCGGATGACCGCCCCGTTCTTGGTCTCCGCCAGGCCGTTGTCGTTGGAGTGACGCGGGCGCGACTTGGTGAACTCGGCAGCCAGCTTGTCGAGCATCTTGGCAACCCGGTGGTTGATGTACTCCGAGCCGTTGTCGGCATGAAAGCCGAGGACGCGAAACGGGAAGGCGTCGAGCAGCGCTTCGATGACGGGCAGCAGGTAGGCTTCCGTGATCTTCTCGCAGGTGGCGACCAGTTCCCATTGGGTGACGCAGTCGACGGCGTTGATGTGATAGACGCCCTTGACG
>OGCL01000837.1_pt1 | contig 29700 bp, 20 predicted proteins | sample 1570041 | NCBI WGS metagenome assembly OGCL01 (sample SAMN06266162, study PRJEB24511) | hot springs metagenome | isolation source: Hot spring water | place: South Africa: Limpopo | collected 2015-06-22 | reverse complement strand
GGGGGAATTCCTTTCTCCATTTAACTTCTTTTTATGGTGTTTACACGGAGAGGAGGAAATAAGAAATACTATTCTAGATATAATAAATATAAAAATAATAACTAACTGTAAAAATATTGATATACCCAGAATCCTTCTTTATGGCAAATTTGCACAGATTGCGCGAATGCGCAATCTAATCGGTAAGAAGGTCGCTACAAGTAATCTTGATTACTATTTTGATATCCCGTGGGTAGGTTACAAAATCTATTCAACTGGGGATAAAGAACAAACACTGGAGCATTTAATTGCTCCATATATCAAGGAGATTATTTTTGAGTCTCAGAACAGGGTAAATTTCCCTAGATGGGATATAGAGTTAAATGGGCCACTCGGTCCAATTAATATCAAACAATCGGAAATAACAGTTTTAAAATATATAAATCGCTGGAATAAATAGTTCCAGCATAGCTGCCTCCTCCATAAGGAGGAGGCAGCATTTTTTTTTATTTTAAAATATTATTTTTTTTAATTTAATTAAAATATTCTGATAATTTATTATTATCTTTTTTTAAGGAGGATTTTTAAAAATGTCTAAAGTTGCTCTTTGCATAAAAAATGTTAATGATATTGTTAATTTATTAACAAATAAAAATGAAAATATTGATACATATTTAGTAAATCGTGAAATCTGTGAAAAACCTGAAAATCAATTTTTACAAATTATTCCTTATGTAACATTTTATAATGTAGATAAAAAAAATGGTAAGTTAAATATTATTCAATATCTTCGTACTTCAAATGGCAATGAAGATCGTTTATATGCAAAAACTAGTATTGGATTTGGTGGACATATTGATAATATATTAGATATTAGTTCTTCTAAATGTATTACTATGGAAGATGAAACTGAACATTTTTTAATGAATAAATCTGAATTATTTACAACTATTTTTAGTACTGCTAATCGTGAAATTAAAGAAGAACTTGGCAATGAAATATTAAATAAAATAAATTTTAAAATTGATATTTCTGATACTGCTTTCTTTACTGGTGATTTATCAGAAGAAGTAAATAAAGTTCATATTGGACTTTCTATTCCAGTAGAACTTTCTGAAGAACAATATAAATCTTTCTTTGATATTATTAAAATAAACAAAGAAGAGATTGATAAAATTGATTCTATGGTAATTAATCTAAAGAATATTATTGAAGAAATGAATATTGATACTACACTTAAAATTATTCAAAATGAATTAAAAGAAAAAAATAATTTAGAAAATTGGAGTTTACAAGTATTTGATTATTTAACTCGTAAAGTTATTAATAAATTATTAGAAAATATACATTATGAAGATTTAATTTATATTAGTGAAAATAAAGAAAAGAAATAATTATTTATTAAATTAATAAATATTCTCTAGACACCATAAAGGTGTCTAGAGAATTTTTTTTATCTATAAAATAAATCTTCTAAAGCTTTACTGTTTTCACTTAATATCTCTCTAACTAAACTTGAACCTGGTACTTTATCTACTGTAAATGCCGCAAAAGCTGCTGGATCAGGATTTATAACTGATTTTAATGTCATATATTTTTCAAGTAATTTTAATCTAATTTGAGGAATATTATAAATTTGTGTATAAACATCTACACCAGTAATAGTATTTATATATGTACTAAATGGATTATCATTTATATTAAAATTTAATTTTAAAGCTTCAGAAAGTTTACCAAGAACACCTGTTGAATTTACATCTACAGATATAATTTCATCCATATTTGCTATATCTATTGATATATCTATAGCATTTGGATATCCAGCTCGAGTAAAGGCTAAATTTGATGTACCTCTTGTAATGGAAACATTTTCAATCATTCCTAATTGAATATTTACTCTTCCTCTATCAAATAACTGACAAAAGAAAGGATGAGTATATGTACTATTTCCTGTTGATCTTGGTAATGATCCTGCTAAGATCATAGCTAAAGGTAAATAAATATTAAATAATTGACTATAAGCATTTCCATAAGGAGAAATTAATTTAAATTTATAATTAGCTCTTGGTAAAGAAGCAGAAGAAGATTCCCATGTTTTAGGAAAACTTACTTGTGTTCCATAAGCCAAAGCTAATAATGGATTTACTATTCCTAAAGATGCATTACTTAATACATTAGCTACTGTATCTCCTGCTAATTTTATTGCATCTCCTATAATAGGAACAGAAGTAGCAGATGATAAAAAATCAGTAATATTTCTTACTTTAGAACTTAATGAATTAAATGTTACTTCTAATGGATTTGTAGTAAAAGAATTATTAAATGATTCTCCAACTGATCCAGTTGAGTCAACATTAAATACAGCAAATGCCGCACCTTCTCCTAATTCAGCTAATAAATATTTTTTATAACTTTCAAATTTACTTTTATTTTTTATTGCATTATCTATAAATTGCTGTTCAAATGTACCATTTGGATTATCAGGATTTTCATTTAATTCTATTATGTTTCCTTCTGGGTCTAAAAAAGATGGATCCATAGATATTAAACTAGTAGTTTCATTTTCTTTTTTTAACATATCTTTTTCATTTACCATTAAAAAATCATATGCATAACCAAATATTCTATTTATAAATGGAACTTTACCTTCTTTAGTTCTAAAAGGAGTAGTATGAGTAGTATCTCCTGATTCTCTAAATCCAGTAAAATCATAACTAGGATTTTCACTATCAGGAGCTTTAATATCAGCTATTTTCATTTCATGAAAATTTGCTTGTGCTCTTAAAGCTATAGCAAATACTGAAATTCTTCCTGTTTCTGGATTAATTATATCAGGTATATATGAAGATAATTTATCAATAAACTGTTTTGACATTGTTATTTCTTTATTCATAGTACCATCATATTTTAAAGTAAAATTAGGAAATAAATGAGGTAACATTGTTCTTCTTGATACCATTTGATTAAGTATATTTTCTACAGTAGCCCAATATAAATACATTGTACCATTACCTATATGAAAAAATCTAGAATTTTCTACTATAACTCCTAAAGTAAACATACCTATAGCTAATAAAGGAGCAGCTGCTATTGCAAATAATTTAGCAATTAAACCAGCTGTTTGTATAACAGCAGAAGTAAAAAAACCTCTATTTTGTAATATAACTTTATCTATATCAAATGACTTTCTTAACCATACTAATAATGGTGTATATTTAGGTAATCCAAATCTTAAAAATATACGTTGTTCATTATCATCTATAGCTTCTGAATAATATCTTCCTAATCCTAAACCAGATGAATTTGTTTCTGTACCAATATTATAAATAACACCATTTCCATATAAACCTCTTCTTGAAGGTACTTTACCCATACTTCTAATATCAGTATATCTAGTAAACTGTGGTTTAGGATTACATGCTATACTTAATCCAGGCGAAGTTCCTGTAAACTTAAAATCAGCTGTACTAAAATATCTATTTTTTTTTAAATATTCAGAATAAGGATCTCCTTCTAAATAATCTTCATCACCAATAATAAATGTAGTTTTTAACCAATCTCTATCAAATATTAAATCATTATTATTATTTATTTTATCTGTATCTGTTTTTGAAACTATGTTAGTTATAGACATATTAAAATTCCTTAAAAATTAAGGTCAAACCATATTTTTAAAAAGAAAAAAATAAGACAGACTAGAATAATCTAGTCTGTCTTTAAATTAACTAGTCATATAGTTTAATACAGCATCTAAAGTATCTATTTCAAAACTAAAATAAAATTTATTTTCAGGAGTAATATAAAATTCTTTAGAATTTAAATAATTATTTATTTCTTCAATAGCTTCATCTGTTAATAAAGCCTGTAAAGATAACATATCACCATCAAAATCTGCTCCAAGTAATGCTAATTTACTTGGATGAGGTGCCATTGTATTAAAAAATGTTTGTCCTCTTATAGGAAAATTATAAGCTATATTTTCTGTTGGTTGCCAATTATCATCTAATTCTATTAAAGTTTCTTCTTCATTTGTAGTTCTTATTTTTAATATAGTAGGGTATATACTACCATAACCAGTAATTGGATATCGAGTTAATAAAGCCGGTATTTTACCATTTAAAGAATATATACTTAAATATAAAAATTCAGCAAATGTAATTAAACTTACATTTTCTTTATTAAAGTTTTCTGGTAATTCATTTATATCTTGAAAAAATTTTACATATTTATTATCTTTATAAATTAATCCTAATGTATGTTTACCTTTATTTAAATATATAGGTAAATGTCTTAAATCTATATTTCCAAAATTTGCAATAATCTTTTCTATTCCATCAAAACTAGACCATAAATCATATTCTTTTTGTATATCAAAACTACTTATTTGTTCTTTTTTTAATGTTTTTATATTTGTTAAGTAAGCAAAATTATTATTTTCAATAAAGATATTTTTAATATATTTATTTTTTATTTCATATATAGATTTAGGAACTATAGTTCTTAAAAACTGATGTAAACTAACAAAAGTATCATTATAACCTAATCTATTTTTATCATTAATATTATTTATTTTTTCTATTGCTGAAGTAGCAACATTTCGAGTAGTATTAAATATTTTTCTTGTTAACCATTTACCAAGTATAAGTTTATTTTTTCCTTCAAGTAAGTCTTTTAAATATTCAAATATAAATAAACTATTTTCTTGTAAAATAAATCTTAAATTATCATATATTTCTGGAGTTTTTTTTGCTAAATTTTTATCTATTAAAATAGAAGATGAAATAAGCCTTCTATAAAATAAATTTATTTCATCTTCTTGTGGTTTTCCAGAACTATCTATTGTATAATCTCTTAGTCCAGCTGGAATAACGATATGATATCTTAATATATAATTATTTTCGTGTATAGCTTTATTATAAAGTTTAACTAAATGCTCTCTTTTAGAACTATTTATTTCTTCAAATTTTAATTCTTTAATATGTTTAAAGAAAAATTCATATCCAGTATTTGAATCTATATCATTAGATTTTATAAATGATTTACTTTTTTCATCCCATATAGCAAGTAAATTACCTGCCATAATATCTTTATAATAACTTTTTAAATTAATAATAGCATAATAAATAAGTGGATGTAAAATTTCTATATTTAAATCTATATAACCAAAAATTCTATTTCTTAATTCACTACCAATAGGTCCAAATATTTCTATGGAAAATAATCCTTTTGAATGAAATTTACCAGTAGAATCAAATATTATATTTTCTTCTACTTTTCCACCAAGTTTAATTAAATCATTTTCTTTTATTGAAATAAGATCTATATTAATAGGAAGATTTTGAATTAAATTCATAAAAAGTCCTTAAAAAGGTATGTCATCATAATCAAAAAATCTCATACAGAGATTAAGTCTATGTATCTTAGTAGTATTTTTAAGAATTTCTAATTTAAAAAATTTATTATCTAAATCTTCTCTAAAATAAAGAAAATTTGGATTACAAGGTTTACCTATAATAATATCCCATATTTTTAAAGTATTCTTATTTATAAATATATAAGTATCATTGGAAAAAATTATTTTCTTATCTAAATTTAATATAGATTCTTCTAAATAAGTAAATATGTTACCACATTTATAAATACATCTAACTTTTAGATTATTAAATAGTAAACCTAATTTTATATATTCTAATGCATCTTTTAATGGTATATAGTCTTTATAACCAATATCTATTTCAGATGATCTGATTAATAAACTATTTGATTTAGGTAATTCTAATATTTTAAATAAATTTACATTTAATAATCTATATTTTAAATCATCTAAATTATCTATATTTAAATAGGTTCCTATTAAATTAAATTTATTTTTTAATTTACTATATAATAATTTATTTACAAATTCATCATTTAAAGATTCTTTTGTTAGTTTTAAAAATTCAGACATATAAAATTTTTTAATATAAAAAATATCAATTTATTTAAAAAAAGATAAAAAAACATGATTTGGTCTAAATTTTAAAAAGAATTATAATATGTTATATTTAGAACTATTTAATAAAGAATATATAGAAAAAGCTCCTATAAAAGGAATTATAGTTCCTCCTGATTTAAATTATCTTAAAAGATTATATATATTTAATAGAGATAGTATTTCTAATTATTATAAAGACAGAAACTTTGCTGTAAAAAATACTCATATTTTAAGTAGAATATTAGAACATTTTCCATATTATAGTGAAATGTCTAATTACAAATATATAAATTATGCATTTAATAAAATTAAATATTTATCTAAACATTTTAAATTTACAAGTGATATAGAGAAAGGTATAGTACATAAAGATTATTTTTTTGGTAATAATAATGAAGAAGTTATTATAGCTGATTTTGAAGAATTTAATATTTCTGAAACTATTTCAAATTGGAAAAATATATCAGCTATTTCCATTTTAAAATGTGATAGAAATGATAATAGATTATTATTACCATTAGGTATGAAAGATAATTCAAAGGCAAATACCTCTTTTATTTTAATAAATATTCCTAAACTTGCTTTACAATATAGACAATTTATTAAAAAACAATCTTTAAATAGTGATAATAATTCAATAGTATTAAATAAAAATCATTTTGTTATTAAATATGTATTAAGTAATACTATAGAAGATATTATAGATCATATGTTTTTAAATAGAATAATGACTAAATTTTATAATCAAGAAATAATTATTCCTAAATATAAACATAAATTTAAAATATTTACACCAGATACACAATTAAATAGATATGTAGAAAATACTTTAGATATAATTACAAGTAAGAAATTAGATTTTATAAATTTACTTGCAAATATAAATTTAGTATTTAAAATAAATGCTCTTGAATTATTAATGTTACCTCAAATTACATATACTAGAAATATAAAAAATTTTCTATTTTTAAGTAGATTAGATTATATATTATTTTTATATGATGTAGCAAATAAATCTAAATCTTTAAATCAAAATAAACATTTTATTAATGATTTTAAAAGATTAGCAGAAAGAATTTCTAGAGATAAAGTTTATATTGGACTATATAGTTATGAAGAAGAAAAAAATATAAATGAAAAAATATATAAAATAAAACAATTTTAAACTCACCTGATAGCTTTTTGCTATCAGGTGAATATTTTTTTATTTAAATTTAATATAATTCTATTATTTTTATGATTTGATTCTATTTAATTAAGGATTATTATTATGGCAAAAAAAGAAAAAAGTAATAATAAAATAGATGGTGATTTAGATTTTGATGATCTTAATTTTGATGATTTAGATAGTGATTTAGATATAGATGATATAGATCCATTTGATAGAAAACCTAACTTTTCTGAGATTTCTAAAGAAGTAGCTAAAGAAGCAGGTAAAGGTTTTCTTGAAGGATTAGTAAAAAAAACAACTGAAAAAGCTTTACCTGAAAGTTATTCATCTGAATATTACACTGTATTAGATTATGTTGATTTTACTAAAGAAGTATTAGAAGAAAGTAAAAGTAAAATTGAAAAATCTTTATATTATTTAGGAAAAGAAGTAAAAAAAGTACTTCCATTTCAAATTAAAATATTAAATGATTTTTTAGAAAAATATGAAGCTGAAAAAGAACAATTTATACAACAATCAGAAGAACAACAAAGAGAAATAAATATACAATCTTCTTTAACGAATATATTTGATAAACAATTAGAAATACAAACTGCTTTAAAAGCAAAAGATGAAGCAAAAAGAGAAGCAGAAAGAAAACAAGATTTAGGTATAAGTAAATTAACTATAGATATTTTAAGAAATATAGATGTAAATGTAGCAAATAAAACAGCATTTACTTTACAAATAAGTAAAGAATATTATAAAAAATCTTTAGAATTACAATATAAAAGTTATTTTATACAATTAGATATGTTAAAGACTATGAGAGATTATTATAAAAGTTTCTCTAGTCAATTTGATATTATAGCAAAAAATACAGGATTACCTGATTTTGTAAAATTACAAAATAGAGAAATATTAGATGAAGTTATAAGAACAAATATTTCGCAAAGTATTTATAAACAAGTATTTGATAGAAATGAATATATTAGAAATATAAAAGCAAAACTTAATAGTTATGTGAAAAATATAGTATATGAAATTACAGATAAAATAAACACTATTACAGATTTCTTTAGCCAAATTGGAATGGCTAAAGAAATGGGTGGAAATGCTGCATTATTTAATGTTTTTGCTAGTCTTGGTGGTTCTGCTTTAGGTGAAAAAATAGCAGAAAAAATATCTCCTAAAATAAAGGAAAAAATAGAAAATAATAAATATATAAAAACTGGTGGTAATTATTTAGCATTATTAGGATCATCGCCTTCAACTTTATTTCAATCATTAAGAGAAAAAATAGGAAAGAAAAAAGAAGAATTTGAAGGTAAAGATACTTTTTTAAATAATTTAACAGGAAATATTTTAGGTGGTATACATGATTTATTAGGTATTACTAGACAAAATACTACTGATATTGAGCTTAAAAAAAATACTAGTATTTTAGATCATAATAAACCAGCTATATTTGACAATAAAGTACATAGAAGTATAACAGAAATTATTCCATTATATCTTTCTAAAATTTTATTTGAAGTAAGTAATTTAAGAAGTAGTTATACTTATATAAATAAAGATAATTTAAAAAATTTTAAAGAAATTAAAGAATTACATTATGATTATGAAAATAGAAAATTAGATAGTTTAGAAAATGTAAGAAAAGGAATACAAGAAAGAATATTTAAAGATCGAAATAAAGAAAAATATAGATTAGAAAGTACTTCATTAAGTATTATATCGACTGCTACATCATTAGCCAATGAACAAGATAAAGAAAGATTAAAGAATAAAAGATTACAAAAATCATTTACTGATTATTTAAAAAAGGCATCAGAAAAATTATCTCAAGAAGAATTTATACTTGAAAATCTTATAGAAAATCCTGAAGAAAATCCTAAATTAAATGATCTATTAGATGAAAACACTTTAGAATATTTAAAAATATTAAAAAGAACATTAAATAAAGAAAGTAGAAAAAATTTAGATGATAGAATTAAAGATATAAAAAATATATATCCTATTCATTCTATAAAGGAATTATTTAATAAAACAGCTGCATTAGCAAATGATGGTAATAATAATTTAGAAGATTTTGAAGCAAATATTATAGCAAAAGGTTTAACTGAATATATAATAAATTATAGAGAAGATATTACTATAAATAATATTATAAATGGTAAATGTTTTTTAAGAATATTAAAATCTGATTTATTAAAAGTTAAAGATAAAATTAGTATATTTGTTTTTCATGTTAAAAAAATAAATAATTTTGGTGATATAGCAATTAAATCTTCATTAGAAGTTCTTTTAGGAATTGTAAATAATGCTTTAAAATATGAAATTAATATTGATCCAAAAGTATTTCAAATTTTATATGATTATTCACCTTTATTACATGAAGATCATGATAGCTTATTTTCTTTAGAAGATAGAATTAAATTAAGTGCAGAAAATCTAGTAGAAGGAAAACTAAGAATATCTAGAGATAAAGAATTTGCTGAAATAAATGATGTACGACAAATAATAAGAGCAAAAAAAGAAAATATAGAAGAAAAAATTTTAACAAATTTAAAAAATAATATTATTACTAAATTAGAAGAAAATAAAACTTTTCAAGAGTTAAAAGATAGTACAAATAAATTTAAAGAAACTATAACACAAAGTAAAAATCCTATAAATATGATAAAAGCATTTAAAACTTTATTTGGTGAAATATCAAATATTACTAAAAATGTAGCTAAAGATTTATATAATAAAAATATAGATAAACTAGAAGAAATAAAAAATAATTTAAATAATTTTATTAACGATAATTCAGAAAAAGCTCTAAATAATACTAAAGAAGCAATAATAAATAATTTAAAAGAATTTATAAATACATTAGATAATATAATAAATGAAGAAAATAAAAGATATAATGAAATTATAGAAACAATGGAAAATACTATTAGTATAGCTGAACAAAATTTTTCTACTAATATAGATAGTTTAATAAAGGATAAAGAAAGAATTATATTAAGAAAAAATAAAGAATTAAAAGCTTTAGAAAAAATAAAAGAAAAAACCATTCAATTAAATAATACTATTATAAATATGAAAACAGAAGGTATTAATGTTATAGAATTTTTAAATAATATTAAAAATGAAATAACAAAATTAATTAATGAATATAAATCTATATATAATCAATTAGAAACACAAACTATATAAAAAATCTTATAAAATACCCTAGAGGCTTAGGCTTCTAGGGTATTTTTTGATATTATTTTTTTTAATAGGAGTTTTATATATGAGTTTATTTAGAGAATTATTAGTAAAAACTAGAGAAACATTAAATTCAACTTTAGAAAAAAATAAAGATTCTCCTGTAGTAGAATTTATAAATAAATCAATAGATAAATTAAATAAAATAGTACAAACTATAGATATTATATTAAAGAAAAAAAATATAGATATTAAAAAAATATCTATAGAAGTTAAAGATAAAGGTAAAGAATATTTAGAAAAAGGTAAAAAATATTTAGAATCAACAGAAGTAAAGAATGTTATAGATAAAGCTAAAAATATTAAAACAAATCTTACTTCTAAACTTACTTCATTATTTAAAGAAGAAAATAATACAGGTACAAGTCCTCCAAAAGAAACTATAGATATAAGTTCTTTAAAAGAGACTTTAATAACTAATGTAAAAAATAAATTTAAATCTGTTTTTGATAAACAAAAAGAAAGAGAAGATAAGCGTAAACAAGAAATAGAAGAAGAAAAAAAAGCTATACTTGATAAAAATAAAGAAAAAGAAAAAAAAGAAAGTTGGTTATCTAAAATTTTAGCTAAAATAGGTTCATTAGGATTATTTATATCAGGAGCATTTAAAACAGGTATAGGATTTTTATTAAAAGGTATAAAATCATTTGCTTTTCCAGTCTTAAAAAAAGCTGCTGGTTGGTTAGGTGGTTTTTTAATAAAAGGTATAACTAAGATTATTCCATCATTTGCTTCTTCTATTGCATCAAGTTTACAATCTATTATAGGTGGAATATTTAAACATGGTTGGAATATAGGTAAAAAAGCTATAGGTGTATTTAAAAAAGGAGTTTTAGCTACTGGTAAAGCATTAATACCTACTTTAGGTAAAGCTACTCTTGGAATAATTGCTAGTCCTATAGGATTAACATTATTAGGAGCTGGTGCTATTTATGCTGGATATAGATATTTAAAATATCTTAATAAAGGTTCTATAGCAAATAATATATATGGTAAATTTTTAAAACTTAGATTACTTACATATGGAATAGATGATAATAAAAAAGAATATTACCCTAAAATATTCGATCTTGAAATGTTAATGAAAAAATATATAATTTTTGAAAATTATAATATTACATTTAAACAAATGAGTAATGAAGATAAAGAAAAAATATTAGATTTATTTAATATAAAAAGAGATAATGAAGAAGAATATTCTATAATGACTAATTGGTTACAAAATAGATTTTATCCGGCATTTCAAGCTCATGTAAAAGCTCTTTATAATATAAATAATAGTATTTATTTTGATGATTTAGATAAATTAAAAGAATATGATCTATTTAGAATTATTAGTTCTTTAGTTATACCTTCTAGAATTTATAATACTACTCAAACTCCTACTTTACCAAATACAAATATAACTGTAACAAAAGAAGAAATTAATAAATTAATACATGATATTATAACTGAGTTAAAGAAAAAATTAGGAGATAATGTAAAGAATGATAAAGTAATTAATTTAACAAATTTAGAAAATAATAGAACTAAAAATACCTTATCTTTAACAAAAGAAGATACAATAGAATCTAATAAAGAAACATTAGGAAATATAAATAAGTTTAATATTTTAATGTATACTAATGATTTTGAAGGTGAAAAAATTATTAAACAACTTAATTATTCTTTATTATCTAAAATAATTAAATTTAGATATATGTTATATGGTTTTGATGAAACTAAAGAAGATAGTTATATTAAATTAGCAAATATAGAAATGTTAATGTCTAATTATATTAAAGTTAAAAATAATAATGTAAATATAAAACAATTAGATAATATAGTAAAAACTAAAATATTTGATATATTAGGTATTTCTAAGAATGATAATAATAAATTTGAAATTTTAAATAATTGGTTTAATAATAGATTTTTACCAGTTTTTATTGAATTTATAAAAGCTTTATATTTAATAAATCCAAATGTAAATTTAACTACTTTAAATACATTAAAAATTTCTGAACTTCTTGAACTAATAAATAATTTAATTATTCCTAATAAAATATATAGTATAATATTTATTCCTAATTTTCCAGATTCTAAAGTTATTATTACAGATAAAAATATAAATATTTATAAAACTAATTTAATAAATGAACTTAAAGAAAAAGTTAAAACAGAAAATGAAGTTATAAATAAACAAAACTATATAACTGTTAAAAATAATGAAAAATATAAAATACCTAAAAATCCTTTCTTTACAGTAAAAGATACTGAAACAGAAATTATACAACAAAAAAATAAAATAGATGAATTTAATATTGTTACAACTGATTCTGAAGATGGATTTGATAAAATTAAATCTATAAATAATTCTAAATTAAAAACTAAAGTTACATCTAAAATAAATATAGCTCCAGGAAATATAGTTCCTGGTGATATGTCATTAACAGGTATAGTTACTGATTTACCTAAAGAAAAAATTTATAATCTTGATTCAAATGTAAGAGAATTATTTACTGGTATGGCAAAAGAATATAATTCTTTAACTGGTAAATTTATACCTGTTTCAGAGGCTTTTAGAAGTTATGAAGATCAAAAAAGATTATATAATAAAAATCCAGGAAAAGCTGCAAGACCTGGTACTTCTACACATGAATTTGGTTTAGCTATAGATATTGATCCTAATACAGCTAATGAATTAGAAAAATTAGGTTTATTAAGAAAATATGGATTTACAAGATCTATAGGCGGTGAAAAATGGCATTTAGAGCCAATAGGAGTAAGTATAGATCCTGTAAGAGCTAAGAATGATCTTGATTTTAGATTAACTAGTATTTTATCTTCTCCAGGTAGAGGTGGAGATGGTTATGGTTCTTTAAATAATTCAATATTAAAAAAACGTAATATAGAATATCAAAAAGAAATATATAAAAAATCTTCAGATAATCCTATAGATATAAATAAAGTTTTAAAACCTTCTACTAATTATAATACAGTATCTATAGATAATTATAATACTTATAAAAATGAGAAAGTTTTAGAAAGTCCTAAATCTATAATTACAGAACCTAAACCTACATTAAAATTAAGTTCAAGTATTTCATCAAATCTAGTAACTTCAAATATGAATTTAAATAAATATGCAAATTTATCTCCAGAAGAAGCTATTCGACAAGCTTCTAGAATGGTTGGTATAGATGAAGAAATTATGTTAACTTTTGCTAAATTAGAATCTTCTTTAAATCCAAATGCAAAATCAAAAACAAGTTCAGCATCTGGTTTATTTCAAATTACAGATAGTACATGGGAAGAATTAATATCTAAATATGGTCATAAATATGGATTAGATTTAACAGTAGATAAAAATAATTCATTTTATAATGCTTTAATGGCTAGTGAATATGCAAAAAGTAATTTAAGTAAATTACCTGAATATAGATCAATAGGATTAGATGATATCACTGCATTATATTTAGCGCATCATTATGGTATATCTGGTGCTAAAAAAATAATAAATCAATATAAAAATAATCCAAATGCTTCTATAGAAACTGCTGTTTCTGAATCAGCATTTAGAGCAAATAAAGCTTCACTTGCAAATAATAGTGTAAGTAGTTATATACATAAAGTTTCAAATAAAATACAAACAGCTGAAGATACTAATATTTCTAGTTATACACGTAAACCTACTACTTTAGCTTATAATACTACAAGTGGTTATATTAAAAGTATGTCTGCTTTACAACCTACTAAAGTATCTTCTGTACAATCTACTTCATTATCTGGATTTGATACTTCATCTAAATTAATAGATACTATAAATACAAATGCAGAACTTTATAAAAATTTAGCTATTAGTATAGAATCTACATTAAATAATCAATTATCTTTTCTAGAACAAATAGTTACTATACTTACTTCTATAAATGATAAAATAGATTTAAATAAATTAAAAAATATTATTTCTAATGAAACAACTATAAAATATACTTCAAATAAAGGAATTTCGAATTATAGTGTAAATCTTTCTAAAGAAAAAATATTAGCTTAAATTTAATACTCTAGGGTGAAGAATATTCACCCTAGAGTATTTTATTAAATTTTTAATAATGCTTTAATTATTATATAAATAAAAAAACAATTTCTTATACTTAAAATATATTTTTTATGATATTTTATTTTATTTTCTTTATAAATTTTAATTATTAAATCACTTATATCTTGTTTTAATTCATTTATAATTACTACATTATTTCTATTATAAAGTAATGTTCCTATAATAGAATTTATAACAAATATTATATTATTATTTTTATTTATAAAAATTTTATTTTTATGTAAATATTCTAAAGATACAATAATAATTTTATTTATAATATCTTTAATTTCTTTACTATTTTTATTATCTTTATAATAATAATTATATGTTAATTCTAATAATTCTTTTAATTTATTAAATGAAATATATTTAATAATATTTGTAGTAACTGTTATTACTTCATTTGTAATAAATTTAGATTTATCTATTAAACAACTTTCTATATGATAAATATAAGATTCGAGTGAATCTAATTTATCTAAAATAACTTGCTCACCTTCTATATCATTTACAACTTTACTATTACTTTTAATAATATTTACTTTTTCTTCTAATTCTAACATTTCAGAATAAATATTTTTTAATGTATCTTTTATTCTATTAAATACCTCATTAATAGCTATAACTATTTTTTCATCATCATTAAAGTTTTTTATTGTTTCTAAATTTTTACTTTGCATAAAACTATTTGCTCTATAATCACAAAACTCTTTCCAATTTTTTACCTTTTTTATAATGTATTTATAGCTTAAATGTTCTATTAAAGTTTGAATTTTTTCTTCTGATACTGGATAAATAAAAAAATTACTTACTAATACAATAAGAGATCTATAACATAAATATTTTATAGCTTCTTCTGCATATTTATATCTTTTTTTCTGATCTAATGATTCATTATTTAAAAATCTATAAGCTATATATAAAGTAACTAAATTAATATCATCTCTTGCTACTTTAAAATCTTTATTTATAGTAGTAATAGTTTTTACTTGATCTGCTACTTCTATATAATCTATATTAAATAGTTCATTATAAAATAAATTTTTATCATATTGAGTATATTTAATATACTGACAACCTATTAATCTACTACTAAATAGACTTTTTCTTTCGATATCATTAGTAATAAAACTTATATTATATTTTAATAAATTTTTATATAAATTATCATCATATTTATATTTACCTAATATTTCATCTAAAGCATTTTTTACTGTAATTTCTTTAACTGACATACTATATTCCTAATTTTTCTTTAATATAAGAAATAAATTTTTCTTCAGTATAAATAATATTAGAAGTTTTATTTTCTATATTTGTTAAAAACCACTCTTCACAGGAAGTTTTAAAACCTTTATTTAAAATAAATACAGTATCATTTTTATTTATAGAGTTAAATGTTTTTAAAGGATTTTTATTTATATTCTCAGTACTTATAGCTTTTATAGAATTTTCTTCTGAATTTTTTTCTTCTCCAACTTTTATTTCTATATTATTAGGTAATTTTTTATATAATAATTTAGATATAATTCCAGAAATACTTGAATCTGATGTAATTTTTATTTCTTCTAAAATATCATCATTTTCTTTCTTTTTTTCTTCTTCATCTATATTAGAAATAATATTTTCTTCTTTTTTAGGTTCATATTTTTTTAAAATAAATGTAGTCATATTAATAATCCTTGAGTTTTATAAAACCAAACCATTTTTTAAAGAAAGAAATAGTTATATTTCGAGGAGGAAATATAATCCTCCTCGAATATTTTTTTATTTAAATTGTTCATTAATAGTTAAATCTTCATCTATTAGTAATCCTAAAGATTGTAATATTAGTCTATATTGAATAGTTACATCAAGAATAATTCTTTTTATATCTATAATGAAAATAATTTCTTTAGGTATTCCATATGCAGTAACAAAATCTAAATTAATATAAATAGTAGGTAAATCTTTCTTTTTATTTTTTTCTAACCAATTTAATAATCTATTTTTTAACTCTATATCATTTATAGAATTTAACCATTCTTTTAACAATGTGGAAGTTATTATAGTGGTAGGTATTTTAACTACATCATAAGGAGGTTCATCTATTTTTCCATATTTAGGAGCAAATACTTCTTGCCAAAATAAATGTCTACTATAAGGAGTTTTAGAAATATCTTCTAAAGCATATGATTCTGGAGATTTTATTTTTGATCTTTTTAAATAAATAGTAGAACCATTAAGAATATTTTTTTCTATATCTTTTTCTATATTTTTAATTTTATCTATAATTTCACTTAAGTTTACTTTAGTATTATTACTTAAAGATTTAAATATATTTTCTACTAATATTTCTGCATCTTTAATAAGATGTCTAGGTGCAGCACTATTTTTTAAATGCACACCTTTAATTTCCATACTTGGTTCTTTAAATACATTTCCTTCTTGTTGAACTGTATAGGCCATATAGTGTTTAGATACAGGAGCAGGCATATGCATAGTCCATAAAAATTCATTTTTTAATCCTAATACATTTAGATTTTCTTTTGAAATATTCATATTACTGGAAATAATACTAAGAATATGAATAATAACTTGTGATGCTATAAAACTTAAACAACTTGTTAAACCTATAGTTTCATCATTTATAATAAATTCATCATTACACCACCATTTTACATAATCATCTAAAGATAAACAACTACTATCAGTATCACTTAAAACAACAGTTCTTCTTAACATATTTGTAAGTCTAAATGAATTTCCTGGTAATATATCTTGCATAAAAAAAGCATTAAAAAAATCTTTATATTTATTAAATATAGATTCAATATTTAAAGCAGTTGCATATAAAGAAGAAGCAAAACCAGCTTCTTTCATTTTTTCATAATCTTTACCATAACCTTTTACAGTATTAAAGAAAATACCATGTACAAAATTAATAATATATTCATCAAAATTTTTTAATTTAGAAACTACATTTGGTATATTTTCTTCTACTTCTACTTTTTGAATAAGTTGTAAAAGTAGATTTCGAATAAAATAAGAATTAAATTTTCTTAAATGATATAAATCACCTATATAACATATTCCTGCTAATTCATAAGGACTAAGTTTTTCTAAATATGGAATAATTTTTTCTTTATAGAAATTTTTATCAGAAAAATATAAATCTGAACTATATTTTAAAACTTCTACAGTTTCTGTTACTGTAGGAATATAAAGTTTATACTTTTCTATAACATTTTTTATAGAATTTATATCTAAATAAGTAGTAATATAAACTATATTATTTAAAACATCTATTCCTCTTGGGTAATATCTATTTCCCATTATAAGTTTTTCATTATTTGCATTTGCTATACTTGTAATAGTTCTTGTAATACTTGTTAATGTAGAATGAGCTGTTGGATTATAAAGAATACAAGCTTCTTGAGCAAAAGCTCCTGATAATGAATTATTATAAATCTTCATCATATTTTGTTCATTATTTTTAGCTTCTGCTAAAATTATATTTCCTTCAGCTTTTGCTTTTTGAGATTCTTTTTTTGCTGTGCTTCTTTTTTTTACATTTTCAAAAATAAATTCAGATAAAATACTTTTTTTCTCATTTGAAGAAATATAGGTAGTAAAAGTAGGAACTAATATTCTTTTTTCTTTTATAGTAGACATAATATAATATAATAAACTATCTTCTTTTACTTCTCTATCTCCATTTTCTTTTCTATAGAAATATTTAATATTTTTATCTTTAAAATAATCTTTAAAAATCATTTTTGATTTTTCTTTAGCTTCTTCTAAAGATATATTTTCCATTACTGATATATATTTAGTTATTTGATCAAGATAGTTATTTATTGGATTTAAAATAGAAGTATATTCTTCTTTTGGTTTAAAAAAGATATTAAGCATTCTGAGTAATCTAAATATTGTAACATAAAATTTCTTAAAACTTTATTTTTTAAATAATAATCTAAAATTATATTTAAAAACTTTTTAATTATATATATAATAATTGGTTACTCTACCTGAAATGAGTAATCTTTATTTACTAAAGATTTTAAATATTAGCTGGTCTATTCAGGGTGGCTAGTGTCATAATAACACTTATAAAGAGGAATATTATTCCTCTTTATTTAATAAACAAGAAATAATTTTCTTGTTTATTTTTTTTATTTAAATAATTACATTTGAAAATTTTTCAATTATATATATAATAATTGATTAGTCAGCATGGGGCTGACTAATTAACTCCGTGGAGGGAAAATGGTCATTTACGTAGATGGTCAGTACTGGCGCCATATTGGCGCCAACAAATGGATCTTGGTTAAAGAAGAGGACTAAACCTCTTCTTTTGATAGGTATAGTAAAGATACTATACCTATTTTTTTTTTATTTTTTTAATTAAAGATAGTATTTTATAAAACTTAATATTTATAAATTTTTTGCTTTTAATTTTTTTATAACTAGGAGATAAAAAAAGAATGTCTTTAGAATTTATTAATTTATTTAAAGAATTAGAATATAAATCAAAATCATTATTTTTAGAAGAACCTATTGGTCTAATGGAAAATATATATCTTAGTCATCCTAAAATTTGGAATAATTATAAATTAATGAAATCATTAGATTGGTCTGAAGATGAAGTTGATATTTCTCCTTGTCTTATTGAATTTAAAAGTTCAATAGTTCCACAAGAAATTAAGGACTTAATGATTAAAACATTATCCTGGCAATTTGAAGCAGATAGTATAGCAACTAATATATATCGTTTAATTTCTCCATTTATTAATAATACAGAATTAAATGCTTATTTACTTCGAATTGCAGATAATGAATGTTTACATAGTTTAGCATATAGTTTTATTGTAAGAAATAGCTTTGAAGATCCAACTACTGTTTTAAAAGAACTATTATCTATTAAAGAATCTTTTATAAGATTAGATAAAGTTTATAAAGTTTTTACTGATATTTATAATATAGGATTAAAATATCAATTAGGAGAAATAAATAATAGAACTGAATTAATGCAATATATTTTTAAATTTTTTATAACTTTACTTGCTTTAGAAAGAATACAATTTATTTCAAGTTTTTATATTACTTTTAGTATTGCTGAACAAGGATATTTTACTCAAATTGCTTCTTTAGTAAGTAAAATTGCAGTGGATGAATTTCAAGTACATGTACAAGGAAATAAAGATATTATTAGTAATGAATTAAGTTTAGAAGAGAATTTTGAAGCTTATTTAAATATAATGGATGAATCAACTGAAATTATTAAAGAAATAGTTCAAAGTGAACTAAATTGGACTGAATTTTTATTTAAAGATAATAAAAATATTTATGGTATTTATAAAGATAATTTAATTGATTTTATTTATTATAGTGCTACAGATGTATATAGTTTTTTAAATTTAACAAATCCATTTCCTAATATTAATAAAAATCCATCACCTTTTATGAATAAATGGTTAAGTATTAATTCTTCTCAAAAATCTCCACAAGAAGAGAGTGTAACTAATTATTTACTTGGTAGATTTATAGATAATAGTAATGAATTTAATTATAAAGTTTTAAATAATAGATAAAGGAGTATTTTATGTCTAATCCATTAACAGTTACAAAATTAAATGGAAAAATTGAAGAATTTAACATTGGTAAAATTTTAAGATGGGAAATATGGGCATGTAATGATTTTAAAGATTATGTTAAATGGAAAGATATTATTTTAAATGTTAAAGAAAAACTCTATAATAATATATCTACACAAAATATACAAAAACTTTTAATTGAAGAATGTAATAATTATTTTACTTGGTATCATAGTTTAGCTGCTGGAAGATTATATGCAGCAATGTTTTCTAAACAAATTTATAAAGGAAATGGATTAGAAAAACCAACAATATATGAAATACATAAAAAATTAATTAATTTAGGATTAATGGTAGAACTTAAATATACAGAAGAAGAATATAAAGAAATAGAAAAATTTATAGATCATACAAGAGACTTTAATTATGCTTATTTTCAATATTATCATATTGTTCATAAATATGGTATTTCAAATAGAACTACAAAAGAAAGATATGAAACTCCTCAATTTACATTTATGAGAATGGCAATGGCTTTAGCCGAAAATATGCCAAATAAATTAGAACATGTAAAAAATTATTATGATTTATTTAGTAAATTAAAAATATCTGCTCCTACTCCTAATTTTGTTAATTTAGGAACACCTTTAAATGGATTTATAAGTTGTTGTTTATATAAAACAGAAGATACGGCAGAAAGTTTAGCTATTGGTGATTTAATTGCCTTTTCTATGACATATATGTCAGCAGGAATAGGAAGTTTTATTAATAGTAGAAGTTTAAATGATCCTGTAAAAGGTGGAATGATACAACATATAGGTAAAATTCCATTATATAAATCTCTTAAAGGATCAGTAGAAGCAATGCTTCAAGGATCAAGAGGTGGTGCTGCTACTTCTTTTTTTAGTTGTTTTGATCCTGAAGTAGTTGATATTATTCATTTACAAAATCCAAGAACACCTCCTACAAAACAAGTAAGAGGAATTCATTTTGCTTTTATATTTAATAGATTTTTTATAGAAAAAGTATTAAAAAATGAAGATATTTTTTTATTTAACTGTTATACTGCTCCAGAATTACATCAAGCTTTTTTTAGTGGAAATTATGATAAATTTAAAGAGTTATATAACTCATATGAGCAAAATAATAACTTTAAAAAAACTTATGTAAATGCAAGAAATATTGCTTTACAAGCTTTAAGACAGGCGCATGAAGTTGGTACTTTATATTTTATAAATATAGATGAAGTAAATATTCATACTCCATTTAAAGAAACTATTTATCAATCAAATCTATGTCTTGAAATTGTTCAACCTACAAAAGGTTATACTAAAGTTTCTGATTTATATAAAGATGAATTACATGAAAATGGTGAAATTAGTTTATGCGCTTTAGGTGGTATTTGTTTACCTTATATTGAATCAGATGAAGAATATGAAAAAGCATGTTATTATGTTTTAAATATGATTGATACTGTGTTAGAAAAAAATAAATATGTCTTTCCTCATTTGAAAAGAACTGCTTTAGCAAGAAGAAATGCTGCAGTTTGTATAGTAGGATTAGCTTATGATTTAGCAAAAAGAAATTATAATTATACAAGTAAAGAATCTTTAAGTTATATTCATAAAGTAGCAGAAAGACATATGTATTTTTTAATTAAAGCTTCTTTACAATTAGCTAAAGAAAAAGGTTTACCAGAATGGTATTATAAATCTAAATATAGTAGTAATTGGTTACCTATAGATACTTATAATAAAACTGTAGATAAATATTTAAAAGAATTAAATGTAAATATAGATTTGCAATATGATTGGGAACAATTAAGAGAGGAAATTAAAAAAATTGGTGGAATAAGAAATAATGTTTTATGTGCTTATCAACCTACTGAAAGTTCAAGTAAAGCAATGGGTTTACCAAATGGTATTTATCCAATTAAAAAAATAGCATTAAAGAAAACAGATAGTAATTTAAGTATAGATTTTATTGTTACTGAATCTGATATTTTATCGAATAAATATCAAACATGTTGGAATTTAACTGTAAAAGAACAATACCTATTTTATAGTATTTTTCAAAAGTTTTGTGATCAAGCTATTTCTGCTGATATTTATATTGATAGAGTAAAAGAAAAAGAACTTAAAGCTACTAGATTATTAGAAGAATTATTTTGGATGACTGAATTAGGAGTTAAAACTAGATATTATACTCATAGTTTAACATTAGATGATAAAAAATTAGAAGATATTAAAATAGGTTGTTCTGGAGGAGCTTGTACATTATAAATTTAAGTAACTAGTAGGAATATTTTTCCTACTAGTTACTTTAAAGCATTTTTTGAAAATCTTCTAATTTCTTAAGGATTTAATTATGCAAAATGAACTTACATTACAAGAACAAGAAAATATTCTTAAAACTAGAAAAATCTTTAATAATGCAGTTTTATTAAGTAATATTATTGAATTATCAGTATCAGTTATTTCACAAATAGCAGGTAAAGATATTAGTGATACTTTATCAAATCAAACTCTAAATAGAAACATTTTAAATAATTTAGTTGCAAACAGAATAAAAGAAAGATTTTTAGTTTAAGGAGTATAAAAAATGTTAAATTCTTCTTCTGTAGTTATTTCTACAAATTTAGCAGAAATTTTTACAAATAATGGAATTTCAATAATTTCTAAACAAGGAACTTTATTAAATGAACTTTCTTCTTCTATTTTTAATAATGTTTTTAGTGAAATAAATTCTAAAGATATAATTCCAGATATAATTAAAAATGCAAGTTTAGGTCAAGAAGTAATAACAAAAAATATTAAAAGTTATAATATATCTACACATGATGCTTTAATGGATAATTATATAGAAGATTTAAAAAATATTTTAAATAATCATATTTCTTTTGCTCGTAATGTTGTAAATAAAGAAATATCTTCTTTAAGAGAAAAAGTTACAATAAATTTAGAAAACTATAAATATAAAGATCCAGAAGACTTTTTTAAAGTAACTTATTATTCTCTTCCTGAAGTATTTACTTCTTATTTTATTTCTGACGAAATTAATAATTATTCTTCTAGTAATAAATATTTTTATGAAAAATTAAATTTAAATTCTATACTTTCTTCTGAATTTAATTTATTAGAATATATTTTAATTGGAAATGAAGAAGAAGATAATTTAATTAAAAAATGGTTTAATGAATTAACTACTGAAAAAGCTTTATCTTACATTGTAAATAATATTCCTGAATATTCACTTTCTATTCCTAATTTATTAGATTATAGTTTAATTAATTATTTATTTTATAGAAATTTAACTATAAAAGCAGATATAAATACTGGAGATAGTTCTGTTTCTTTAAAATCAAAATCTGCTGCAAATAGAGATTATTTTGGTTTTAAAGTTTATAATGCTTTAGAAAGTTATAAAAGAGAAATTCGTAATGAATGTATTTTAACTACTAATTCTGATATGAATTTTTCTTATTTAAATGAAAATAGCTTAAATATTACTATTTATGAAGAAAATTTTGCAAAAGTAGTTGAATCTGGTGTAAATATAGAAGTTTTATTTGGTTATATTTGTTCATCAAATAACCCAAATGTTACAATTAAAAATTTAATAGAAAATAAAGATAAATATATTTCTTTATGGAATAATACTCGTTCTCTTTATCTTCTTTATTTAAATAATAATAAAATTAATATATTTAAACAAATACTTAGAACTGAATTTGAAAATTCTTTAAATAATCTTACAGAAAATGAATTAGAAGTTCATAATGGTGATACTAATAAATTACTTACTATTAAACAAGAAGCAAATAAATATATAGATAAACTTTTAATAGATGATATTGAAGATTTAGAAGCTATTTGTTTAGATTTAGTTGCTGGAATGAGATTTAGTTTTAGTAGTGCTTATTTTATTCTTAAAGAAATGAAATCTATTCTTTCTTTAAATGAAAATATGGAACCTATAGAAGCTGCTTTACTTGCTTCTATAAAATATATTACAGACTTTTTACTTGATCAAATAGAAATTATAAAAAATTAAAATTAAATATCTCCAGAAGCCTTTAAAATGGCTTCTGGAGATATTTTTTTTTACTTTTAAAAAAAAATAATTATATATATAATATAAGAAGTATAAATATATTGTACTTATAAAATTTAATATATCTAATGAAAGAAGCAAGAAAGGAGAAATGAAATGTTACATGAAACCATTCCTGCACTTCCCCCTATTGTTGCTACACTATTTGAACTAGAGTTCTCTGAATTTAACTTCTACCTTACTGGTAGTAGATTTTTTGGAGGGGCTACTATCTCTTCCGACTGGGATTTTATTACCGAAAATAATAATAAAATAGAGAATTACTTAATTAGTATAGGTTTTAAGGAAAATATAAATTTAAACTATCTTGATCCTATGACGGAAAAAGTGTATACCAAATATTTCTGCGGGTGTGAAAATAACCACGCCTCAGAATGCCTAAAAATTGATATTCAAATTTGCAACGATATATTTACCAAAATTAAAATCAGGGATATTCTTAAAAATAACTTTACAGATGGTATTCCTGGGGATAAATATGATAAAAGTAGAATATGGGGGTTAGTATATAACTTAATTCTTAAAAATTATTAATAAAAAAATTAAATATCTCCAGAAGCCTTTAAAATGGCTTCTGGAGGTATTTTTTTTTTATTTAATGTAATCTAATATAATCTTTTAAAAAATTATATATTTGATCAAAAATATTATTTATTTTTTCTTCTATAGTATGTAATTCTTTATTTACTTTTACTACTATTTGTGTATTAATAAAAAAGTCATCTCTATCTAATTCTAATTTTTCAATGTTTAAATTATCTCTTTTTATAATAGATTTATATATTATTACATTTATATTAGAATTTTTAATTATTAATTCTTTTAAAAAATCAAAATGTTCTTCAGAATATAAAATATTAAAATTTATACTAATTACTACATAATAATCTCCATCATTAATAATATCTTCTTCAAAATCTATTATTTTTTCTTTATTTTCTTTTTCTAAATCTTCTAAAATTTTTTTAGAAATTAAATTTTCTCTTTTTTTTCTCATTTATTAACTCTTATTTAAGTTATCAATAAATTATTTAAAAATATAAATATCCTCCATTATAAAATAATGAAAAAAAATTTTTTTATTATTTTATTTAAATTTTTTTGAACTTTACTTCTTTAAAGAAAAAAGAATAAATGGATACAAAACTTCTTTTAATTAAAATTATTACTATTACATTTCGTACTAGACAAATAAAAAATTTTGAAAATGATGATCTAATTAGAACTATATTAAATACTATAAAAATAGATACAAATGAATTTAATTTTAATGGAATTAATTATATTAAAATATTAAAAGAATATATTGTTAAATTATTAGAAGAAATAGAACCTATTTCTAAAGAAGTTATTCTTCAACATTTAAAAGTTACATTAGAAAATGATACTAAACTATTTGAAATATTAAAAGAAGCTATTGAACCTGATTATGATGAAGCTACTATAAAAAGAATAATTACTTCTTATATAAAACAATTAAATAATTATTATAAAGAATATTTAGCATTAGAAATTATAAATAAAGCTTCTTATGACCTTAAATTTAATAGAAGTAAAATAAGTAATTTTAGTAATTATTTAAAAGAACTTATAGGTAATTTAGAACCATTAACAAATATAAGTATATCTTTAAAAGATCCAGCTTTAGTAAATGAAATTGATTTTGAAAAATTAGATAGTATAGAAACTATATTTACAGAAGTAAAAAATATAAATACAAATAAAAGTGTTTATAAACTTGGATGGCAAGCTATAAATAAAATGTTACAGGGTGGATTAAGACTAGGTGAAACAGTTTTTATAAATGCATTACAACATAAGTATAAAACTGGTTTTACTTTAAGTATGTTTATGCAAATTGCTTTATATAATAAACCTATAATAACAAATGAAAATAGTAATAAAAAACAATTATTATTAAGAATTTCATTTGAAGATTCATTAACAAATAATCTTCAATTTATGTTTCAATATTTAAAAGCTTGTGATGGAGAATTTATTTCTTCTAAAGATTTTGATACTATTAACTCTAAAGAAATGACTGAATATATAACAAATAAATTAACACATAATGGTTTTCATATAAAAATATTAAGAATTGATCCATCTCAATGGAGTTATTCTTCTGTATTAAATAAAATAATTGAATTAGAAGCTCAGGGATATTGTATACATGTTTTAATGTTAGATTATTTAATGTTACTTCCAACTATAGGTTGTATATCAGGACCTTTAGGAAGTGATAAAAAAGATTTATTATTAAAAATAAGAAATTTCTGTTCTGCAAGAAATATTATTTTTATTACACCAAATCAATTAAGTTCAGAAGCAAAACAATTGTTAAGAAATGGTGTAGATGGAATAGAATTTTTAAAAGCAATAAATGGTAAAGGTTATACTGATGGTGTAAAATCCATTGATCAACATGTTGATTTAAATTTAAATATTCATATTTATACAGTAAATAAAAATAAATATTTATCTATAGGTTTAGATAAACATAGATTACCTACTGTAATTGATGAAGATAATAGATATGTTACTTATAAATTTCCTGGAAATAATATTCCTATTTTAGATGATATAAATAGAGAAGATTTAAGTATAAAAAAAATAAATAAAAATAATAGTCTTAGTAATTCTATTATTTCAGAAATAATTGAATAATAACTATAGGTGACCTATTAGTAGGTCACCTATAGTTGAAATTAAATTAAATAAAAATTAATAAGTTTTTGTTTTTCAGTTTCATTAAGATCAGCAGTAAGAGTTTCTAAATTAATATTTTCTAAATTTTTTCTACGAGTTTCAGGTTCACAAGTTTCAATAGCTAAATAAGCTATATTACGAAATACTGTAAATTCTTTATCTGAACCAGTAAAATATTCAGGAAAACGGAACATATAATTAAAATTAAATAAAGAATCTTTATTTTCTTTAAAGAAATGAAGAATAGTATTAAATTGAGAATTAAATTCTTCTTGTTCTTTAGCAGCTAATACTTGTTTAAAAACTAAATAAAGATGATATTGCCATTTACCACCTTCAATAGGATCAATAATTTTTGTAGGAAGCATAGCTTCCATATATGAAATTAACTGAATCTGAGTATCATACACCGGAATAAACTCCTTTTTAGTTGTTGATTTAGAAGAAGATAATTTAATTTTAGAATTTTCTTTTTTAGTAGATTCTTCAGTTTTTATTTCTTTAGTTATTTCTAAATTTACTTCTTCGGTAATAGATTGTTCTATTACTTCTGGAGTAGAAATAACTTCTTCTTTAGAAACTTCATTTTCAGACTTCATTATTTTTTGCTCCTTTATGTTAGAAAGATTAGAAAATTTAGAACCATATTTTTTAGACATTTAATTATTTCCTTAAAACTCAATACCAAAGAATTTCTCTAAAATAGTTTCAGCATTTGGTTTACCTAAATTTATTATTGGAAAATAATATTTAGATGAAATACGAATTACATTTGATAATTTACCAGTATCTTTTGTAATTTCAGATAGTTTTGATGCACCATCAGGTGTCCACGTAATTACACATAAACAAATACTATTATTTTTATCTCCAAATATCATTCTTACATTTCTAGCAATAAAAGACTTTACAGTATCTGGAATCTTTTCCCAACCAGGAAAGTTTGTTTCTGCAATTACTTTTGAAGTAATAGTATTATAATAATGTTTACTTTCAAAGTCATTAAAATTTTTCCATGGAATAAAAATTTCTATATGTTTAGAGGATAAAGTTTGTATTCTTTTTATAAATTCTTTATCATCGCCATTTATACGAATAGTAATACCTTTTGAAATAAATTTACTAATAATATTATAAAATTTATTTTTTATCTCTTCAGAAAAACTTTCTTCTATAAAAAATGCAACTGGAATATAAGGATCTTGAGGAGTATCTTCTTGTTTTTTTTTATAAAAATTTGATTTATTAAAATTATTTTCTTTTTTAGATTTTAAATTAGAATTATTTAATTCTATAGAAGAGTTATCATTTTCTAAAAAATCATCAAACATTATATTTTTTCCTTTTTATAAAATAATCTAAAATATTTATTTAAAATTTACTTTTTTAAAAAAGAAATAAAAGAAAGAAATTCATAATTTGAAGTCTATATTCTTAAGGAGATTAATATAAAATGGAAATTTTAAAGTTTACTGAAACTATATTTAGTAATAAAAATAAAAAAGGTAAAATTATACCAGATGAAAATGGTTATTACACTATTATTTTAGGTGGATTAAATACTTATAATAGTGTTGGTGAATATTATACTGCTGAAGGTGCTTTACAGTTATTTGAAAATTCTTCACACTTAATGAGAAGAATAAAAAACGGATCTTTATTTGCTGAATTAGGACATCCTAAAAAAATTCCAGGAATGTCTATGGAAGAATTTTATAATCGTATTTTAGAAATAGATGAAACTAATATTTGTGCACATATATCTGAAATAACATTAGATATGTCTTTTGGTAAAAAAAATCCAGAAATAGGAAATCCAGATTTAATTGCTATTATAGGTAAAGTAAAGCCAGTTGGTCCTCATGCTTCTACTTTACAAGCTTCTTTAGAAAATTCAAAACAAAATACTGCATTTTCTATTAGAGGATTGACTGAAAATAAATATAAAAATGGAAGAGTAGAAAGAATTTTAACAAATATTATTACCTGGGATCATGTAATAGAACCAGGTATTTCTATTGCTTGTAAAGCATATTCACCTGGTTTAGAAAATTTACATGTAGAAGAATTAGTAGAATTTATTGTTGATAAAGAATTATTACAAAAAGTAGTTAAGAATAATTTATCTATAGTTGCTACAGAAGATAATAAAAATATGTATAATGAAATTTTAAAGACTATAAATAAAATTAATATTTCTAATAAACTTTCTCAATGGTAATTTAAAGGAAATTAAAAATGAAAATAAGATCTTTAATAGAAAATGAATATAATATAAATAATAATATAAATTTAAATGGAAGTACTTTAACTAATCCACTTATTGTTAATCTTACCTTTACTCAAAATTTAGAATTAGTAAATAAGGAATATGTAGATAGTAAATTAAATAATTTAAATGCAAATGCTTTTAATAATGGAATTATATCTAATAATAGATTACCAGCTTTTACTGGAGGAAATATTACAAATAATATAGGAAGTAATATTTTTACATTAGAAAATTTAAATATTACACCTAATAGTTATACTAAAGTAAATGTTGATAATAAAGGCAGAATTACAAATGGTACAAATTTAATAGAAACAGATATTCCAAATATATCATGGAATAAAATTACAAGTAATAAACCAACTACTTTAGCTGGATATGGAATAACTGATGCTGCAAATAAAAATGGTTCTACATTAACTGGTGCTTTAATTTTACATGCAAATCCTACAAATTCTACTCATTTAGCCACAAAACAATATGTAGATAATGCTATATCTGGTTCTAGTGGTTTAGCAGTAGGTGATATTATTCGTAGACCTAATAGTACTACTCCATCTGGATTTTTAAGATGTAATG
>OGCL01000836.1_pt1 | contig 29719 bp, 24 predicted proteins | sample 1570041 | NCBI WGS metagenome assembly OGCL01 (sample SAMN06266162, study PRJEB24511) | hot springs metagenome | isolation source: Hot spring water | place: South Africa: Limpopo | collected 2015-06-22 | reverse complement strand
AAGCATTAAAATCTTCAACCCCTGTCTTTTTTTATGCAAATAAAATTTGAGTAATACCTACTACCTATGTCTAGGTATGGGTAATTGGATAAATCTAGATTTTTTTGACTAAAGTATCAAATTTCATACAATACAGAGAGGTTATTAAAATTTAAAAAAATTTGATGAATAATCTTGAAATAATTGATAAAATAATATTTACCTGAATAAAAGAGAAAAATATTACAAAAGATAAATTTCATAAAATAAAAAATGAAATTTATAAGGCATTTAAACTAAAAAAACCACTTCCTACAATTCAAATAATTGATAGATATAATGAACTTGTAAAACTTTGAAAAATAGAAAGTAGTGATGTATTTAGAAAAGTGATTAGAAAAAGATGAGTTAGAAGTTTATCTTGAGTTACTGTAATTAGTTTATTAACTAAGTTTTTTGGATGTCCTTGAAAATGTATTTATTGTCCTACTTTTGAGTGACTTCCAAAATCTTATATACCAAATGAACCAGCAGTACAAAGAGCAGAACTTAATGAATTTGATCCGATTTTACAAATTCATAATCGTTTAAGAGCACTTGAGGTTACTGGTCATAAAATAGAAAAAAATGATGTTCGTATAATTTGAGGAACTTGGTCAGTTTATCCTAAAGCTTATAGAGATGAATTTATAAAATGAATTTATGACGCTTTTAATACTTATGATGAGATGAAAGATTATATAGAAGATACTGATTTATCTAGTGAAAAATTTGCTTTATTTAAATTAAAGGTTGGATACTGACTAAAAAAGTCAAAAAATTTAGAAGAAGCTAAAAAACTAAATGAAACTTCACGTTGTAGAATTATATGAATTGCAATAGAAACTCGTCCTGATTGGGTAACGGAAGAAGAAATAAAATTACTTAGAGAATATTGAATTACAAGAGTTGAGATATGATATCAAACAACTATTGATGAAATAAATACTTTAAATAAAAGATGACATTGAAATGCTGAAAGTATAAGAGCAACTAAATTATTAAAAGATGCTTGATTTAAGGTTGTAGCTCATATGATGCCAAATCTTTTATGAAGTAATCCAGAACTTGATAAAAAATCTTTAAAAGAGGTTTTTGAAAATCCTGATTTTAGACCAGATGAGCTAAAAATATATCCTATGGTTGTGACTGATAAATCTGAATTAACAGATATTTGGAAAAAATGATGATTTAAACCGTATGATGATGAAACTCTTATAAATCTTACAGCAGATTTAGAAGAAATGATTCCAGAATATGTTAGGCTTAATAGAACTTATAGAGATATTCCAGCTAGTGAAATACTTGCTTGAAGTCACTTAAGTAATTTAAGACAATTGGTTGAAGAAAAGCTTTATAAAAGATGAGTAAAACTTGTTGATATAAGACACAGAGAAATAAAAGATAAAAAAAATAATCCAAAAAATGCTGAAATTCATATATTTGAATATGAAGCAAGTGGTTGAAAAGAATATTTTATCACTTTTGAGGATAAGGAAGATAGAACAATTTTTTCACTTTTAAGACTGAGATTACCTAAAATAAATAAAAATAACAAATTATATAAGTTATTACCAGAATTAAAAAATGCTGCTTTAATTAGAGAAATACATACTTTTTGAGATCAACTTTCTATTTGAGAAAAGGGTGGTGTTTTTGGACAACATCTTGGTTTTTGAAAAAAACTTATTAAGGAAGCTGAAAAAATAGCTTGTATTGCCTGATATAAAAAAATGGCAGTTATAGCTTGAGTTTGAGTTAGATGATATTATGAGAAAAGAGGTTATCATCTTGAGTGAGAATATATGGTGAAAAATTTATAATTTTACTGATTTAGTTTGTGTAAAATTTAGATATAAATTATTATTTAATTATTGATATAATGATTTAGTTATGATATATAGTTATTCAAATATTTAAAAAAACTTTTGATAAAGAAATATAATTTACCATCTATTTCAAAAATCACATCCTGGTAAAAAAATACATTTTCTTTATTATATTTTAATCACATAAATATTTCAAAAAAAGACAATATATATTCATTTCAAATATAATTTTTATAACTATTTCTTTTTTGCTCGTATATATTGAGATAATAAAAGTATTCAAGTTCAAGTTCATAAATCAAGTCAAACATAACACCTATCATCTTTTTATTTCTCTTGAAATAATGTTTAAAAATACAGCTAAAGTTCTAGGTAAATCTAAAATCATTAAAAAAATTTGATTTATATATATTTTTTGATACTATATAAAAAAATAAAAGCATTTGAGTGGCTATCAACCACGAGCTGGAGGAAGAACCCTCACCTTAATTTCCACCTGGTATAGGAGGAGTGATAAACTGGGGAAGTAGAACCTCTCGGAGTTTGAAAATCTTCGTAAAAAAAATAAAATTAAGTATGGAATTATTATAATTCCAGAGCTTTCGGTGGTACCTTCCTTCTTTTGGCAATTTGCTATGAAGGACCAAAAGCACAAAATATATTTTTTGTGTTTTTTTAATGCTTAAAACTATGACAAATAAAGAAATTTATGATAATTATCTTAAAAAGATAAAAGAAGTATTAGAAGCTGATGATTTTGTTTCACTTGATTATATTCTTGAATATATGTATACTTCAAGACTTCCAGATGAAGTACTTAATGAAATAGATGATATTTTACAAGAAGTTACACTTTATGTTGAATTGAAAGAAAAGGAATATAAGGAAACTGCTTTAGAATTTATTAAAGAATATGAATAATCCATCCAACCTCCCTTTGTAAAGGGAGAGCTTATGAGGAAAATAACTTATTTTTAAAATTAGCTCTATGAAAAAAATATTTATTATCTGAGGTTGAGTAGAAGCTTCCAATTATCTCAATTTTGAAGAGTATTTACTCGCAGAAGAGTTTAATCCTTATGAGGAAAGAATAAAAAATTGGAAAGATAATTTGCTGGATGATCTTTGAGAATGATTTGAAGTGATAAAAATTCCGATGCCAAACAAGTGATTTGCTGAGTATAAATATTGGAAGATAATGTTTGAAAAAGTATTTCCATACTTTGGAGAAGAAAATATTTTGATATGACATTCACTTGGAGCCACTTTTTTACTCAAATATTTAAATGAAAATTATTTAGAAAATATTTCTGGGATTCATCTCATTTCACCAGCTGTGTTTGATACTCCAGATGAATTATTAGGAAGTTTTACTTTTAAAAATATAGAAAACTATAAAAAATATGAATGAATTACATATATTTATCATAGTAAAGATGATGATATAGTTTCATTTTCTGATAGTGAATATTTAAAAAATATTTTACCAAAAAGCAGATTTGAGGTATTTGAAGATATCGGACATTTTATTTTTAATGAACATTTAGAAAAATTAGTAGAAAATATTAAAAGATAATTATTATATATATGATATTAGATACATTAAAATCCTGAGTAGATAGAGTTTTTCCATGACATATAAGTAAAACCATTTGAATTTTTTCTATCAGTTTAGTTTGAGTTTTATATTATTGAAATGAATATAATAAAGATTTTCATAAATTGGATGCAAAAAAAGTTATTCAGGAAATAAAAAAAGTTCAATGTCAGATTTCTGATATAATTGCACCATAATTTTATTATTTAAATTTTAGTTATATGAACAAATATTTTTATTTTTGAGAAAAAATGGAGTGATACGATGTGAGAGTTTTAAACGAAAGGGAAGTGAGGGCAGGAGCTGGAATACTTTTTGCTTTGGCTTTACCGATATTTTTAGTATCGTGTATAAATATGGATTTTTATGCAACCAAAATTTTTATCACACTGTTTATGATAGATTTTTTTGTGAGAGTCTGTATAAATCCAAAATTTGCTCCATCCTTGATAGTTGCTAGATTTTTTGTAGGAAATCAAAAACCAGAGTATGTATGAGCTCCGCAAAAAAGATTTGCTTGGGGGATTGGTTTGGGATTGTCAGTGATTATGTTTATTATGATGTGATTACTCAATTTATTCACTCCACTCAATATGCTTTTATGTGTTTTGTGTTTGATATTACTATTTTTTGAAAGTGCTTTTTGAATTTGTATCGGGTGTAATTTATATAATACCTTTTCAAAGAAGAAAGCCGAGCTTTGCCCTGGATGAGTGTGTGAAGTCAGACAAAAAGAAGAAATACAAAAAATAAGTTTTTGGCAGGTATTGATAGTTTTTGTGTTTTTGTGAGTATGAATTTGAGTAGTAATGAGCGGAGTGTTTGCTTCTGGTCAACCAAGTAGTTTTTGCGCTACTGGATGTCCTTTAACTTGAGGAAGTGATCAAGAAGTAAGTAGCTGAGTTTTACAAAATCCTTGTCCACATAAAAATATATTTAATCCATAAAATAAAACATCTTGAGTGATGTTTTCAACTGGAAGGGTGTCAGAGTGGCCGAATGAGCACGCTTGGAAAGCGTGTATACCGCAAGGTATCGTGGGTTCGAATCCCATCCCTTCCGCCATGAAAAATTTAACCATACTTTTTATGCAAAAAGTATGCAAAAGCATTCAGGGCTTATGCAGCCCCGAAACCCCGCAAATCGCAAAAGCGAGGATAGTAGTATTGACATAGTAAGCTTTTTAAATACTTTGAGTTTTATCATACTAAGCTAAGGTCCGATGTAAGTCACGAGTTTGGTGTCGTGAGAGAGATAAATTTATTTTAACTTTTAAAAATATGGAAAAATTTTTACTAAAAAATATGTGAAAAATAATTTTTTCATTATGAATAATTATTTTTTTAACTTGGTTAATTCCATTAATAAATTTGCCAACTTGGCAAATAATTGAAAAAGTATTTTGAATTAATCAAGTAAAACAAATTATTTCAACTCAATATATGCTTACTACAATATGAGCTATTTTTGCATTTTGGTATTGATATAAAAGATATGAAAGAGATAAAGAAATTGAAATGATTGATAAATTAATTTTAAAGGAAAATATAGATGAATTAATTATTGATTGGAAAGCAAAAAGGATTTTTTATGAAAAATGATATATTAAAGATTATTTATGGAATATAATTGAATCTAATTATCAAATAAAATTTGATGAATATATATGAATATTGAAAGATATTAATTATGAAGATGATTTAATTATAGATATGCGATTAGTAATTAGTAAATTAATAACTTATGAATGAGCAAAAGATTACTTTATAAAACAAGTAAAATTAATAGAAAAAGTATTAGAATGACAAGCTAGTTTTTATAAAAAATTAAATGAAAATGAATATAAATCTAAAATAATCTATTATGAACAATTAAGAACTGAAGTATGAAAAATTTTAAATTGACCTATTTGTAAATAAATTTTATTTTTTAATTTTTAAATTATGAAAAAAATATTTATGCTTTTCTTTAAAAATTTTGTTTTTACAAATATAATATTATTTTTAAGTGCAATAATACTATATTTTATCTTATTACTTATTTTTAATATTAATATTGATTTGTATTTTTACTTCTTATTTGTAATTTTATTTTTATTCACATTTAACTTTTTTTTACATTTTATAAATAAAATAATATTATCTTGATATACTTTTTCTAAAATATCTGGAGCATTTATATTACTAATTCTGATTTGAATTTTATTATATTTCGTTAGAATTTATATTTTATCAAATTTAAATTTTATAACTTCATGATTATTTTTATTACTCATATTATTTATTGTTTTAATATTTATTTATTTACTTATTAAGATTATAAAACTTAATTATAAAGCTGTTTTTTCTATAACTTGATTACTGATAATTGTTATAATATTACTTATATTAATCTTATTAAAATAATAACCCTTTACCCCCTAACTAACAAACTATGACATTTAAACAAGTAAACCCTCATCAATCTTTTCCAGAATTGGAAAAAGAAATAATAGCTGATTGGAAAGTAAATGATACTTTTAAAAAATCTATTAGCTCAAGAGCAAACTCTGAAGAGTTTGACTTTTATGATGGTCCTCCATTTGCAACTTGAACTCCGCACTATGGACATATCTTGGCTGGAACTATAAAAGACGTAATTCCGAGATACCAAACTATGATGGGAAAAAAAGTTGATAGAAAATTTGGTTGGGATTGTCACTGACTTCCTATAGAAAATATAGTAGAAAAAAAATTACAAATATCAGGTAAAGATGATATTGAAAATAAAATTTGAGTATTTGATTTTAATGAAGCTTGTAGAGCAAATGTTTTTCAGTATGTAGATGAATGGAAAAAATCAGTAGAAAGAATGTGAAGATGGGTAGATATGGAAAATGATTATAAAACTATGGATACTGACTTTATGGAATCAGTTTGGTGGGTATTTAAAAGTATTTATGATAAATGACTTATTTACGAATGAAATAAAATTGTTCCATATTGTCCTCGTTGTACTACTCCACTTTCAAACTTTGAAGTAAATCAATGATATAAAGATAAGCAATCAAAAACTGTTACTGTTAAATTTAAAGTTGCCGGAACTGAAAATAAATACATATTAGCTTGGACAACAACTCCTTGGACTTTGTATGCAAATTTGGGACTTGCTGTTTGAACTGATATAGATTATGTTGAATTATTTGATAAAACAAATGGTGATACTTATGTGTTAGCACAAGATAAAGTAAAAGATTATTACAAAATTCCAAAAGAGATCGGTTTTGAGAAAAGATTGGTCTTAGAGACGGATGATTTTAAGATATTAAGAAGCTATAAATGAGCTTGTCTTGTTGGTATAAAATATGAACCACTTTTTCCAGATTTTGATATACAACTTAGAGAAATGTGAAAGGATTTATGAACAACAATAAAACTTGGTAAAAATGCATTTAGAGTAGTTGCTGGGCATCATGTAACAACTGAAACTTGAGTTTGAATTGTTCATATAGCTCCAGCTTATGGAGAAGATGACTTTGTTATTGGAGAAAAAGAAGATTTGTGATTTGTGGCTCATATAGATAATTCAGGAAGAAGTTATAATTTGCTTGATAAAAATGGTATAAATGTTTTTAAGTTAAACGATATGGTTATTTCTGAACTCAAAGAACAAAAATTATTAGTAAATATTGGAACAATAACGCATTCATATCCTCATTGTTGGAGATGTGATACACCATTAATTTATAGAGGAATTTCTGCTTGGTATGTAGCTGTAGAAAAAATAAGAGATGCAATGGTAGCTAATAATCAGAAAATCACCTGGGTACCTGAAATTATAAAAGACTGAAGATTTTGAAAATGGTTAGAATGAGCTCGTGATTGGAATATTTCAAGAAACAGGTATTGGTGATCAGCAATTCCAGTTTGGCAATCTCAAGATAAAAAAACTGAAATATGTGTTGGAAGTATAGAAGAACTTTATCAACTAAATAAAGATTTTGGTCAAATTGAGAAAAAAGCAGATAAATATTTTTACACTTCTTCTTGAAAAGAAGTGGATCTTCATAAACATTTTGTTGATGAAATATTTATTAAACATCCACAAACTTGAGAAAAACTAAAAAGAGTACCTGAAGTACTTGATTGTTGGTTTGAATCTGGTTCTATGCCCTATGCAAGTAAACACTATCCTTTTGAAAATAAAGAGAATTTCAAATTTCCGGCTGATTTTATCGCAGAATGACTTGATCAAACAAGAGGTTGGTTTTATACACTTATCATTTTATCAACTGCGTTATTTGATAAACCGGCATTTTTGAACTGTGTAGTAAGTTGAATTGTTTTAGCTGAAGATGGTAAAAAGATGTCTAAAAGTTTAAAAAATTATACTGATCCAAATATCTTAATGGATAAATATGGGGCAGATGCTATGAGGTTTTATTTAATGAATTCTCCTGTTGTTGAAGCTCAAGATTTGAGATTTAGTGATTCTTGAGTTGAAGAAGTAGTTAAAAAAGTTATTTTACCACTTTGGAACACTTACTCATTTTTCACAACTTATGCTAATATAGATAAATTTAAGCCAAAAACTTGAAATATTTATTATGTAAGACATTGAGAAACTGATAATAATAAAAATTGAATAGTAAATGGGGGAGATGACGATATAGATATAAATGAAAAATGAATAAAAGACACTCATATCTTAGCAAAGAAAATAATATCTTCAAACATAAAATTTGATGTAATTATTACTTCACCAATGACTAGAACAAAACATACAACTTCTATTTTAAAATCTTATTTTAATTATGATGTTGAAATAATTGAAATGCAAGCTTTTAAAGAACAAAGTTATGGAGAATTTAGAGGTATGACTCATGATGAAATAAGAAAAAAGTATAATTGTAAAACAGACAATGAATTATCAAAAATTTATAGAAATAACTCTGAAGAAAATTCTTTAGATTTTGAAAAAAGAGTTTTAGAATGATTTAAAGAAATTGAGAAAAAATATAATTGAAAAAATATTTTAATAGTAAGTCATGGATGAGTATTTAGACCTATAAATAAATATTTAAATAATTTAACTCACCTTGAAGCATTTTATGAAGTTTGACCTATAAAAACTTCAAGACTTTATAAACTTCCAAACTATAAAAAATCAAATTTACTTGATAAATGGATAATTTCAGAACTAAATAAACTTACTGGAGAAGTAAAAAAATCTTTAGATAATTACAAAATAAATGAAGCTACAAAACCAATTGTTAGATTTATGGATAATTTAACTAATTGGTATGTTAGACGTTCAAGAAAAAGATTTTGGTGAAGTGAGATGACAGAAGATAAACTAGAAGCATATAACACTCTTTATGAAGTGCTTGTTGAAATTTGTAAAATAATTGCGCCATTTATGCCATTTGTGAGTGAATATATTTTTAAAAATTTAACTTCAAAAATTTCAGTTCATTTAGAATTATTTCCAGAAAAAAATCCAGGATTTATATTTAATAAATTAAATGATGATACTTCTTTAGTTCAAAACTTGATAACTCTTTGACTTTCTGCTAGAGCTAATGCTAAAATAAGAGTTAGACAACCACTCAATTATGCAAAAATTACAAAAAAATTAACTCCATATTTTGAAGAAATTTTGAAAGAAGAATTAAATGTAAAACAAATAAAATTATTTAGTGAAAATGAAATTCCTTTTCAAATATGTAAGCCAAATGCGAGACTTATAGGTCCAAAGTTTGGATGAGATGCTAAGTTTATAATTTCACAAGCTAAAGCAGGTAATTTCACAATACTTGAAAATGGATGAGTTAAAGTATGAGAATTTGAATTAATTCCTTGAGAATTTGAACTAGAATTTGTTTTAAATAAATCATCTAAAAATACAAATGAAGTTTTAGAAAGTTGAAATTGAATGGTTTTAGCTCTTGATATAACTATTACTGAAGATTTAAAACTAGAATGATATACTCGTGATATAGTTAGACATATTCAAGAATCAAGAAAAGAAGCGAATTTTAATGTTGATGATAGAATACAAATAAGTATTTTTTGAGATATGGTATGAGAAATTTTATCAAAATTTAAATCTTATATTGAATCAGAAACTCTTTCAACTATTGTTTCAGATTTACAAAATCCTAATTTAGAAAAAGAAGTTGAAGTTGAAGGTTTAAAGCTTAAATTAAGACTAAAAAAATAATCCTTTATAGGGATTATTTTTTTAGTCTTAATTTAATAATTTTATTAGTTCAACATTGTCAGCTCATATAGCATTTGTTCATATTCAAAAAGTTTTACTTAATCATAATTTTTCATCAGCAATTAATAATCTAATCCAAGAATAAGTTTTTGGAACTCAATTTACATCTATCATAGTTAAATCATCAGTATAAAATCATTCATTTTTTAAACTTTTCATTAATCATTTTATTAATTTTCTATTAATTCAAGAATAATGTTCTTTATAAAAAGTTCCATTTTTTATTTTTTCAAATAATTCTTGATAACTTATTCATAAAGCTTGTAGATAATTTTCATTACAAGCTTCCATTTCAGTATTTTCACCATCATTATCATATTTAGTTATATTCATAAGAAATTGACCATCATTCCAAATTTTATCAATAATTTCTGAAAGCATTGTAAAAATTATCAATTTACCTCTGTCTGTTGCATTTAAATGTATTATTTTTCAAACTTCAATTATGTATTTAGTCACTAATTGTTTAGTCTTTAGAGAAAGACGTTCATCTTTAATTACATTTCATATTTCTGAATATTTAAAAGTTCAATAAGTTATGTCATTTCATATTCTTATTTCAAGTCAATCTATTTTTCAAAAGGAATTCCATGATATCTTTTTTCATCATACAGTTGTAAGTCTTAAATCTTTATATCATTCTCAAAATCATAACTTTAAAACAGCTAATTTTGCTATTGATTTAGATTCAGGAGTATAATATTTTTCTAAAGCTTTTTTTTGTATAATATCTTGTTTTAAAGTCTCTACATCTTCAGCTCATAATGCATGAACATAATTATTATTTAAAAAAATAGGAATTCATTTAAAAAATATTCAAATAGCTGGTATATAATGATAACTTTCAATTTCTTCATTGAATACTAAATTAAATAAACTATCTAATATCATAGCTCTTGCAAGAATTTCTTTTGACAAACTTTCTATACTTTCATTGTATTTTCAATGATTTTCCAATATATCTTTTACTTTTAATAATACTTCTTTTATTATAATTCAAGCTTGTAATGTATCTCAAACTTCACTTTTTTCTTGGCTTTGAAAAGATTTTAATCCATCTAACATTTTATTTTTTTTATTAAAATAAGATTTCATTATATAGTTTTTTTTTTAAAATCAAATTTTTTGTTTTTTTTATTATTATGTGTTAATATATAGCATATTAATTACATATTGATTATTTATGAAACAATACAGTTTTATTATTTGAGATAAAAAATATTTAGTAAATTCAGAAAAAGAATTAATTTCTTTATTTAAATTATTTTATTCAAATTCAAAAGTTTCTTCAATTATACATTGGAATATTTTGATGGAAATAGATAGTGATTTAGAGAAGATTATAACAACATATAAATGACTTTTAGGATGCTTGAAATACTTAAATGAAAAAAATTCTTTTTTACTTTTAATTAAACTTTGAGATGTTTTAATAAATTTAGTAAAAAATTCTAATGATTTGGGAGAAATTATTTCTCGTATTCCAGATGAATCAAATAAAATAAGACTTTTAAGTATTTTAAGAGTAAAATGATTAACTAAAATACTATTTGATGCAAGGGATCTTTGAAACATTTTTGAGTGGCTTTATGGGGAAACACAAAAAAAATTTATTGATTTACTTGGAAAAGAATTTATCAGAAAAATATTTTTATCTACAAATGAGATTATAATTATTTTAAATTATTTAACAGATGAAAATAAAGATTATTTAATTAATATTTTGTCATTAGAAGGAATAAAAAATAAAATAAAAACATCAAATAATCTTTTAATTATGTTTAAATGATTAACATTAAAAAAAGCAGAAGAATTATTAAAAATGTTTAGTAAAGAAAAAATACTTGATTTATTTAAAACAGAAGATGAATTTTATAATTTTCTTTTAAGACTACCATATGATAAAGAAAAATTATTTTTAAATTTTTTACAAAAATAAATTATGAATATAGATATAAATAAAAAAATTATTGAAAATATTATTAAAAAAGAATTAAATTGAGATATAAAATCTTTTCAAGATGAGATAGAAAAAATTGATAAAATTTCTTGATGTAAGTATCCTATGATAGATGCTCATATTCATATAGTTGATTTCAATTGAAAAACTTCTTGACTAAAGAATTTACTTTCATATATGGATAAATCAAATATAAAAGCTTGAGTTATTTTTTGACTTCCTGTTATAAAAATTTGGAGTGAAAACGAAAAACAAAGACCAAATTATTACTTAGATGACGATAATCCTTGTTATTATAATTTTCAAACTGACGCTATAGTAGCCAGAGAATATTTATCTTTAGAAAAAAAAGATAGAAAAAGATTTTTTCCACTTTTATGTTGATTTAATCCTATGGATATAAATAGTGTTGAACATATTATAAATACTTTTGAAACTTTTCCTTGAGTTTTTTATTGAGTTTGAGAAGTATTTTATAGACATGATGATTTAACTCATATGACTTATGGGGAGCCACCAAGAATGAATACATATGCTACTAGAAAACTTTTTGAATTTATTATAAAATATGATTTACCTCTTTGTATTCATAATAATATTACAGCTCCTTGAATATCTGATTATCCAAAATTTCTTCATGAGATGGAAGAAATAATTAGAGAATTCCCAAAAGCAAGAGTAATTTTATCTCATTGTTGAGCTTCAAGAAGACTTAGAGCTCCATATTATACAAAAATGATTTCTAGGCTTTTAAGAGAATATCCATGACTTTATGTTGATTTTTCTTGGGTTATTTTTGATGAAATAATTTCAGTAAGTGAAACTTCTATACAAGATTGGATAGAATTGACTGAAGAATTTTCTACTAGAGTTATGATATGAAGTGATGTTTTAGGTGATAATTTTGAGGAAATATTAATTATAAATTCTAAATTTAATTATTTTTTAGATAAATTAACTTTAGAAACTAGACAAAAAGTTTGTATAGATAATGCACTAAATGTTTACGCAAAATCAAAAAATAGGGTTGAGAAACAAAAAATAAATACTTATCCAAAATTACAAGACTTAAAAACTCAAAAATAAATTTGAGTTTTATTTTTATTATATATAATAACACCTTAAAATTAAAATTATTTATATATAATTATATAATGAATAAGGTATTACCAACACTACTTATTTCTTGAAGTTTAGCTTTATTATCACCAAGTAAAGCTCTTTGAAATGAAAAAATATCAAATAATTCTATTGAAGTACAAAATAGAACAATTCAAATACTTCAAAGTGAAAATAAAGATTTTTCTAAAATATTAGATGAAAAATTAAATCAATTTAATATTGATAATCAAACAAAACAAGAAATTAAAGATGTTTTTAATGATGAAAATTTTAAAAAAGAACTTTTTTCAATATTAAAAAAAGAAAAAACTTGGGTAATTGAGAGTATCGTTTTAGCTCTTATATTGTGATTTTTGTATGGATATGCATATTTTGAAACTGTAAAAAGAGTAAAAAAAGATGCTATGCCAATAGCAGTATGAAGTTTTGCTATATTTTCTTTAACCAGTTGATGAATGGTTTTGATTAATTGATTTGTTCCTTGATCTTTAGTTTATTTTGAATCTTTTTTACTTGCGTGATATGTTGTATATTTACATTTAAAAAATAAAAAAGAATGAAAAATTCAAAAATTTGAAAATTTTTCTGAATTTATAGAAGAAAATCCACTTCCTGTTGTAAGATACAATAAAGAATGAAAACCAATTTTATGGAATAAAAGAATGGAAGAAGAAACTTGATATAGTTATGAAGAAATTTTAGAATATTATGAAAAACATTGAGAAGTTATGAGATTGCTTTATAAATGAAAAAATTTAGAAAAGGTAAAAAAATATTTAGATAAAATAGCAAAAACTTGAGTTTTATATAAAAATATAGCTTTTACAATGACAACAAAATATTGAGAAGAAAAAACATTTTTATGGACTACTATGTCAGATTGACTAGGATGAACTATTAGAACAGCTAGACTTTTGACAAATGAAGCAGAAATAAAGCAAGAACTTCAAAGAACAAAAGCTTTATTAAATAATACTTATAAAGAAATTGATAAAAAAGATGATAAAGAATTGCTTGAAAAACTTGATGAAGCTATTATAGAAGATAGAATAGTTCCGTTTTTCCAACCAATTTTTTATACAAATGATACTTCAAGAATTTATAAATATGAAGTTTTGATGAGAGTAAAAACAAAAGATTGAAAATTTGAAGCTCCATTCCAATATTTAGAAATTGCTAAAAAATATAATAGATTAGTTGCTATATTTAATATAATTTTTACTAAAGTATTTAAAAAAGCCTCTACAAGATGTGATTTAGAATTTTCTATAAATTTATCAGGACAAGATATTGTAAATCCAGATTTGATACAAATTCTTACTAATTGAACTGAAGTTTATGGAGTTGATCCATCAAGAATTACTTTAGAAATACTTGAATGAGAATGGAATGGAGATTTTGATCATATTGATGTAATAACTAAAATAAAATCAAAAAGATTTAGAATTGCTATGGATGATTTTGGTTTAGATAATTCAAATTTAAACAGATTACTTGATTTACTTAATAATAAGCAAATAGATGAATTAAAAATAGACTGACATATTATTAAGTATTTAATTGATAAAGAAAAATGATTAAAAGATGAAAATGTAAAATTATCAACTTTAACTAAAGAAATTCTTAGATGATTAATAAATGCTTGTCATAAAGCTTGAGTTTTAGTAATTGCTGAGTATATAGAAAATGATGAAATTTTACAAGAATGTAGAGATTTAGAAATAGATTTTTTACAATGATTTCATTTATCTAAACCTTTAGAAGATATTTAATTAAAATATGATAAATATAAATAGTTGAGAATTCTCTATTAAATATGAAAAAGATTTATCTTAAAAATATAATTGATTTTATTGATAAAGTTAAAAAAGTACAAAAAGAGCTATTAAATTATGAAGATAAATTACAATTAAATAAGCTCGTAATTAATTTATTAATGAGATTAATTTTGAATTAAAAAATCAGGCTTAGATATAAAAAACGCTATAGCTTTTCCAAACATAATAAAGATTGAGAGTTTATTTGAATTGAAATTTTAAGTGATAAATGAATTATTTTTATAACTAAAGAAGAATTTGATTAATTAAAACAAAAAAGGAAACTAAAAATTTTCTTGTTTTTTTTTATATTTTTCATAATATAGCCAAAATTAAAATTAATGATTAAAAAATATGCTAGCAAAAGACTTTGAAAAAGTTATTTGACTTGAAATACATGTAAGAATAAAATCAAAAACTAAAATGTTTTGTAACTGCAAAAATGCTATAGTATTAGCAGATGAACCAAATCTAAATGTGTGTCCTATTTGTATGTGATTTCCTGGAATGCTTCCAACATTAAATGAAGAAGTTGTTAGACTTTGACTTATTGGTTGAATGATGATGAATTGCAAAGTAAATAAAGTTTCAAGATTTGATAGAAAAACTTATTTTTATCCAGATAATCCTTTAAGTTATCAAATTACACAAATGTATGAACCAATAGTTTGAATTTGAAGTGTAAAGACTTTGGTAAATTGAAAAGTAAAAGAATTTTCTATTCATCATATGCACTTGGAAAATGATGCTTGAAAATTGGTTCATGTTTGAGGAAAAACACTATGTGATTATAACAGAGCTTGAAGCCCTTTAATGGAAATAGTAACAAATCCAGTTTTTAGCGATAAAGAAGAAGTTATGGAATTTTTGAAAGAGCTTCAAAAAATGTTTAGAGCTTCAGGAGTATCTGATGCTGATATGGAAAAGTGACAATTAAGATGTGATGTAAATATTTCAGTAAGACCAATTTGAGAAACAAAATTTTGAACAAGAGTAGAACTTAAAAATATTAATTCATTTTCTTCTATATGAAGAGCAATTGACACAGAATTTGCTAGACAAGTAAGAATACTTGATGAATGATGAAAAGTTAATCAGGAAACAAGAGGTTGGGATGATGACAAAGGAGTTTCTATTACTCAAAGAAGTAAAGAGGATGCTATGGATTATAGATATTTTCCAGAGCCAGATTTGTTACCAATAGTTTTAGAAGATAATTTTATAGATGAATGTAGGAAATCTTTACCAGAACTACCAATTGAAAAAAGACTTAGGTATTTAAATGAATTTAAATTAGCAGAGGATGATGCTAGAATACTTTCAGCTGATTATGCTTTATGAAGTTATTTTGATAAAGTTGTTACTTTGAGTGGTGATGCTAAAAAGTCTTGTGCTTATATAACAACTGTAGTTTTATCACTTATGAAGGAGAAAAATATAGATGATATAAATACTATAAAAATAACTCCAGAAGAGTTGAGTAAAGTTATAAAAATGGTTAATGCTGATGAGCTTTCTTCAACGAATGCAAAAATAGTAATAGAAGAATTATTTAAAAATTGAGGGCAATCAAGACTTATTGCAACTGAAAGAAATTTAATTCAGAAAAATGATTTATGAGCTTTAGAAATAATTGTTGATAGCGTAATAAATTCAAATTCAACTCAAGTAGCTGATTATAAATTATGAAATGAAAAAATATTTGGTTTTCTTGTTGGTCAATGTATGAAAGCATCAGCTGGGGTATGAAATCCAAAGATATTTAATGAAATTTTAAAGAAAAAATTAAATTAATATCCAAATTTATTTTTACATCATAATTAAGACTTGATGATTTAATTCGTGTTTGCTTAGAATAGCTCTTTTATAGTAGAGAAGAGTTTATAGTTATTTTATAAATTTATTATGAATTTCTTTTAATTTTGGATTAGTTATGTGTGTATAAATTTGAGTTGTAGAAATATTTGAGTGTCATAAAAGCTCTTGAATACTTCTTAAATTCGCTCATGCTCATAAAAGAGTTGTAGCAAAACTATGACGCAAAGTATGAGCTGAGACTTTTTTTGTAATTCAGGCTTTTAAAGCTCTTTTTGAAATCATATTCGTAATCCAAATACGTGTAAGTCTAACTTTTTCATCATCTAGAATTTTTATATTTTTTATATCAAAATTATGGCGAATAAATAAAGGTTTGAAATTATCAGTTCTTAAATTTAAGTATTTTTTTATGTGATTTACACTGTCATCAGTTAAAAATACTATTCTTATTTTCCTTCATTTTCACCTTATAGAAAATTCTTTCTTTACTAAATCTATATCATCTTTATTTAGTGAAGTAAGTTCAGAAATTCTAAGTCCAGTTACATAAATCATTTTCATAATAGCTAAATCTCTTACATCTTTTATATCTTTATTTCAAACACTTTTAAAAAGTTTTTCTAGTTCTTTATCTGATAAAAACTCTATTTTCCTTTCTTCTTCTTTTATTAAATCAATTTTTGTAGGGGAAAGTGCCTCAATTTCTTGTTTTTCCAAATACTTTAAAAATGTTCTTAAAGTTATCATATAAGCATTTGCTGTTTTTATGGAAATCTTTTTTTTACTATCTTTATGTAAAAAGATTCTAAAATCATTTATTATTTTTAGAGTTATATCTTTTATTTCTAGGTCTGGCTTTCAAATACTTATTAAATAATCTTCAAATTTCAAAAGATGTCTTTCATACTGTTCTTTTGTTTTTGGAGATTTATTTTTTATAAATTCAAGCCAATCTATAAATGAAATAATTGCTTTTTTGAACTGCATATTTTATATTATTATTTCAGGATAACCTTGTTTTACTACAATTGTATGTTCAAATTGAGCTCCAAAACTTCCATCAGCTACATAAATTTCAAATCATCATTTATCTTTGATTTTTCAGCTAGAAAATCCTATAATTGGCTCAATTGCTAAAGTCATATTTTCTCTTAGAATTTCTCCAGTTCCAGCTTTTCCAAAATTTGGAATATAAGGTCTTTCATGAAGATTGTATCAAATAGCATGTCAAGTTAAATCTTTTATGATATGATAACCATGTGATTCTATATGATTTTGTATTGCAGCTGAAATATCTCAAATCCTATTTCATGAAGTAGCTTTTGCTATTCATTTGTACAAAGCTTCTTGACTGACTTGTAAAAATTTTATCATTTCTACATCATGTGGTCCATCTCAAATAATCATTGTAAAAGCTGCATCAGTATTTAATCCATGTCTTTTATCTCTTACTCAAAAATCAAATTTTACTATATCTCCATTTTGAAAAGATATTTTTTTAGATGGAACTCCATGAACTACACAATCATTTATGCTTATACATATATTTGCAGGGAAATTATAAACTCATTTAAATCCTGGTAAAACTCAATATTTATTACAAATATCTCATGCAAGTTTATCTATTTGGTAACCAGTTATTCAAGGTTTTGCAATTTTTTTTATTTCTTCAAAAACCTCTTTATGAATTTTTGCAAGTTTTCTCATGATTTGAAGCTCTCTTTCATTTTTTATTAAAACTGTTTTTTTACTATTCATATTTTTTAAAGTTAGTGTTCTTTTAGTCACATTTTCAAAGTCATTGTCATTGGTCATTACAAACTTTTTGAGATGTTTTTATACTACTATCAAAAGTTTTTATTATTTGTGTTAAATTGTAATGTAATTCTATTATTCTTCATTCTAATTTTTCTTTTGAATTATCAATAAGTTGTGCATAAGGAAGTTCTTTATTATACATTTCAGCTATAAGTTCTTCTATTTTAGAAGTGTCTTGTAATCATAAATTACTTTTTGCAAATTCTACAGTAGGAATATCTTCTTTTTTATTTTTAAATTTTTGTAAAATACTATCTTTAAAACTATCAATTTGAGAAGTAATAGAATTTTTTACTGAGTCAAAACTATTAGTTATAAAATTATTATCTAAAGAAAATCATCACTGGTTATATTTATCTAAATTTTTTAATACAGTTTCAGAAGCATTTATAGGAGAAGCTGATTGTCATAATTCTTTTTTTAATAAATCTCTTTCAATTCTTTCATATTCTCTATCACTTAAGCTTCCATCAAGCATTGCAATAGCATCTTGCCATGATTTCATTCAAGTTTTTGTTGCTTCTTGCCAATTAGAAATTTTATCAATTTGTTTAGTTATTCTATCAAAAACTCATCATTCACAAGTTGAACAATTTCTAGTTGTATTTTCATTATAATACTTATATAATTCATCTTTAAAATTTTTTCAAACTAAAATTAAATTTCATCAAAAAAGATTTCTTTTTCAAATTATAGATAATTTGAAATAATTTTTTATATTATCATGATTTTTATATATTTCTCAAAGTATATCTAAAGCACTTCCAGATAAATCACAATTTTTTATTCAAGCACATATTTTTTCACTATCTAAAACTATATCAGCATATCATCTACTTAAAGCTTTTTTATAATATTTTTCTAAATAAATTCACTCTTGTTTTAATAAATTATAATCCCTCCAAATTTCTGGAACATATTCATTTTTTGTTCCATACATCACGTAAAAATCAAAATTTGTGAAATAATTATCCCAAGATGTTATTTTGTTAAATGAGCGGATAATTTCAGTTTTTGTTTTTGAATATTCTTTTTCTAATCAAGTTTTTGGAGGATTTTTTACAAGTTCAGTATTATAGTTATTTATAACTTTTTTTAAATCTCTTAAATAATTATTTAAAACATCTGGTGGTCAATTTTGTATCATACATCCAGAATTACAATCTCAAAAAACTATATTTGAAAAAAATATAGTGAAAAGAAAAATAGATGTAAATAAAATTTTTTTCATAGATAAAGTAATTAATTTTTTCAAGTTTGAGGTATTTCATTCATTTTTCAAATAATTCATTTTAATCATATAGAATAATCCATAAAAGCTCTTGAAAAACTTTCAAGTTCTAAAAATTGTTTATAAAAATCACTCATATCTTCTTCTATAATTTTTTTATCTATTACAGTTTGAGATACAAACTCATTTTCTTTTTTTATTTGATTTATATAAAAGTTTAAATTATCAGTCTTATTAACTACTTCTTTTTGTCCAAGTTCTTGAGAATCAAGTAAACTTTTCATTTCATTTTCTTTTTTCTTAAATATATTTAGGTCATTAGCTCTTTCAAAATCAAGTCCTAAATTTCTATAATATCTAGTTAGTAAATTTTTATATTTAAATTCATCATCATCATCTTTATCATTCTTATCTACATCTAATAAAGGAACTGGTTTATAACTGACTTGTAATCAAACATGGAAAATATCAGGTAAATTTAAATCTTTTAATCATATTTCAAAATGATTTATAGTCATTTTTGCTTGAATAAGTGAAGTTGAAACAAATTTTTTTAAATGTTCGTTTGATCTTTTTAAAAGTCATTCAATACTTAAATTTGTTCATCAACCAAGTAATGCATGATTATAAGTATCAAATTTTATATTTATACAAAAGAAATTATTACAAGGCCAAATTCAGTTATCATTTACTTGACTATATGAGTTAAAAAGATTTTTTTTATAAATATTTTCTTTATTTTGAGAAAATATTTGATTTATACTATTTTGTGATAATCAAGATTTATCATCAAAACATATTTCTGGATTATTGTAATCGTTATTTCATAAAAAAATTGGATTATCATTATTACTATTATCTCTTTCTTTTGGTTCAACATTTACTCAATCATATTCTATTTTTTCTTCAAAAATAATTGAATTTATATTTTGTAAATCTACCATCAAATCAAAAGGAGAATTTTCTTCTATTCCATCACTATACATTCAAATTCTTCATATTTTATAAATATTATTTACTTTTATTTGTGCTCGTTTTTTACTATCTTCATAAGTTTTATTTATGATTTTTAAATATTGATTTAAAGTTGTAGTTGATAGCGAACCATCTTTTTCATCAAAACAATCTTTTAATACTTTAGCTAAAATTTCATTTGGATTATTATCAAAATAAATATCTTTTACATCTTGAGTTTTTAGCTTTCATTTTAAACAACTATTTTCTATTCAGTAAGTTTTTGCAATTTTATTTATATTTTCAACTATATCTCATCATTCATCTCATCATTTTAGTTCTTTATCAAGGTATTTTACTTCTAGTTCAAATATTCAAGAATCTATTTTCTTATACAAGTCAAGTCCAGTTGGATCACTAAGAAAATCACCAAAACTTATTTTTGGTAATAATAAAATAAAAATTAAAAATAAATATTTTCTCATAAATTATTTTATTACAATTTCTTTTTTAGATATTTCTATGGAAATAGTATCATTTATTTTATTATAAATCAATTTTTGAGCTATTTTATTTTCTATATTTTCTATAATATATCTTTTTACTTCCCTAGCTCAAAACTCTGGGTTATATACTTTTGACGCGATAAAATTTATCACTTTTTTATCATAAATTAAATCAATTTTTTTAGTTTTTTTGATTCTAGAAGCTAATTCCTTTAAATTTATTTCAACTATTTGAGAAATAGATTTTTTATCTAGTGGTTTAAAAACTATTATTTTATCAATTCTATTTAAAAATTCTAAAGGGAAAAAATCTCATAAACTATCTTTTATATTTTCTTCTACTTTTACAAAATCTTTTAGTGCATCTTTTTGCCCTTTCTCATCAAAATCAAATCAAATTTTATTTGCTTGCGCATTAAATTCTTCTTGACCGATATTTGAAGTCATGATGATAATAGTATTTTTGAAATTGATTTTTCTTCATTTATTATCTGTTAAATTTCATTCATCAAGAATTTGTAAAAGTAAATTATAAACTTCAAAATTTCATTTTTCTATTTCATCAAACAAAACTATAGAGTAAGGTTTTTTTCTAACTTTTTCTGTTAATAATCATCATTCTTCATATCATACATATCAAGCAGAAGCTCCAATAAGTTTTGAAATTCAAGTTTTATCAGCGTATTCTGACATATCTATTTTTATAAGATTTTCCTCACTTCAATAAAATTCTCTTGCTAATGCTTTTACAAGCTCAGTTTTTCAAACTCAAGTTGGTCATAAAAATAAAAAACTTCATATAGGTCTATTTGGGTCTCAAATTCAAGCCTTACTTCTCATAATAGAATTACAAATTGATTCTATAGACTCCTTTTGTCAAATAATTTTACTTTCTAAAACTTTTGGTAATTTTTTTAGTTTTTCTATTTCACTTTCCTCTAAATCATTTACTGGAATTCAAGTAGTCATACTTAAAACTTTCCTTATATCTTTTTGAGTAATTTTTAATCTTTTCTCTTTTGGTATTAAAAATTTCTTTTTATAGTTTATGATTTCTTCTTCTAATTTTTTTACTTTTTCTTTTAAAGAACTGGCTTTTTTGTATTGTTGTGACATGACAAATGATTCTATTTGTTTATTTGTTTCAACTATTTTTTCTTTTAAAGATTTTATTTTTTCTTCATCTCAAAGATATGTCATACTTTTTAAAGAACAAGCTTCATCTATTAAATCTATAGCTTTATCTGGTAAATATCTATCAGTTATATATCTAGTAGATAATTCAACAGCTGATTTTACAGCATCTTGGGTAATATTTAAATTATGATATTCTTCAAAAGTTTCTTTTAATCCATCAATAATTTCTATTGCATCATCAAAATTTGGTTCTCAAACAATTATTTTTTGAAATCTTCTTTCAAGAGCTGAATCTTTTTCTATGTATTTTTGATATTCATTTAGAGTTGTAGCTCATATAACTCTTATTTTTCATCTTCACATAGCCGGTTTTAGTATATTTGAAGCATCTAAAGTTCATTCAGCTCCTCAAGCTCAAATAATAGTATGAATTTCATCAATAAATAAAATTATTTCATTTTCTATTTTAGAAGCTTCTTCTATGATTTGTTTAATTCTCGCTTCAAATTCTCATCTATATTTTGTTCCGGCAACTAACGTGCTCATATCAAGAGCTAAGATTCTTTTATCTTTCATTCAAAAAGGAACTTTTCACTGCACTATTAGTTCCGCAAGTCATTCTACAATTGCAGTTTTTCAAACTCAAGGTTCTCAAACCAAAACTGGATTATTTTTTGTTTTTCTGTTTAAAATAGACAAAAGTCTTTCTATTTCTGTATCTCTTCATATAACTTTATCAAGCTTTTTTTCACGAGCTTCCTGTGTCAAATCTGTAGAGAAAAAATCAAGTGCTGGTGTTTTTGAATCTTGTTTTTTAGTTGGAGCTTTATTGTTATCAAAAGGAGTTGTTTCTCCATTTTCTCACAATATTCATCAAAATAATCATTCTGTAATTGCTCAAATGATTTTATCAAGAGGTTCGATGAAATCTCAAGGTACATTTTTTCCTACAACAAATCAATCAATAGTTCAATCTTTGTTTAAATCTACTAAATTTTTTTCTAAATCAGCTGGATTTATTCAAATATAATGAAGCGCTTTTACAAACCATCAATTATTTTTTAAAAGTGCAAGTAGAAAATCTTCAGTTGAAGCTTTTTGTTTAGAAAAACTTGAAGCTATTTTTACTGAAAGTAAAATGGTTTCTTTTAGCGAATTATTCATTCCAGAATAAACTCAGAATCTTGATTCTTGTTTTCAACAAATTTCTTTTATTCAGATAATTTCTTCTATCAATTTATCATTTATTCAATAAAAATTAAATAATTCTTTTATTCATCAAGTTGATTCTTGAATTATTCAAATAAGTATATCACTTTCTTTTAATTCTTTGTATCAAAGATTTTTGATTTTATTTTCTGTATTTATTAAAACTTTTTTGTAAAAATCTGAAAAATTATTGTAAATCATTTTTTAAAATAATAATTATTAAACCTATTTTGTATTTTAAAAAAAAAACTTACAAAGTAAAGTTTATTTTAGTGCAAAATAAATTTGTTATTTTTATAAAATTATTATAATGCAAATAGTTTATTTTTTAATAAATCTTATATGAATAAAAAATTATTAGTATTACTTGGTTATGCTTCTTGAGTTGTAATAGCTTTACTTTATAACAAAAAAAATCCTGAAAAAATCAAAGCAGAACTAACTGATGCTTCAAAAAATGAAGATAATAATTTAAAAGTTTTATTTAATAATTTTATAGAAATACATAAAAATTTACTTGATGATTTGAAAACTAAAATTTTAACTGAAGAAAATAAAGCTAAATTTTATGAAAAAAAAGATGAATTTTTAAGGTTAATTGAAGAATATAAAGTTGAATGAAAAAAACTTTTACAAGAATATAAATGAAAATGAAAAGAATATAGTGAAGAATGAATAAAAAAACTGGAAATATTTTGTAAAGAAAAATTAGAAAAGTTAGAGGAATTAAAAGAAGATGCTCCAGAAAAGTTTAAAAAAGTTCGTGAAAAACTTTTAAGTTATTTAAAAGAATTTAAAGATAAAATAAAAAAATAATTCTGCAGAATTGCAGAATTATTTTTTTATCATGAGTTTTTAATGAAATTATTGTAATTGTTCAAAAACCTCTCCAGCAATTTTTATAGATGGTCTTAAAGTTTTAGCTCAAATAGACCATTTGGCAGGACAGGCAGTTCCTGGATGATTTCTCATGAATTGAAGAGCTTCAATTTTTCTTATAAGTTCATCAGAGTTTCTTCCTAAAGGCCCAGAAGTAATTTCTATTCATCTTACAATCAAATCTGGGTCAATAATAAATGTTCATCTTCCAGCAATTCAAGTTTCTTCATCTAATATATTATACATATCTGCTACTTCTAGTCAGTGATCTGCTAACATAATATATGGAAAGTTTTCCATAAGTTTTTCATGTCTTACCCAAGCTCTATGAGAAAAAGTTGTATCAGTTGAAGCAGCAAGTATATTAACTCATAAAGCATCAAATTTAGATTTAGCATCTGCCATATCTTTTAGTTCAGTAGGGCAAACAAAAGTAAAGTCAGCAGGATAGTAAAATAATACAATCCATTTTCATTTCATATCTTCTAAAGAAACTTTTGTTTCATCATCTTTTAGTGGATTATAAGCTGGTAAAGTAAATAAAGGAGCTGGTTTATCAATTTTTACAAAATTATTATAAAATTCTAATTCTTCCATATTTTTAAAATTAATAAATAAAATCTAAACGAGAATTATTCTCGTTTAGATTTTATTAAAAGATTATTTTAAGTCAAATTTTTTTTACCTTTTCATCACTTCAAAAGTAATAATTTTTTCTCATATATTGAAAAACATATCAACAGCTTCTATTTTTATGTTGTGTATTCAAACTGGAATGGAATTATCTTTGTTGATTTCTTGTACAAAATCTCTTGCCTCTATTCACATTTTATAAGCTTTTTGGTTAATATAAATATTTATAGTTTTGATTTTTGATTTATCTTTTACATATCATCTTAAATTAAAAAATTGATTATCATAAATAGAAATAAAATCTTTTTCTGGATTTGTTAAAACTATTTCTGGTTTTTGAGTATCTTTAAAAACTATGTTTATATTTTTTGACTCTTCTCAAGCCATATAAACACTATCAACAGCTTTTATTGTAAGTTTATAATCACCATTATATCAAGAAGGAATATTTATTCACCCAGCAAATACTCCAGAAGTTTTATTATCTATTTTTATTTCTTGAATTAAATTTTCTCAAATCAAAATTTGTAATTTAATAATAGGATTATTACTTTTATATCAAATCTCTACATAATTATATCCATTTACAAAAATTTCATTATTTTCTATTTTTGTTCTTACTTCTATATTTGAGTTTGAAACCAGCTTTTCATCTCTTTTACATTCTTCATCTTTGTAATCAGTAATTATGTTTGGAATATTTATAAATTCTTTTAATCATTCTTCTTTTGCCCGTTTTTGTACTCACTTTTCCCAAATTTTATTATTTGGGTCAATAGAATGAAAAGCTATATAGTATCAATTTTTTATAGCAGAAGCGGGAGTATTTATTCAAACTTTTCCATTACATAAAGCATCTATTTGAATTTGTTTCAAACTTTCATCATATTTAGTAGGTTTATTTTTAAATAAACTTTCAATTGTTAAACTTGGTTCAAATCATTCTGGAGCTAAAAGTCCAGATATTTTTGAAATTTTAGTATAATTTAGTCATTCAGGCATTTTCCAAGTTAATTTTTCTTTATCTTTATGTGCTTCTTCCATAAATTGTTTCCAAATAGGTGCGGCTCAATTAAGACCATCTCAATTATTTTTAATAGGTTTTCAATTAGTGTTTCAAGCCCAAACTACAGTAGTAATTTGAGGAGTATATCAAGCAGTCCAAAGATCTCAAGGAAACATTTTTTTTACTCAAGATGTAATATATGTTTTGTTTGAAGTTCAAGTTTTAGCACAAGCTTGTCTATCTTTTAAAGTTAAATTTTTATTCCAAAATTCATCAGGTCTAGAATAACTTGCTGATAAAATATAATTCATTATGTAAGCAGTTTTTTCATCAAGTATTTTTACTCAAGCTGATTTTTTCTTTTGTTCTATTAAAATTCATTTACTATCAAGGATTTTTATGATAGGATTTATTTCAACTTTATTTCACATATTTGCAAATACACTATAAGCTCAAGCAATTTCTAAAGGAGTCATTTCTCAACTTCATAAAGCTAAAGGAGCTCAATAATAAAAATTCTCATCAAATGATTTTACTCAGGCAGTTTTTAGATAAGAAATAATTTCTTTTTGTTCTCATGCTAAAAAATAAAGTTTGATTGCAGGAATATTTCTAGAATGATTTAAAGCTGTCATCAAAGTCATTTTTCCAGAAAATTTTCAGTTATAGTTTTTTGGTTCATAGTTTCCGGGAAAAATTGTTGGTAAATCATAAATTGGTGTATGAGGAGAAAAAGGATTTTTATCAATAGCTAGAGCATAAACAAAAGGTTTAAAACTACTTCATGGTTGTCTTTTTGATGTAATCATATTTACATTTCCATCAATATCTTTGTTAAAATAATCAACTCCACCAACATAAGCAATTACATCTCAAGTTTCATTGTCTATGCTTATCAAAGCTGCATTATTTGCATCAAATTTTTGAAAATTAGATTCAACTTGTTTTTTTATAATTTCCTCAGCTTTTTTTTGTAATTCTCAGTTTAGAGTAGTGTAAATTTTTAGTCATCATTCTTCTAAAATTTCTTCTCAATATTTTGCTGATAAATATTCTTTTACATACATAACAAAATGAGGAGCTTTTATGTTTTCTTTATACTGTTTAAATTCAAATCAAATAGAATCTAAAATTGCCTGCTTATACTCATCCCAAGTTATATAATTATCTTCTAACATTCTTCATAAAATAAAATCTTTTCTTCAAGTTTGATATTCTATAGAATAAGTATCTTCTTTTATTTTTATGTTATTTAAAAATCAAAGTAAATCAGAATAATTCATTACAGAACATCCATCTTTATCTATATTTATATTTTTTTTGTAAAAATCTTTATTTAAAGAACATAAAAGTATTCAATTTTCTCAAATTTTTGTTGCTTTTAAATTTGAAAAATAATTTTTAAATTTTTCTACCAAAAATTTATTTTCTTCTATATTTTGCCTTGAAATAATATTTATTTTTGAATTTTCATCTCAATTTGGATAAACATAAAGATTTCAAACTAATCTATCAAAATGATTATAAGGAGAATAATAAGTTGGTCATTTTGGAATACTTGCTAAAATACTTGCTTCAAGTATTCAAAGATTACTTGATTTTTTACCAAAAAAAGTTAAAGAAGCTTGTTCTACTCAAAAAGCATTACTTCAAAAAGAAATTTTATTTAGATAAAGTTCTAATATTTTTTGTTTTGAATAACTTTTTGTCATTTTATAAGAAAGATAAAATTCTTTTATTTTTCTTTCTACAGACCTTTCATTTGATAAAAAAACATTTCTTATAAGTTGTTGAGAAATAGTTGAAGTTCATTCTATTTTTTCTGATTTCCTAATTATATAATTAAAAACAGCTCTAACTAAACCTAAAAAATCTATTCAAGGGTTATTGTAAAAATTTTTATCTTCTCAAGCAATAATTGCATTTAACATATTTTTTGAAATTTTTTCATAATTTACATAAGTTCTTTTTTCATCTCAAAAAAGAGTATAAAGCTCTTGTCAATCTTTATCATAAATAATAGAGGCTTCTTTTATGTTAAGTTGTTCTAATTTTTTTATATCAGGTAAAGGAGCTATAAATTTAGTATAAATTACAGCAAATCATACCAAAAATATTCATACAAATCACAAAATTCAATATATAACAATTTGTTTTAAAAGTTCATCTGATTTTTTAGTGTATTTTTTTCTTTTTACTATTTTAATTCTTTGAAATCACATAATAAGAGAAGATTAAGGGATTAAAAATTTAAATTTTTATAATCATTTCAAATAATTATTTCAATTTTTACATCAGGATTTTTAGAGTACTTTGGTAGTTTTTCTACTTTTTCGCTTCATCCGAAAATAAAATTTTCTAAAGCTTCAACTGTTTCTGGTTTTTTTCATCAAGTTCAAGTTGTATATAATATTTTTGATTTTTCATATTTTTCTTCATTAGTATTTCAAACTGAATTTTTTGATGGAATATTAAATCAATATTTTTTTAATTTATCAGCAATTTCATTAGCAAGACCTGGAATTTTTGTAGAATTAAAAATATTTATTTTTAGGTTTTCACTATAAACTAAAGGATAGTTAAAAACTATATTTGTATATTTTAATATACTATCATAATTATCAGAAGTTGATGATGTTGCTCATTCTTGAAGTAAAACAGAAGCTCAACCGAAATCAGCTCTCAAAGGTACATATAAAAATCATCATTTTTCACATACTGTACTTCCATAAAAACAACTATCATTTAAGTTTGAAGAAATTATATTTTCTTTTGGAATATCACGAACGAATAAAGCAAGATTTATCATTTGAAGAATATCTAAATCACTTATAATATTTTCTTTTATAACAGCATAAATAGATTTTATTTTACTTGGAGAAGTTAAAATTCAAAGAGATAAAACTTTTTCTCTAATAGCTTTTATAATAAGTTGTTGTCTAATTGATCTATCAAAATCACTCGTAGTATGACGAGATCTAGCATATTTTAAAGCTGTATCTCCGTCAAGTGTTTGAGGTCAAGCTTTTATAGAAAAGGTTTGATATCACCAATTTGGTCCAGGGTAAGTTGTATCTACTATTGCTTGCGGAACATTTACATCTATTCAACCAATAATATCAATTATTTTTTTAAATCATTCAAAATCTAGATTCACAAAATAATGTATTTCTTCTCAAGTAATGCGAGTTAAAACTTCTTTTAGAGCTTTTATTCAATCAACTTCTTTTTGTGTTTTTAACATTCATCTAAAATAAACTTCATTTATTCTTCAAGCTCATCAAGTAGGGAATTTTACATACATATCCCTAGGAACTGAAAACATAGAAACAGTATTTTTTTCATAATTTATACTTGCTAGTATTATACTATCAGTTAAATTTGGAGCATCATTTTCCTCTCATCATCTACCTATGATTAAAATATTTGTTTTTCCATCAAATGATTTTTTTAAGTTTGAGTTTATTTTTTCATTATCAAAATTTAAATTAAAAGGTAAAAAATCTATGAAGTTATTTAAATTAAAATTTATTTTTGAGATTTGGTATGTTAAAACAAGTCAAATAATTATTACAATAAACACACTAATACTTCAAAAAAGAGATATAAAAATATTTTTTTTACTTTTTAATTTATTATATCATTTTTGTATTTTTATAAGATTTTCTATGATTATTTCATTTGTATTATTTTTTGAAATTTTCTTCTTTTTAAACATTTTTTTAAATTTTTATATAATGGCTTGTTATTTATATTAAAAAAATTAAAAAATTCAAATAAAAGTAATAATTACTAAAATATATATCACCAATTTTTTAAATTTTCTAAAATAAAAACAAAAAAAGAATTAAATTTACTAGGGTGTATGTAGTATATTATGTTTTTTAGTTTTTCAACCAAAGGATTTTCAATTCATTCAAATAT
>OGCL01000834.1_pt1 | contig 29756 bp, 29 predicted proteins | sample 1570041 | NCBI WGS metagenome assembly OGCL01 (sample SAMN06266162, study PRJEB24511) | hot springs metagenome | isolation source: Hot spring water | place: South Africa: Limpopo | collected 2015-06-22 | reverse complement strand
CTCGAATTGCCCCGGGCCGATCTCGGCGGTGATCACCGTGGTATCGATGCCCTGCAGACGCGCGGTTTCGCTGATGTCGTCGAGCACCTCGGCGAAGCGCGAAAGCCGCTCGATATGCATGTTCGGCTGGTCGTCGGCATCGCCGCTCAGGTCATCGCGCGGGTACTGCGGCAGACCGTCCTTGAGCGCCTTGTCGAACAGGTAGAACTCCAGCTCGAAGGCCACCACCGGTCGAATGCCGCGTGCGGCCAGGCGCTGCACCACACGCGCCAGCACTTCGCGCGGTTCGAACTCGATGGGCGCCTCGGTGCCGTCGGAGCTGATCAGCATCTGCCCCAGCGGCTGGCGCTCCCAGTTCACCAGTTTGAGCGTGCCGGGGATCAACCGCCGCGGCGCGTCCGGATCGCCATCGTGGAAGCAGTAGTCGCCGATCTCGTACAGCCCACCCTGAGCGCCGAGCAGCACGCAGTTCTGCGGCAGTTTCAGAGCGTTGCCGGCGGCGACCTTCTCCAGCATCTCGATGGGGTAGCGCTTGCCATAGAAATGCCCGGGAATGTCCAGGCAGATCAGGTCGACGAAGCGCACCTCGGGGTGGACCTGGCGAAATTGACGGACTTCGTCGAGCAGCTCGACTCGGGTGGCGTTCATTGTGGTTATTTCCGGGTTCACGGGAAGGTTCAGGTGTAGATCCACAACACCCGCGCGGGGGTGTCGCCCTGGTTGGCATAACGCAGGCGCGCATAGCTCGGCACCTGGAAAACATCGCCGGGATAGAGGGTGGCACTCTCTTCGTCCTCGCCCAGCCACAGCGTCAACTGACCTTCGAGCACATAGCCGGCCTGCTCGGAGCGGTCGCTCATCTGCCGCTCGCCACTGCTGGCCCCCGGTTCGAGCAGGCTATCGACGACCATGAAGGCGCCCTGCAAGGTCGGCGACGCCATGATGTCGGTGATGCCACCGGCCAGGTACAGGGTGCGGCGCTCGTCCGGACGGGTCACCCAGTCCAGCGCCTTGGGCTTGGGCAGGCTGTAGAAATAGGTAGTGGGTACGTCGAGTGCCTCGCTGATGGCGGTCAGATCTTCCACGGTCGGGCGCGACAGGCCACGCTCGACCTGCGAGAGAAAGCCCACGGAACGACCAATACGCTCGGCCAACTCGTTGAGGGTGACCTTCTTGTGCTTGCGCAGGTCGTGAATGAGCACGGCCAGCGCGGCCATCTCCAGATTCTTGTCCATGTCAGAAATAGTCCCTTAATCGATACCAGGCCTTGCCGATGGCCTCGAGCGGTGCCGCCAGGCGCTCGCCGAATGGGAATTCGGGATTGCGCAGTTGCTGATACAGCGCCAGTTCGTCGTCATTGCCGAGAATGGCATCACTGACTGCCCGCGCTGCCGCCAGGGTCGGCAGCACACCATGCCCGGAAAAGCCCTGCAGCCAGTAACGGCCGTTCTCGCCGCCAACGTCGGGCGTGCGAGCACGAGTCACGTCGATATGGCCGCCCCAGGCAAAGTCGATGGCCACGCCTGACAGCTGCGGGAATACGCGTTCGAGGAACGGCCGCGTGGCCGCCGCCATGTCCCTCGGCAGGCCGCCCAGATAGGTGCAGCCGCCGCCGAACAGCAGGCGGTGATCCGGGGTGCGACGGAAGTAGTCGAGGACGAACTGGTTGTCGGTGACGCAGGCATTGCGCGGCAGCAGCGCCTCGGCGCACTCGGCGCCCAGCGGTTCGGTGGCGATCTGGTAGGTGCCGACAGGCAGGATGCGCCGCGCCAGACGCGGCTCGAGGTGATCGATATAGGTGTTGCAGGCCAGCACCAGGGTGTCGGCCTGCGCGCTGCCGTGCTCGGTACGCACCCGGTAGCCCGCGCCCTGCTTGTCCTGACTCAGCACACGGCTCTGCTCGAAGATCTGCCCACCGGCGCGAACGAAGGCTTCGGCCAGTCCGAGCGCCAACTTGAGCGGATTGAGATGTCCGGCCTCGGGGTCGTAGAGGCCAGCGCGGTAACGCTCGCTGGCGACCCACTCCGGCATCTGCTCACGGGAAACGAACTGCAGCGCGCGATGCCCCCATTTATAAGCGGCTTCCTCCTGCCACTCATGCAGCAGCGCCACGCGCCTTGGCAGCACCGCCGTCCACAGATGGCCGCGGCGGTAATCGCAATCGAAGCCGTGGCGCTCGGGCAATTCACGCAGCTCACGGGCTGCCCAGCTCATGCCATCCCACAGACGGCGGGCGCGTTCGATGCCCAGCGCCTTTTCCAGCGGCGGCATATCGCAGGACCAGCCCAGAATCGCCTGCCCGCCATTGCGCCCAGAGGCTGCCCAGGCCACACGACTGGACTCCAGCAGAATGACCTTGCGCCCTGCTTCGGCCAGGCGCAAAGCAGTGTGCAGACCACTGAAACCAGCACCGATCACCAGCACCTCGCACTGCAGATCACCTTGCAGCACGGGATGATGCGTCAGTCGATCCTTGCAGCTATGGGCGTAATAGCTGTCGACGTGCTCACTGGCATGGTGAAACATAGACGACTCATGAAATTTAAAATAATTAATTTCATGAAAATCTATAGAGATATTTTCACAAAGGCAAGTCGAAGTGGCTCAGGCGACCTGCTGCTGCAACTCCATACCGCATTCGAGATGAGTGAGCAGCCCTTCATTTATCGCCTGGGCCAAAACCCGACGCAGGCCTTCGCTGCCGAGGAAAGCGTCGCGTGCCGCTGTCGAACGCCACTGCCCTTCTACCTGCCAGATCAACGGATCATTGCGCAGTGAGAACACACGCAGGCGCTCACAACCTGGAATATCTCGCCCGGCCTCATGCAACCGCGCCAGGCACTGCCCCAGCCGATTTGAACGGTCGTGGCGGGCGCGAACGGTCATACGGTGAATGATGCTCATGGCAACCTCCTGGAACTGAATCAATACATACCAGCAGCGTTTCGCTGCAGAACATGGGGTGCTGCGTCCGGCTCGGCAAAAGCCGCTTCGCCAACGGCTCTTGAGTCAAGCCAGGCCGTGGCGAGCAATAACAGAGTCAGCGGTGCGATCAGCCATTTACTGGCCATGGTTCGCTCCTTTCGTGACGTATGTGAGCACCACTTAGCGGGTGATATGGCTACTGCACGCGTTCGAGCCGGTGCAGGGGCACCGCTCGATGGCTACAAATATCAGGCAGAAGGTCATCTGAGCGTTAGTCGATTACTGGTAAATCCTTGCCTAAAACTCCATAGCAATGAAATTGCTGCACCGAGTTCATCGCCCCCTGACCACCCTTTGAAATACTCTGTATCACCGGAAATTTGCCCATTACTGGCAAATACTTGCCTGATCCTGCCACCCCTCATGACTTGCCTGAAAAACCTGGCTAGGCTTCGCTGACTTTCAGGAGGCTCACCATGCAGTCACCCCTTCATACCGCTGCAACCCTCGATACTCCACTGGCTGAACTCAGCCATGAAATGGCCCGTCTGGTTGAGCGCTTCGTGCCCGACGATGGAATCCATACGACGGCCGTTCCCGGTCTGAGACTGGCACGCGCCACGACTCCCAGCCTGCCCATGCAGACAGTCTACGACCCATGCCTGTGCATCATCGCCCAGGGCCGTAAAGAGATACGTCTGGGTGACGAGCTCTACGTCTATGATCCGTTGAATTACCTGGTGGCGTCGGTGGTGCTGCCGGTAACCGGCCGGGTGATCGAGGCCAGCCCGGATCACCCCTATCTGAGCATCGCTCTGGAGATCGATCCCGCGCTGATCAGCAGCCTTCTCACCGAAATGCCAGCGATTCCAGCCCCGGACGCGACCTCCCAACGGGCGCTGTTTCTCGATCGTCTCGACCCGCGCCTGCTGGATGCGGTGATCCGCCTGCTGCGCCTGTTGGAAACCCCATCCGACATCGCCATGCTGGCGCCATTGGCATTGCGCGAGATCTTCTACCGCATGCTGCTCAGCCCGCAGGGCCATCGCCTGCATGAAGTGGTGATCGCCGACAGCCAGAGCCAGCGCATCTCCCGCGCCATCGAGTGGCTGCGCAAGAATTTCGATCAGCCGCTGCGTATCGAGGAACTGGCCCGTGAGGTGAACCTGAGCCCCTCGACCCTGCACCACAGATTCAAGGCCGTCACGGCGTTCAGCCCGCTGCAGTATCAGAAGCAGTTGCGCCTGCAGGAGGCTCGCCGGCTGATGCTGTGCGACAACCTAGAAGCGGCAGCGGCCAGCTACCGCGTCGGCTACGAAAGCCCATCGCAGTTCAGCCGCGAGTACAGCCGCCTGTTCGGCGATCCGCCGCAACGCGATATCGCCCGCTTGCGCCAGGCCACACAGAACCAGGTCGCGTCCTGATCGCCGGCTTCCGTGGGAGGCGCTTTAGCGGCGAGCTTTCCCGTCCTTTCTTAAAGGATGATCGCGGCTGAAGCCTCTCCCACTGCAGCGGCTAAAGCCCCATCTGCTTGGCGATGATCTCGTTCATGATCTCCCGCGTACCACCGCCGATGGAAAGAATGCGGTTGTCGCGGTACAGACGCTCGACCAGAGATTCACGCATGTAACCCATGCCACCCATGATCTGCACCGCATCGTAGGTCAGGCGATCAGCAATATCGGTGGCGAAGTTCTTGGCCATGGAAATCTCCTTGATCACGCTCCTGCCGGCGGCCATTTGAGCGGCCTGGCGGTAGGTGAACTCGCGGGACACCTCCAGCTGCGTCGCCATTTCGGCCAGGCGATGTTTGAGCACCTGGAACTTGCCCACCGGCTTGCCGAACGCCTGGCGCTCGCGCGCCCATTTCAGGGACTCCTCCAAGGCCAGTTGTGCGGTCATGTTGGCCATGATCGCCAGGCTCAGGCGCTCGCTCTGGAAGTTGGCCATGATGCAGGCGAAACCGGCGTTCTCCACGCCGATCAGATTCTCCACCGGCACCTTGCAGTCGTCGAAGAACAGCTCGGCGGTATCGGACGCCCACCAGCCCATCTTCTTCAGCTTGCGGCCGACGCTGAAACCCGGCGCGCCCTTCTCCACCAGTAACAGGCTGACGCCACCGAAGCCCTCGCCACCGGTGCGCACCGCCACCGTGTAGTAATCGGCGCGCACGCCGCTGGTAATGAAGGTCTTGCTGCCATTGATGCGGTAATGATCGCCATCGCGCACCGCGCGAGTCTTGAGATTGGCCACATCGGAGCCACCGGACGGCTCGGTCACCGCCAGCGCCATGATCTTCTCACCAGCCAGCACCTGCGGCACCACACGCTCGCGTATCGCTGGCTTGGCCCATTTGACGATGGGCGGCAAGCCGATATCCAGCGAGCCGAGTCCGGCCACCATGCCACCAGAGCCGCAGCGCATCAGTTCCTCGCTGGCCGCCACCTTGGCGAACACGTCCCCCTCGTGACTGCCGCCGAACTGCTCCGGATAGCCAATACCGAGAATGCCCGCGGCGCCGGCCTTGAGGTACAGCTCACGAGGGAATTCCTCGGCCTCCTCCCAGTCATCGATATGCGGCAGGATTTCACGCTCGACGAAACGCCGGACGGAATCACGAACCAGTTGGTGTGACTCATCGAAATACGATTGTGGGGCGGCCATGCGGGTACTCCCGTTATTGTTTTGGCCACCCTAACCTAGCGCTTGCTTGGTTTTCAAGTTGAGCACTGCCCGCCGATCAGGACGTATGCGTCATACCGAAACGCTCCCGGTAAGCCGAGGGCGGTAGTCCGACAGCGTTGCGAAAGGCCACACGGAAACTCTCCACCGAGCGAAAACCGCACAGCTCAGCGATGCGCTCACTGCCATCAGTGCCGCTCTCCAGCAGCTCACGGGCTCGTGCCAGGCGTTCGTGCTGCAACCAGGCCTTGGGAGTCATGCCTGTGGCCTCACTGAAACGACGCAGGAACGTACGCTCGCTCATGGCAACGCGACGTGCCAGCTGGCTCACTTCCAAGGGCTCATGCAAATGCTGCCGCGCCCACTGCATAAGGATGGAGAGGTCGCTGCGCGGCGCCCGGGCCACCGGGGCCGGAATGAACTGTGCCTGGCCACCGGCCCGCTGGGGCGACATCACCAATCGCCGGGCTACGGTGTTGGCCACCTGGGTACCGAAGTCTCGCGCCACCAGGTGCAGGCAAGCATCGATACCAGCGGCGCTACCAGCCGAGCTGATGAGCGAGCCGGCATCGACATAAAGCACGTCTGGATCTACCTCGACAGCAGGGAAACGACGCGCCAGCTCCTCGGCGTAGCGCCAGTGGGTAGTAGCGCGTCGACCGTCCAGCAAGCCGCTGGCGGCAAGGACGAAAACGCCGGAACAGATGGAAACCAGCCGAGCGCCACGTCCATGAGCGTCGCGCAGGGCGGTTAACAAACGCTCGGGGGGAACCTCGGTGCGGTCACGCCAGCCGGGAATGACAATGGTGCGCGCCTCGGCCAGGCGCTCCAGTCCTGCCTCGGCGAGTATCTGGATACCGCCCATGGCGCGCATGGGGCCGCTGTCCAGGCCGACGATGCAATGGCGGTACCAGGGGAAATCGAACTCGGGCCGGGGGAGACCGAAGATCTCCACGGCAATGCCGAACTCGAAGGTGCAGAGACCATCGTAGGCAAGGATGGCCACCAGGCCGGGGGCGTCGTGCATTTGGCGGAAACTTACCAGTTACTGTCTTGCCCGCCACTTTAGAGCAGGACGCGCGCTGGATACAGTGGCGCCATTACTCAACCGATGGAGAATCACCATGCCCAGCCTCGTTCGTCAGCACCCTGCTGCCAGCCCGGAAACCGCAATTGCCCATTTTACCCAGCGCCTGGCCTTCGAGACCGACTGCTCGGACGTGCATGTCAGCCAGCAGGCGGGCGAGGTCGACTACGTGCTGGTCGACGTGCGTGGAGAAGCCGCCTACGCCGCTGGTCACGTACCCGGCGCGATCAACATCCCCCATCGCCTGATGAGCGCGGAGTTCATGGCCGGATATCCACGCGACACATTGTTCGTCGTTTACTGTGCTGGCCCACACTGCAATGGTGTGCACCGCGCTGCCGTGCGCCTGGCAGGATTGGGTTTCGCGGTGAAGGAGATGCTCGGTGGCGTCACAGGTTGGCTGGACGAGGGGCTGAGTCTGACCGGCGCGCAAAGCCCGCAGCAAGCCCGCCCTGCCTTTTCCTGCGCATGCTGAGCCCATATGTACGCGAGGCGCGGGCCGAGGATGTGCCCGCCCTTCTCCCACTGATGCGCGAGCTGGCCCGCTTCGAGGATTACCTGGAGGATTTCGCGGTGGACGAGGTGCAACTGATGGCCCGCGCATTCGCCCCAGCCCCCCAGTGCCGGATATTCGTGGCAGAGGCCTCGGACCGCCTGCTTGGATATGCCGTAATACAGGAGCTCACCTTCACCTATGACTTGCGTCCGACGGTTCGGCTCAAGGAGTTGTACGTGACCCCTGATGCACGCGGCCAGCGACTTGGCGAACAGTTGCTGGCCGCTGTGGCCCGTTGGGCAACGGCTCGCGGCGCAGGTCGATTGAAATGGGATGTACTAGCGGGAAACCAAAAAGCCGAGCGTTTCTACCAGCGCCTGGGCGGGCATCCGGATGCCAAGTGGATCGCCTATACGATGGATCACAGCGCCATGGCTGCCCTGGCAGAGTATCACTGCGAGACAGACTGCTCCGCTAACGCAGCGCCCGCCTGACCCGCGCCTGTATCTCGTACGCAGGCCCTTCCACCGACTGGAAATCGCGCGTGTAACGCTGGGCGAAGCCATCGGTGCCCCACTCGCGGTATTGCTGCACATGCCACAATTCATGCGCCCACAGCGCTGCATCCTCTGCGGCAGCATCGGCGTTGCGAAACACCACCACGTCGACCAGCGTCACGGCCTGCACATCGGGGTTCTGCAGCATGACGGTGGCGGCGTCCATCTCGTCGGTGATGCCCACGCGAAAGCGCACTTCGTCCAACAGTGAGTCGTCGTAGAAAGGTGCAAGCTGTGCACGGATCATCAAGGGGATGGGTTCGGTACCTGCCCGCCGTGCTGCCTCACGTGACTGCAGCAACCAGGCCTCCAAGCGCGCCGCCGCCATATTCAGGCCATCTTCACGTACCCGTACCGGATCGGGCACGCATAGGCAGGAAGCGCCCAGGCAAACCTGTACCTGCCCGGTCGGACATTGAGCCTGTGCGGCCAGAGGCGCCCCGAGCAGGAACACCAGCGCAATACGGCGCAGAGTGTCGGTGGTCACTGGCACTCCGAATCGAGAGGGTTTGACTGTTATAGGCTGATCGGGCGCCGACCTGCCAAGGCATGAGCCAGGGTGCCGCCGTCGACCAGCTCCAGTTCGCCACCGAGCGGCATGCCATGGGCGATGCGCGAGGCGACCAGACCTTTGCCGGCGAGAATCTGAGCGATGTAGTGCGCCGTGGCCTCGCCTTCCACCGTCGGGTTGGTGGCCAGGATCACTTCGCTGAAAGCACCGGCATCGATGCGCTCCAGCAGCGCAGGAATACCGATGGCCTCTGGCCCCAGACCATCGAGCGGTGACAGATGCCCCTTGAGCACGAAATAACGGCCGCGAAAGCCAGTTTGCTCCACGGCATGAACGTCCATCGGACCTTCGACCACACACAGCAGGCTGTCGTCGCGACGCTCGTCCAGGCACAGCTGGCAGATCTCGTCCTCGCTCAGGCTGCGGCAGCGCTTGCAGTGCCCCACGCCTTCCATCGCCGCATTCAGTGCCTGCGCCAGACGCAAACCACCACTGCGATCACGCTCGAGCAGTTGCAGCGCCATGCGTTGCGCCGTCTTCTGCCCGACGCCGGGCAGGATGCGCAGGGAGTCGATCAACTGGCGAATCAGGGGGCTGAAGCTCATGGCGTTCCTACAGGTTGATGGCCCGGATGCGATCCGGGGAGCGAGACATACATCTATCCCCGGATTGCATCCGGGCTACACATTTGAAGCCTGTCGCCGTCCTGCAAATGCGATCAACACAAGTAAGAGTGGCGATCAGGCGGCGTACAGGGCAAGGCGCCGGCGGACGAGGAACCGCAGTGTGCTGGAGCACATGAGGATTCCGAGTTCGCCGGCAACGCCGCCATGTGCGTCGACTGGACGGCACGTGGCCCGTCAGAAGGGCATTTTGAAGCCTGGGGGGAGCTGCATCCCTGCAGTCATGCCGGACATCTTCTCCTGGCTGTTCTGCTCGACCTTGCGCACCGCGTCGTTGACGGCAGCGGCGATCAGGTCTTCGAGCACTTCCTTGTCTTCCTGCATCAGGCTGTCATCCAGGGTGATGCGCTTGACGTCGTGACGACCGGTCATCACCACGCTGACCAGGCCGGCGCCGGACTGGCCGGTGACTTCAGCGTTGGCCAGCTCTTCCTGCATCTTCTGCATTTTTTCCTGCATTTGCTGAGCCTGCTTCATCAGGCCTGCCATGCCACCTTTCATCATGTCGGTATCCTCGGTGTTCGGGGTTAAACAAGTCGTTGAAACGACCGGTTAGCTGGGAATATCGATAGGTTCGATGCTGTCGTCGCGCACCTTGGCGGCGAACTGCTGAATCATCTGCTGAACCAGCGGGTCGCCGTGGATCGACGCCTCGGCGCTGCGCTGGCGGTCGGCACGGCGCCGGGCTGCGGCCTGCGCCGGGGTTTCCTGCTCAGGCTTGCACAGCTCGATACGCAGTTTGATGCTGCGCCCCTGTTGCTGGTTCAGCGCGTCATTGAGACGACGCTGCTGAGTCGGGTTGAACAGCGCACTGTGCGCTGGGTCCAGGTGCAGCAGCCAGTCATCGCCATTGGCTTCGATCAGGGTGCAGTTGGCGGCGATGCTGCCGGTCATGCCACCCAGGCCAAGCTGCGGGAACAGTGACAGCCACTCTGCCGCCAGACCGGTAGCCGGCTTGGCGGCCGGTAGTGGTTCTTCGACCGCAGGCGTCGCGGCTTCGGCTTGGCCGAAATCGTAGTCGAGGGTTTCGGCGTCCATTTCCACATAGTCGTAGTCGCCGAGCGGTGGCTCGTCTTCACCACCATCTGCATCGGCTAACGGTTGCGCGACCTCACTCGGTGCGGGCACTTCGACCGATGCAGCTTGCGCAACTACCGGCTCTGCGGTTTTCACCTCTGGCTCTGCCGGCGCAACAGGCTGAACGGGCTCAGCCACAGGCTCGGCAGCCTTGGCAGTTTCCCACGGCACATCAACCACAGGAGCAGCGGGCTCGGGCTCGGGCTCGGGCTCGGGCTCGGCGGGTAGATTAACGGCCGGCGCTACAGGCACCTCAACAGGCTGAACCGGCTCAGTCACGTCTGGCATGACGCTCGCTGCCGGCACAACAGGGCTAGGCTCGACCGCCGCCGTAACAACGGGAGTCTGTGCGACGGGAGCAATAACAGGAGCAGAAACCACGGGAGCCGGCATAGCGGTGCCGGCCACTGGGTTTTGTTGGGAATCAGCAGTGGCCTGGCTGATCCCCAAGGGCTTTAGCGTGACCTTGGGCGCGTCGTCGGCTCCCGCCGGACGGAAGGCCAACATGCGCAGCAGCACCATCTCGAAGCCGCCGCGCGGTTCAGGTGCCAGGGGCAAGTCACGACGCCCGATCAAACCCATCTGATAGTAGAACTGCACATCCTCGGCTGGCAGCGCCTGGGCCAGTTGCAACACACGCTCGCGGTCGCCCTGGCCGTTGTCGACGGCCTCCGGCAGCGCCTGGGCAATCGCCACACGGTGCAGAACGTTGAGCATCTCAGACAGCACACCGTTCCAGTCCGGCCCCTGCTCGGCGAGATGACGCACCGCCTCGATCAGCGCCCGCGCATCGCCCTCGATCAGCGCATGCAGCACGCCGTAAACCTGACCATGGTCGAGCGTACCGAGCATGGCACGCACGTCGGCCGCCAGCACCTTGCCCTCGCCGAAGGCGATCGCCTGGTCGGTCAGGCTCATGGCGTCGCGCATCGAGCCATCGGCAGCACGACCGAGCAACCACAGGGCATCGTCCTCGAAGGGGACGTTCTCGGCGGTCAGTACATGGGTCAGGTGCTCGACCACCCGCTCCGGCGGCATGTTCTTCAACGAGAACTGCAGGCAGCGCGACAGCACGGTAACCGGCAACTTCTGCGGGTCGGTGGTGGCGAGCAGGAATTTGACGTGGGGCGGCGGCTCTTCCAGGGTCTTCAACAGGGCGTTGAAGGAGCTGGTGGAGAGCATGTGCACTTCGTCGATCAGGTAGACCTTGAAGCGACCCCGACTCGGCGAGTACTGCACATTGTCGAGCAGCTCACGGGTGTCTTCGACCTTGGTGCGGCTGGCGGCGTCCACTTCGATCAGGTCGACGAAACGCCCCTCATCGATTTCCCGACAGACCGAGCAGGTGCCGCAAGGGGTGGAACTGATGCCGGTTTCGCAGTTCAGGCACTTGGCGATGATCCGCGCAATAGTGGTCTTGCCCACACCGCGGGTGCCGGTGAACAGGTAGGCATGGTGCAGGCGCTGGCTGTCCAGGGCGTTGATCAGAGCCTTGAGCACATGCGTCTGGCCGACCATTTCGCGGAACGAGCGCGGACGCCATTTACGTGCAAGAACCTGATAACTCATGGAAAACCGTCATATGAGGAAAGCAAAAGTGGGCTAATCCTAGCGGAGCAACCGGCAAATTGCATCCGCCACCCGCATGTGTGGGGCAGCATCGCCCTGACTTGAGAAATAGCACTGGTTATTTCTTGCACAAAGCATTATCATCCGCGCCGTTCGTACCACGCTGTAAGTCATTAAGGCCTTTGCGCCCCCTCGCTGGTTTCCCGGTTCAACGTCTAGCGCATCTCTGCGCTGCCGCCCTCCCCGATCCCATCTGCTGACTGATCAGGCCGACTCGCCGTTTATCGGCGCAGTTCCTCTGCCTGCCTCCGACGTACCGACCACGCCGAAGAACCGTAACAATGGAACTTTATCGTGCTAATCAAGCTCCGATCGGTTGACATGCTATGGCCGTTTTTCGGCCAACCACATGGAGCTACACCACGCGCAACGAAGCGCACATGCTTTAAGGAATACCCAGAAAAATGAATGCTCAACATCAAATTCAGAAAGCCATCAGCACCCTGACTCACGCCTTCGCTCCGTTCGATTGCCGCATCCAGGCAACGCGCAAGGGCAGCTTCAGCTTTACCCTGGTCGACAAGACCGGTATCGCCCAGTACAGCCAGCGTCTCTACCCAGGCCAGTACAGCGACGAATCGCTGCAACAGGTGATCGAGCGTACCCGCCAGTCGCTCACTGCCTGAACTAAGCCGTCATCCTGAGGTCGAAGGTGACCAACCTCAGGATGGAGTAGGACATGGAACTCACCAACCAACAGCTCGTCGATCACCTGTTCAATCCGCTGCGCGCCAGCTTCAGCTCGCCGCGCCCGGACGGCAGCATCATCCTCGCCCTGCTCGACGAGAGCGACAGCACTGTCTACAGCCGCGTCCTGGCCAAGCCACAGATCAACGACCAGAATGCCTTCGCCCAGAGCCTGGAAGAAATCCGCCTGGAACTGGCCGTACGCGCCGGCAATATCCCGGCCGATCTGCGCAAGACGCTCAAGGAACAGGACAGCGTGTTGAATTACCGCATCGCCTGATCAGCCCTGTGACTCGCCAAAACGCCCGCCGAATGTGCCGGGCGTTTTTTGTTGCGCAGCAATTGCACTTCATTGCAAATCCTGGCGAACGCGCCCCCTCCAGCGACCTCAGAACAATCTGTCAGCTCGGCCAAGCTATAGCCAAGTCCCTGCAGGAGAGAAAGCCTCATTCATCGCGTCAACAATCAGCTATCGGACTTCGACCACGTCTGCTTGAGCGAACCCGTCTTGCCCGGTTTGAGCGCCAGTCTTGCTGCCGCGACGGCGTTGCCCAGCGAAGAACGCAGCAATTTGCTCGTGCTGGGTCGCTCCGGCCTGGCTCGTGCTGCACGCTCATAAGGATCCATCTCGGGCAGGATGCGCGGGAAGGCGGCTCCCTGTAGCGGGCCGCCAGGCACGGAGCAATGCTCGAAGTGAATCGGCATGCGCTTGGCCGAAGGCGCGTAGACCACATCGTCCCCCACCCAGCGCAAAGCCAGGGCACGGCGACGGCGTGTGCGTGACTGGTTCCCGTATGAACCGTGCAGGGTCAGCGGGTGGAACATCAGGATATCCCCCGGCTCCATGTCCCAATCGAGCAACTCATAGCGCTCGGGGTGCGCGTTGATATCGGGAATGTCATCCATCCGTTCGTCGATTATCGCCGCCACATAATCAGGCGAAATGGCCTTGAAGCGCTGAGGCCACTTGTGTGACCCCTTCACGTACAGCAACCCGCTGTTCTCACGATTGACCGGGTCGCAGGGAATCCAGAACGAGCAGATCTGCTCACCACTGATAGGCCAGAAGCTCAGATCCTGATGCCAGGGCGTTGGCGCATCGGTTCCTGGCTCCTTGACGAACATCTGGTCATAGAAGAAGCGCACCTGTTGCGACCCCATCAGTTGCTGGGCCCAGCGCGCGAAAGGCCCGTAGTAGACCAGATCACGCAGGGCATCGATGCGCTTCCACAGGAAGATATCCATCTGGTAGCCCTCGACCTTGCGCGACATGAAGCGCCCGACCAGCGAGGCATCACCTCTCGCCGCGTCGATGCCGCTCTCCACCAGCGCCATCCAGTTGGGATCGATGGCGCCCTTGATCATGATGACCCCGTCATCTTTATAACGCTGGATTTCCTCGTCGGTCAGAGTACGAGTTGGATACGCAGGGAAAGACATGAGGAGAGACTCCTTCGGCACGGCGTGCACGTTTCTTGTTGTGGCACTTTTTTAGCTCATATATCAATATTGAGCAATTATTCATTTTTGAATAATCTTCCACAAAATAACATCCCCTATGACAAGGGCCCGACATGCACAACAACAAGAAAGCACTGCCTGAGAACACCGATGTACTGATCATCGGCAACGGTCCGGTCGGCGCCACGCTGGCTGCCTTGCTCGGCCGCTATGGCGCACAGACCCTGATCATCGACAAGACCCACGAGATCCTGCTGATGCCGCGCGCGATCGCTCTGGACAACGAGGCGCTGCGCATCCTCCAACTGGCAGGCCTGGGCGAAGACGCCTTCGACAAGATCGTGATTCCGGAAGTACGCATGCACTGCCCGATGATCGGCCAGTTCGGTCGTGCCAATACCACCGGTAGTCTGGATGGACACCCCAAGCTGGTGACTTTCTACCAACCGGATCTGGAACACTCGATGCGTGCGCACTACCAACGCTTCGACAACGTCACCAGCCTCGGCGGGTTGGAACTGGAGGACCTACGACAGGACAGCGACGGTGTCACCGCCAGCCTTCGTGCCGAGGACGGTAGCCAGCACCAGGTTCGCGCGCGCTATCTGGTGGGTGCAGATGGCGCCAGCTCCAGGGTACGCAGCCTCATTGGCCAGGATTTCGAGGGGCAGAGCTACTCCGAGGACTGGCTGATCGTCGATGCCTGCCAACGCGAAGGCAAGACCATCAACCATGTGGAGTTCATCTGCGATCACCGCCGACCAACGCCGCACATGCCGGCACCAGGCGGCCGCGAACGCTGGGAATTCATGCTGCGCGCAGGAGAAACCCGTGACCAGGTGGAGGACACGGGCTACATCAGCACCCTGCTGCAGCGCTGGATCGAGCCCGGCCAACTGAAGATCGAGCGCAAGGCGGTGTATCGCTTCCACGCGCGCTGCTGCAAGCATTTCCAGCAAGGCCGTGTGTTCCTGGCTGGTGACGCGGCCCACATCACCCCGCCATTCGTCGGCCAGGGCCTGGTCGCAGGGCTGCGTGACGCCGCCAACCTGGCGTGGAAGCTGAGCTGGGTGCTGAAGGGCCAGGCAAGCCCAGCGATTCTCGACAGCTATGAACAGGAACGCCGCCCCCACGCCCAGGAAATGATCGACATGGCCAAATTCATGGGGCGCCTGATCATGCCACGCAACGCTCTGCTGGCCTTTCTGGGACACGGCATGATGCGCACCCTGGGCCTGATCCCTGCGGCGCGGCGACACTTCGAGGAACTGGAGATCAAGCCCAAGAACGTCTTCAAGCGCGGACTGTTCATGAACAAGACCCGCGGCGCCCGACTACCTCGGGGCGGTCTGCTGCCTCAGGGCCTGGTACGCACGCCCGATGGCCGCATCCTGCCGAGCGACGATGTGCTCGGAGATGGCCTGACACTGATCGGCCTGGGCGCAGATCCCTGCGCGACCCTAAGCCCAGAGCAGAAACAACGCTGGGAGGCGGTAGGTGGGCGCTTTCTGCATATCGGCCCACAGGGTCAGCGCAGCCATTCCACCACCCCTTTTATCGAAGACCTGGGTCAGCAATTGACAACTGCCATGCCGCCGGGATCGCTACTGGTGGTTCGCCCGGACCGCATTCTTATGCACGACGGCGCTGCCGGCCAGGCCGCCAGGGTCGTTTCCGACTGTCTGCAGCTGTTAAGAAAGTGAATGGCCTGGCCGCCAACCACTCCATTATCATCAAGGCCTGTTTACCAGGGGCTGAGCATGAGCAGAGCCAATACATCCAACCTAGAACCTGCGCCACCAAGTCGTGGCCACAAAAAGCGCGAGCGCACCCGCCGCGGCCTCATCGATGCTGCCGTCCGCCTGTTCGCCCGCAAGGAAGTGGGGGAAATCGCGCTACTCGACGTCGCCCACGAGGCAGAAGTGGCCAGCGGCACCATCTACAACTACTTCCGCTCCCGTGATGAAGTTGTAGAGGCGGTCGGATTGGCCATGGCCGATGAATTCTCCGAGGCCATCGCACAGCACAGCGTGGGCGTCGAGAGTGGCGCACGTCGCATCGCCATTGGCGTGCGCATGTTCATCCTGCGCGCCATCAACGACCCAGACTGGGCGAGCGCCGTGGTGCGCGTGGTGCACTTCGACCAGGCCATGCGCTCGAAGATTGCCAATTACGTCTTGACCGACCTACGCGCGGGAAAAGACGAAGGCATCCTGACCTATGAACATGAGGCGATAGCCCTCGATCTGCTGGTTTCCTGCACACTCGGCGCCATGCGCAGCGCCGTCGAGGGACGCAGCGTCGACGAACACGACATGCTGGTGGCCGAGATGATTCTCAAGGCACTGGGCGCGACAGCAACCAGAGCACGTAAGCTGGCCCGACATGAGTTGCCGGGCCAACCGACGCTCTAGCAGCCTTTGCTCGCCACCCAGCGTCGATAACGACGAGTCTGGAGTCTCTGCCTCAATTGGCTGCCAACCAAGGCCAGAAGAGGCGATGTCTGCGCATTGCTCGGCTTACCACTGCCCATCAGCACCAGTTGCTTCTTGACCACAGCCTGGGTCGCGGCAGCAGCCAGTGCCCTGTTCTTCCAGCTCACGACCACGGGCGGGACCGCGATATCGTCGCCCGCCCGCCAGCGCGCAGGCAATCCTGGTTCGATAGCCAGGGCGGTGGCCATACCGACCATCGCGACGCCACGCTCGATGACGCGCTCGGCCACAGCCCTGCGACGTACCCCACCGGTCACCATGATGGGCATCGATGCCACTTGGCCGATGCGCTCGGCGAACTCGAGAAAATAGGCTTCACGCGCAAGCGTGCTGCCATCGCGGGTCTGCCCCTGCATGGCCGGGCTTTCATAGCTACCGCCGGAAAGCTCGACGAGATCAACCGCCCGCTCCGCCAGCATCTTCACCACCGCCTCAGCGTCGCCAACCTCGAAGCCGCCACGCTGGAAGTCCGCTGAATTGAGCTTGACCGCCACGCAGAACTGCGGAGCAACCTGAGCCCGCACCGCCTCGACAGTGCGCAGTAAAATGCGCGCCCGATTCTCCAGGCTGCCGCCCCAACCATCGCTACGGCAGTTGCTCAGCGGAGAGAGGAACTGGCTGAACAGATAGCCATGCGCCGCATGAATCTGCACCCCGGTAAAACCGGCGCGCTCAGCCAGCGCTGCTGTCGTGACATAGCGCTGGATGATCCGCTCTATCTGCTTCTCTTCCAGCGCCTGCGGCTGAACGAAGAGCTTGGAAAGCCCGGGAATATCCACCGGGATAGCCGATGGCCCAAGTGCCGGCTGCCCCAGGCTGGCCATCAACTGTCGCCCTGGGTGATTGATCTGCAGCCAGGCCTGAGCCCCATAGCTGCGAGACGCAGCAGCCCAGGCCCGGAAGCGCGGCAGATGCGTGTCATCTTCCAGCACAACGCCCGCTGGCCCGGTCAGGGCATGCCGATCCACCATCACGTTGCCGGTGATGATCAGACCGGCCCCGCCCTTGGCCCAGGCTCGATAAAGCCGAATCAGGGTAGGTCCGGGCGCATGCTCGGCGTCCGCCAGGTTTTCCTCCATGGCGGCCTTGGCCAGGCGATTGGGAATGACGCTGCCGTTGGGCAGGTGCAAGGGCTGAAACAGATCGCTCATCGATGAAGCATCCTCGGCAAAGAAAAGGGGTCATGCGCTGACAGGTGCGCAACCACGAACACCTCGAACAGAAGAACACATAAATTCAAAATTGAACACATGAGTACATTTTTAAACACAGCCGCTTGACCAAAATTAAACACAAGTGTTCAATTGCCGCACAGCCACCCTGGAGGCAACACCGTTGACACAGCTCAGCACCGCTCAACGCCGTATATACAAAGCAGCAGTCCGTCTGTTTGCGGAAAAAGGCGCCACCCAATTGAACGTCAGCGATCTTGCTCAGGAAGCCGGTGTTGCACGCGGCACCATCTACAACAACGTTGAGAACATGGATCAGTTGTTTCAGCAGGTTGCCAGCCAGTTGAGCAAGGAGATGCACGAGCGCGTCTACCAAAGCTTCGCTGCAGTGGAGGATCCGGCAGAACGTCTATCCATAGGCATACGCCTGTTCATCCGGCGCACGCATGAAGAACCCCACTGGGGCGCCTTCCTCAATCGCTTCGCACTAAGCGATGCCTCGCTGCGCGAAATGTTCTACAGCCAGGCGACCACAGATGTCCTTACGGGCCTTGGCAATGGTCGCTATCGCTTCCCGCAAAGCCACTTGGCTAGCGTCATCTCATTAATCGCCTGCTCGACACTCGGCGCCATGCTGCTCGTGCTCGAAGGTGTCAAGACCTGGCGTGATGCGGGCAGCGAAGCGGCCGAATTGGTTCTGCGCGCGTTAGGCGTGCCTGAGGACGAGGCGCAACAACTGGCAAATATCGAGCTGCCGCTCTTACCAGCCCTGGACTGATTGCTACCTGACACCCCAACGACCCTGTTGCGCGGGGTCGACGGCCCGGCTTTGCCCGAAAAAGCCACGGAGAACGACAATGGCAAAACAAATCACAACAGCCATACTCGCCACGCCCCAGCCGGCACGCCATCCGCAGCCGACTGTACGCGCCCAGGCATTGGCCCATTTGATCTTCGAACGGCCGGACCTGGAGCAGGCCGAACGCTTTCTCGGCGACTTCGGCTTGCAGACTGCCCAGCGCGATGCCGCCACCCTGTATATGCGCGGCACCGGCTCTGCGCCCTACTGCTATCGCATCCACCATGCAAAACGTTCACGCTTCCTCGGCTTTGGCCTGACGCTCGCCAGTCGCAACGATCTTGAACGTATCGCCGCCCTGCCCGGGGCCTCCGGCATCGAGCCACTCGAGGGTCCCGGAGGCGGTGAGCGAGTACGACTGACGGATCCATCGGGCTTTTTGGTAGAGGCTATTCATGGTCAACAAGCCGCAGAGGCCATGGCTCATCGCGCCCCGCTACCACTCAATCTGGCGGATGAAACACCACGTATCAACGCCACCCAGCGGCCGCCAATCGCGCCACCTGAGGTCATCAAGCTCGGCCATGTGGTATTGGAAGTGGCCGACTATCAGGCGACCTGCGCCTGGTACACGCATCATTTCGGTTTTATTCCCAGCGACGTGCAGGTGCTACCGGACGGCTCGCCTGCGGTCACCTTCATGCGCCTCGATCTGGGCGACACGCCCACCGATCATCACACCCTGGCGATCGCCCAGGGTTTCATGGCCGCGTACAGCCACAGCGCCTACGAGGTGGTGGACGCCGACGCTGTCGGTATGGGCCAACGCGTACTGCGTGAAAAAGGTTGGAAACATGCCTGGGGCATAGGCCGGCACATCCTCGGCAGCCAGATATTCGACTACTGGCAGGACCCTTGGGGCGACAAGCACGAGCACTACTGCGACGGCGACCTGTTCACCGCCGACCACCCCACCGGCGTGCATGCGGTCAGCCCCGAAGCGATGTCGCAATGGGGTCAGCGCATGCCCAAGAGTTTCACCAAACCCGTACTCAACCTGGCGGCTATCGCAGCGCTGTTGCGCAACCTGCGACGCAGCCCGGACCTGACCTTGCGCAAGCTGATCACGCTGGCCCGGATGTTTGGCTAGAAGCGTTGCCAGCATGCCGGTCTGGAGGCGTCGCACGCTGCTCAAGAGCAGCCTGCTCTTAGCTGCCGGAACGTTGCTGCCAATCAACTGCCGAGTCAGTTCTGAACAACAAGACATTGCCACCGAGCAAACCACCGCTTCATCGGGAGCCCTTGCCATGCCAGTCCATATCGTCCGTTTCGAGCACCAGAACCTCGTCCAGTGGGGGGTGATCCGCAAGGGTCTTATTTCCCCCATTCCCGGCGAATACGCCAACACTGGCGAGCTTATCCGTCATACCCAACTGCCGCATCTGGCAGCCTTACCCGACGGAGACCTACCACTCGAGGCTGTGAAGCTGCTTTCACCGGTAACCCGCGACCAGCAATTCATCTGTCAAGGCGCCAACTACCGGCAGCACATGATCGAGTCCGGCATGGACCCGGACGTGAAGAAATTCAACATGATCTTCACCAAGGCGACCAGCTGCATCGTCCCGGCGGACAGTGAGCTGATCAAACCGCATGACGTGCGATTTCTCGACTACGAAATCGAACTGGGGTTGGTGCTCAAGCGGGATATCGACGCCAAGCAGTGGGTGACCGATGCCAACCTGCACGAATTCGTGGCCGGTGTGGTGATCGTCAACGACTACTCGGCGCGGGATATCCAGATACCGCAGATGCAGTTCTACAAGGGCAAGAGCTACCGCACCTTCGGCCCGATTGGTCCTTATCTGTGCCTGCTCGATGCCAAGGACATGCCCTATTTGAAGAAACTGCAGCTGCGCCTGAGCGTGAATGGCAAAACCCGCCAGGACGACAGCACCGCCAACCTGGTCTTCGGTCCGGCAGAAACGCTGACCGAACTCTCGGGTGTGCAGAACCTGAGCGCAGGCGACCTGATCGCCACCGGCACTCCAGCAGGCTGCGCACTGAGCATTCCCTCCCCGGCCAAGCAGCGCATCGCCGCCCTGCTGCCCGAAGCGGTGAAGTGGAAAGCCTTCATGAAAGCGCAGGAAGGCCGCAACGATTACTACCTGAAGCAAGGCGATGTGGTCGAAGCCAGCATCCGTAGCGCCGATGGCCTGATCGACCTGGGCACGCAACGCAACGTCGTGGTGGAGCAAGCCTGATGGCCGTTTCGTCCTACCTCGATATCGAAGCCATCGAACAGGTCCCGCTGAGCCAGCGGGGTCTGGCCGACAGCACCTACGCAGCCCTGCAACGCTGCGCCAGGGAGCATGCCCAGGCGCCAGCGCTGAGTTTCCTGCTCGATGCGCAGAATTTTCGACGAACGCACGACTGGAACTACGCCGAGCTGTTCGCCGACATCACCCGAGCCGCCAATGCCTTTCATGGCCTCGGCATCGGCCCTGACGACGTGGTGGCCTTCATCCTGCCCAACCTGCCGGAGACGCACTTCACCATATGGGGAGGCGAAGCCGCCGGCGTGGTGATGGCGATCAACCCTCTGCTGGAGGCGCCGCAGATCGCTGAGCTGCTGCGAGCAGCCAAGGCCAAGGTGGTGGTCACGCTGGCCCCTACACCCGGCAGCGACCTATGGAGCAAGGTATCCAGCCAACTCGATCAGTTGCCCTGCGTGCAAGAGCTGGTGTGGGTGAGCATGGCACCCTACGTCGGCCCTCTCGCGAGCCTGGCCCTGCGCTGGATGGCGCTGCGTGAAAAGCGCAACCTGCGCTGGCGTCGTATCCACGATCTGCGCACGCTGATGCGCCAGCAACCTGGCGACCGACTCAACAGCGGCCGGCAGATACGTCCGGACGAGCCCTCATCCTACTTCTGTACGGGCGGTACCACGGGTTTACCGAAGATTGCCGTGCGTACTCACGGTTCGGAGGTCTTCAACGCCTGGGCGATGGCCGTCAATATGCAGCCGCGGCCCGCCGGCCAGGTGATTTTCTGCGGGCTGCCGCTGTTTCACGTCAACGGTCAGTTGGTCACCGGCCTGATGCCCTGGAGCCAGGGCGACAGGGTGATCATCGGTACCCCTCAGGGTTATCGGGGTGCGGGCGTGATCGCGAACTTCTGGGCGATGACCGCGCATTTCGGCATCAACTTCTTTTCCGGAGTACCCACGGTCTATTCCGCCCTGCTGCAACAGCCAACAGCCGGGCACGACATCTCCAGCCTGCAGTACGCGCTGTGCGGTGCGGCGCCCATGCCGGTCGAACTGTTCCGTGAGTTCGAACAGCGGATCGGCGTGCCGATTCTGGAAGGTTATGGCCTGACCGAAGCGGCCTGCGTGTCGTCCACCAACCCACCGGCAGGCGAACGACGGATCGGCTCCATCGGTTTGCGCCTGGCCTACCAGGACATGCGCGCGGTGATACTCGCCGACGACGGCAGCTACCAGCGCGATGCGCAGCTCGATGAAGTGGGAATCATCGCCATTCACGGCCCCAACCTGTTCGCCGGCTACCTCGAGCCACTGCATAACAAGACTGTCTGGATCGATATCGATGGGCAGCGCTGGCTTAACACCGGCGACCTGGGGCGACAGGATGAACAGGGTTATTTCTGGCTGACCGGTCGCAAGAAGGAACTGATCATCCGCGGCGGGCACAACATCGATCCGAAGCAGATCGAAGAGGCGCTGCAAGCACACCCCTGTGTGGCCCTCGTCGCTGCGGTCGGCAGCCCGGATGCCCATGCCGGCGAAGTTCCAGTGGCCTACGTGCAGCTGAACCCGGGCGCCACTTGTGACGAGCAGACGCTGCAGGCTTTCGCGAACGAGCGCATCAGCGAACGAGCAGCCGTGCCCAAACGCATTGAAGTACTCGAAGCGCTGCCCGTGACGCCCGTGGGCAAGATTTTCAAACCCGCCCTGCAGCAGCGAGAGATCGCCCAGGTGGTGCGCCTGGAGGCCGAGCGTAGCGGGATCGTCGACCTCCAGGTAGAGATCGTGCAGGACGCTCGACGCGGCCTGGTGGTGCAGCTTGCCGACGGCCCGCAGCGCGAGCGTCTGGGCAGTGCGCTCGGCCGCTACAGCTTCCCGGTCGACTGGTTGCCAGCTACCACGCCACCTGGCTGACAGCCTCTCCATACAACGCAGCTCACCACGCAAACATCAACCACTGCCAACACAGGGGTAGGACCCGCTCATCTTCAGAAAACGTGCCTTACAACAAAAACAAGAGGTTAGAGAGTATGAGTAACGTTATTTCATGGCGGCGTAGCCGCCTCCCGCTGGCCATCGGCCTGGCCAACAGTCTGGTGCTGCCAGCTCTGGCCATCGACTTCAGCATCGGCGAGATCGAAGGCCAGTTCGACTCATCGCTCAGCATCGGCGCCAGTTGGTCCGTGCGCGACGCCGACCCGCATCTGATCGGTGAAAACAACGGGGGCAAGGGATTTGCCAGTGGCACAGATGACGGTCGCCTGAACTTCCGTAAAGGCGAGACCTTCTCCAAGATCTTCAAGGGCACTCACGATCTGGAGCTGAAGTACGCAGACAGCGGCCTGTTCGTGCGCGGCAAGTACTGGTACGACTTCGAACTCAAGGACGAAAGTCGCCCGTTCGTGGACATCGATGATCACAATCGCAAACAGGCCGCCCGCTCCTCCGGCGCCGAACTGCTGGATGCGTTCATCTATCACAACTACGTGATCGGCGAGCTGCCAGGCACCGTGCGCCTGGGCAAGCAGGTGGTGAGCTGGGGCGAAAGCACCTTCATCCAGGGCGGCATCAACAGCATCAACCCGGTAGACGTTTCGGCCTTTCGCCGGCCAGGTGCCGAGATCAAGGAAGGCCTGATCCCGGTGAACATGTTCTACCTCTCGCAGAACCTCACCGATAACCTCTCCGCCGAAGCCTTCTACCAGCTCGACTGGCAGCAGACCGTCGTCGACAACTGCGGCACCTTCTTTTCGCAGAACGACTTCATAGCCGATGGCTGCGATGTCCTGACGGTAGGCCCGAACCTGAGCGACAACCCATTCGCCCAGGTAGCGCTGACGCCTTTCGGCGTCACCCTGGACCCGCAAGGTATCCAAGTACCCCGGCTGGGCGATGCCGATGCCCGTGACGGCGGCCAGTGGGGCCTGGCCCTGCGTTGGTTCGTGCCCTCCATCGACGCCGAGTTTGGCGCCTATGCGCTCAACTATCACAGCAGGCAGCCCTACGTTAATTCGATGAGCAGCCCGAACATCGCCGACAGCAATTTCATCCCGCAACTGTGCGCCAACCTGGGCATTCCCGACCCTGCACTCTGCGCGGGGCTGCTGGGGCCAGCGCTGAACGATCTGGGCGCGGCCTATCGCCTGGGAACGTCCCGCTATCAAGTGGCCTATCCGGAGGACATTCGCCTCTACGGCCTGAGCTTCGCCACCACCTTACCTACAGGCACGGCCCTGTCCGGAGAGATCAGCTACAGACCCAACATGCCCATGCAGCTCAATGCAGTCGACCAGGTGCTGGCGGGTACGGGCGACGCTGCGGTCTCCCCATTGCTCTCGTCCGGTGCTTACACGGCGACTAACTCGACCTTGATGGAAGGCTACCGGCGCAAACCCATGACCCAGGTGCAGTTCTCTGCGGTGCACTTCTTCGATCAGGTGATGGCGGCAGATCGCCTGACCCTGGTCGGTGAAGTCGGCCTGGTGCACGTCGGCGATCTGGAGGGCAAGGGCGGGCTGCGTTACGGCCGCGACCCGGTGTTCGGTCAGGGCGCCCTGTATCCCGATAACCAGCTGTGCCGCACCGTCACCAGTGCCAACACCGCGCAGAACTGCAATGACCACGGGTTCCTCACCAGCACCTCCTGGGGTTACCGCGCACGCGCGATCTGGGAGTACAGCAACCTGATCCCGGCCATGACCTTCAGACCCAACCTGGCCTGGTCGCACGATGTCGACGGCTACGCCCCCGAACCTGGCTTCAACGAAGGCAGCAAGGCCATCAGCCTCGGTCTGGATGTCGAGTACCGCAATACCTACTACGCCAGCCTGTCGTACACCGACTTCTTCGGCGGTCGGTACAACACCAACATTGATCGCGACTTCGTCGCGCTCAGCTTCGGCATGTCCTTCTAAGCGGGAGTACGGACCATGAAACACCTTGTGCAGAACGCTATCTTCAGTCTGTTGCTACTGACCAGCGCGGTGCAGGCTGCAGTCTCCCAGGATCAGGCCGCCCAGCTCGGCAGCAGCCTCACTCCGCTGGGTGCGGAGAAGGCAGGCAACGCCGATGGCAGCATTCCGGCCTGGACCGGTGGGCTTGCCAAGAACACTGGCAATAAAAGCCCACAGGGCTTTCTCGACGATCCCTTCGCCAGCGAACAACCGCTGTTCACCATCACGGCACAGAACGCCGAGCAGTATCAGGACAAGCTGAGCCCAGGCCAGTTAGCCATGCTCAAGCGCTACCCGGACACCTACCGACTACCGATCTACCCCAGCCATCGAACTGTTGCCTTGCCGGAGTTCGTTTACGAGGCCGTGCGGGCCAATGCCGAACACGCCCAGATGATCGAAGGCGGCAACGGCCTGAGCGACTTTCAGGTGGCCTACCCGTTCCCCATTCCGCAGAACGCTCAGGAAGTCGTCTGGAACCACCTCACCCGCTATCGCGGCGGCAGCATGAAACGAAACAGCGTGCAGGTCACGCCAGAAAAGAACGGCTCGTTCGTGCCGGTGAAATTCAAGATGGAGTTCGCCTACCGCGACCAGCTCAAGGACTACGACCCGACCAAGCCGGGCAACGTGCTGTTCTACTACAAGGAACAGATCACCTCGCCCGCGCGCCTGGCGGGCAACGTGCTGCTGGTGCATGAAACCCTCAACCAGGTACGCGAACCGCGCATGGCCTGGCTCTACAATGCGGGCCAGCGGCGCGTACGACGTGCCCCGCAGGTCGCCTATGACGGCCCCTACCCGGCCTCTGAGGGGCAACGTGTCGGTGACAACTTCGACATGTACAACGGCGCCCAGGATCGCTACGAGTGGAAGCTGATCGGCAAGCGCGAACTGTACATTCCTTACAACAGCTTCAAGCTCGACTCACCTACGCTGAAATACGCCGACATTGTCCAGGCTGGCCACCTAAATCCCGACCAGACCCGCTACGAACTGCATCGCGTCTGGGAAGTACAGGCCACCCTGAAACCCGGCGAGCGACATATCTATGCCAAACGCGTGCTGTTCATCGACGAGGACTCCTGGCAGATCGTCCTGGCCGACCACTACGACGCCCGCGGCACACTCTGGCGCGTCGGCGAAGGCCATCTGCAGCCCTACTACGATGTGCAGGTACCCTGGCTGGCCGTGGAAACGCTGCACGACCTGTTGAATGGTCGCTACATCGCCTCCGGTTTGCGTAACGAGGAAAGTCAGGGCGTCGAGTTCGGCACCAAGCCACTCGCGGCCGACTATACCCCTGCGGCCCTGCGCAACTCAGGCGTACGCTGAGCGCCATCCGTCGCCCACCGCATAACACAAGCCGCCACCACGACTGGCGGCTTTTTTATGCCGGATTTTCCATAGCAGGCGATCACCGCTCATGGCTGAACTCTCGGCTGATACGGAGTGGCCAGAGTGCTTGAGTGCAGGGAAAAACAGAGGAGAGCTCGCAACGCGAAATCAATGCGAGACGCTTGCTGAAATCAGGAGATATCGAAACTGGAGGTGGACCCCACCAGCCACACCCCGGCACACGATGTTCCCGCTGTGGCTGCTCCCTTCCGGGCCTGACCAGGTTAACGGGTAATCGTTGCGAGGGGACCGGCAGGGCCACCATAACGCTGCTAAAAAGCCCGTTCTAGAGCCTTCATGAGTCAGCGCCGCCTCTGAAACGGCCTTCACCAGACCACGCAGAAAAATGGAAATCGAGGCCATTGTAGGCGACCGCCTGGGTCAGCCTGCAAGGCGCTTTGTATCACCTGTTTGCCCCCCTTTTGTACCACTTGCGGGACAAGCCTGCAGACAGATTGGTATAGAAGCACCAATCAGGACAGCTCGGAAAACAGGCATGGTTTACGCAATGCAGAACAAGCCCCAAGCGGAGATGACGGCCTCCCCCAGCAAATATCCTCAGGGATACTTCAGGCCCAAACCCTGTCGGGAATGTGGGGGAGTCTTCCAGCCACAAGCGCCCTCTCATCTTGCCTGCAGTCAGGAGTGCGCCAATCGAATGCTTACGGGTCGTTATCTCCAGCGCAACTACCGCATCACGCTGAGGCAGTACGAGGACTTGCGCCAAAAGCAAGCAGGCCTATGTGCCATCTGCGGTAGTGAAGGGTTTGTCATGACAAGCCACCATAAGATGAAACTCGTCGTGGACCACTGCCATGCGAGCGGCCAGGTCAGGGGTCTGCTTTGCCATAACTGCAACAGGGCACTGGGCCTACTCAAAGACTCAGATGAGGTACTGCAGCGAGCAATCGATTACCTCAGGACGACAACCACTACGCCGCTATAACAGGAGATAGGGGGACTTGAGCATCACAAGAATCGAATCGCCGACCCCATCAAACGTGAAATATCCTGGCTACTATGGCAAGAGCTGCCAGTGCAGGCTGCATCGCACGACCTTGCGGTATGAACTGTTCTGGCGTTTTGCAGATGTGAGCAGGTGCAGGCCCAAGCTAGTATCGGGGTTATCCACACCTATGTTTTACGTCGCCAAGGAGAACTAGAAGCCGTGAGCATCCAGAGTATGAAGGTGGGAAGCAGTACCTCTGCTCGTTATTTGGCTGTGGGTGACGACAGCGTATTTAATGGCGCGATTGTCTATGGTTTTGCAATTTTCCGCCGCACGCGACTTAAGCGCTTGGTGCAGGGGGTAAAGGACGTTAAGCAGCGGTTCGGCATCCCGGCTGATATTGATATCCACTGCAAGGACTTCCGGTTAGCGTGTTCACGATCAAAATTGGGCATCGAGCACCTTTCCGACGTAGATGTTGAGAATGTGTACCGAAACGTCGTAACCCTCATAAACAATTGCGACGTACTGGTTAAATATGGCCTTGCATATGAGGACAAAGTCAGGGGGTTCTGGAGCGAAGGAACGATAACCCTTGAAGGGGGAGATAGTCCTGTTGAGGTGCCTGTCCGATACGACCCCAAGGGCATTCTTGGAGTGCTTGCACAGACATGCTTTGCCAGTGCTCCAGGCGCAGGGCATGGCCCGAGCGTTGAAGAATTAGAGATATTCATTGCGCCGGACTCCACTAAGGTAAAGTTTCTCGGGGGGGCGCGCCAAGCGCACAACTGGGCGAGGGGCTTCAGTGACATGGGTACAGGGATTGTCCATGAAGTAACACCAAACATAGGGGGGTGTGCGAAGGAACTGTTCGAAATCGCCGACGTTATTGCGTATATGTGTTCGCACGCTGCTCACGGGAAAGCCGCGCAACCCTTCTTTTATGGGTTGTTATCTTCCGTGAAGAGCAAGGTACGCAACGAGTTCATAACAGACGGAATATAGCCACACGCCTCCCCGCTACATACGCGACTATATTCCCGACTACTTGAGTCGAAAAAATCGGAGCGGGCTTGTAAGTAATGTCGTTAAGCCCATTCCCCCCGCACCCCCCGGTCCTGACCATTGAATCAACAGAGCATCATTTTTTTTCGGGGTATGCGGTCGAACGCCGCCCAACCCAGCCCCCCGGCCAGCGCCGCGCCACTAGATGGCATGTACGGTACACCCCCTCCCCCAAGAAACAGCGCCACCCCCAGGGCCAGCGGCGACGCTGTAGAGGACGTGCTGTCGTTTGGGTATATCCCGGCCAGCACACCTCCGATAATGCTGCAATGTAGCCGCATAGAGTCCGCTGCCTGTTTCAACGCCGCCACCTCGCACCGGTGACACTAGTTGGAGACTCGAAAATAAACCGGCCTCAGAAAGAGTTCGGACATGCGGAGGGGGGCCCGAGATATATGCCCGGGCAAGCCAAAAGTGCTTCAGGCAGGAAAGTTCAGAGAATGACCTTTAGCTCCTCATACCAGCGCTCGGGATGCTGGAAGTCGTGGTGAGCTATCAAATGTTCAAGCTCAGGGCGCCAACTCTCAATAGTGGCCATTAAGGCAAGGCGCTCGTCGCTGGGAAAGCCAGGTGCCTCGGCCACCATTGCAACCAGCATTCGAGGAACTTCTTCTAGAGGCCACTGATGCAGATGCCGAAAGCGCTCCATGAACGTGTCGACGTCAAGAACCGCCTGATGAGCCTCTCGGTACTCAGGCGAGTCATGGCCATGTGCCCGCTCGACCAACTCTGCTGCTCTTCTGCGCTCGTGCCGGATGTCGTTGAATCTACCCTGCAGGGGCTGTAACAGCTTTCCGGCTAAGTCGAATGCTTGGATGGCCGCCCATGGGCGAAGGGTACGGCGCACATCTACATCTGAGGTTCCTACCTCACTCAGAGCCATGCGCACAGAACGACTGAGAACGTGGGACTCCTTAGCAGTAGGCGCAACACCCATACGACCCATGCCTGCGTATAACTTAATCAAGGCACCGCTAGTCAGCTCCGCGAGACTCTGGATGCGTTTTAGAAGCTTGTCGGCTTCGTGGATCTTGTCATCGAGTTTCCTGGTCGTTGCCTCGACCCCCCATCCTTTCAACGACTCAAACCTGTCAATTGTGGATGCGAGTAACAAGACCAAGCCTGCAGTCAATGCTGCGCCTGCTTCGCCTGGAGAGCCAGTGAGCATTTGAAAGACACCCAAGGCCAAGCAGGGAACACCCGCAATGAACAAAAGGACATTGACCACAGTAGCAAGCCTAGACACACCAAACCTCCATTGTAGGGATGCCACAGTGTAACTAGCGGGCTGCACTCGAGTCTGCCTAGGATTAGTTTCCAGAGAAAAAAGCTGAATCGCCTTCAATGTATCTAGGTAGCTATTCCCCACCGTGTCCCTGGGGTGCCCGCTCTGCCCTGCGCGACTTGTACTACCCGGGCTACGTTGGTGACATCCCTGTCAGCTCTGACCAGCTAGGATCGCGAGCCTATGGACAACATCAGCGAGACCAAACCAAGGCTCAGATGGTGGCGGAGAATATCAGAGTCTGGAGGCATGCCTGGCGTCGGTAGCGGCACAAGCCCCTCAGGCATGGCTCAGGATGCACACCTTGTGAGCCAAGCCAGGCGGCCCCACGACTGCACGGCAGAATCAGCCCTGGAGAATGGCTCAAAAGTGTTGACTTTCAATGAGCCACCAATCAGATTGCGAGCCTACTTTCTGAGCCACATGGAGCAAGACACCATGACCGCCATCCTCGCCTACACCCGTGTCAGTAGCGACGGCCAGTCAGTTGAGGCCCAGCGCCACGCTATCGGGCAACGCTACAAGGTCAACGACGATGGATGGTTCTCCTTTTTAAACAATACCGCCACCACCGAG
>OGCL01000833.1_pt1 | contig 29770 bp, 28 predicted proteins | sample 1570041 | NCBI WGS metagenome assembly OGCL01 (sample SAMN06266162, study PRJEB24511) | hot springs metagenome | isolation source: Hot spring water | place: South Africa: Limpopo | collected 2015-06-22 | reverse complement strand
TCAATAGATAAGACGCTATGCGTCTTATTCCTTCTATAGGAGGTTAAGATGGAAAAACTAGAATTAAACATCCCGGTCATTGCGACACGGGGCGTCCTCATCTTCCCAGGACAAGAAGTCATGATCGAAGTGGGACGAGATAAGAGTATTAATGCGGTTGAAGAATCTATGGCGTATTTTGACGGACAAGTATTTATTGTGAGTCAAAAAGATGTCTTAGTTGATGATCCTCATAGTCAAGATTTATATACGATGGGTACCATCTGTCGTATTAAAACAACTAAGAAAAAAGAAGGCTTCTTACGCGTTACCTTTATTGGACAAGAGCGTGCAAGTATTATTCGTTTAAGTGAAGATGAACGTATGTTATTTGCGAGTGTTAGACCTGAAGTAGATGTACGCGGAGATAGCTTAGAAGAAATGGCACTCGTTCGTCAAATTGCGAAGGGGTTGGAACAAATTACTAATATTGGTCAATCATTTCCACCTGAAGTATTTAGTCAATTGACTAAAGGGGTGAGTGCTGAACAGTTAGCCGATCAAGTTGCACAATACTTCCCAATGAACTTAGATGAGCGTCAAGGCTTATTGGAAGAATTGGTGCTTAATCAAAGATTATTGTTAATTATTTCAAATCTAAAAAAAGAGAAAGAATTAACGAATATCGAACAAGGCATTAATGAAAAAGTTCGTGAACGTATTGAAGAGAACCAACGTGAATACTATTTACGTGAAAAACTTCGTGCAATTAAAGAAGAGTTAGGGGATGTGCCTAATTCAACCGATGATATGGAAACACTTCGTCGTTTAGTTGAAGATAATCCATACCCTGCAAATATCAAAGCGAAAGCATTGGAAGAAATTCAACGCTATGAGATGTTGCCAAGTTCATCCGGTGAGAGTGGTGTCATTCGTACCTACTTAGATTGGTTACTGAATGTACCTTGGTGGCAAGAGTCGCATGACAATGAAGATTTAACGGCTGTACGTGCTGTTCTTGATCATGATCACTTTGGATTAGAAAAAGTAAAAGATCGTATCATGGAATATCTTGCGGTTAAGACAATGACAAAGAGTCTTAATGCGCCTATTCTATGTTTAGTAGGGCCTCCTGGGGTGGGTAAAACATCTTTAGCGAAGTCCATTGCGAACGCGTTGAATCGTAATTTTGTAAAGGCATCTTTGGGTGGCGTTCGTGATGAAGCTGAAATACGTGGACATCGTAGAACATACTTAGGTTCTTTACCGGGTCGTGTTATTCAAGGGATGAAGAAGGCAGGTGTTGTTAATCCTGTATTCTTAATTGATGAAATTGATAAAATGGCATCTGATTATAAGGGTGATCCTAGTTCCGCAATGTTAGAGGTGTTAGATCCTGAACAAAACGCAATGTTCTCTGATCACTATTTAGAAGAACCCTATGATTTAAGTAAAGTCATGTTTATTGCGACAGCGAACTATCTAGAAGATATTCCAGCTGCGTTACGTGACCGTTTAGAAATCATCAATTTATCTTCATATACTGAAGATGAAAAGGTTAATATCGCAACAGAACATTTAATTCCTAAACAAGCCGCACTGAATGGTTTAAAACCTAAACAATTTAATATTGCGGATAAAGTTGTATTGCATATCATCCGTAACTACACACGTGAAGCGGGTGTACGTCAACTTGAAAGACATGTGGCTGCTTTATGCCGAAAATCTGTTCTTGCGATATTAAAAGATGGCAAGAAATCCATCACTGTCACAGATAAATTGATGATGGAATGGTTAGGCAAAGAAATATTTGAATATGGTAAAAAAGAGAAAACGGATCAAGTAGGGGTTGTGACTGGATTAGCGTATACATCCTTTGGTGGTGATGTTCTTCCTGTAGAAGTCACAAGCTTTGAAGGTAAAGGACGTTTAATCGTAACGGGCCAATTGGGTGAAGTTATGAAAGAATCGACTGAAATTGCATTAGGTTATGTCAAATCAAATGCGAAGAAGTACAGTATTGATCCTAAATTCTTTGAATCAAATGATATTCATATTCACGTTCCAGAAGGGGCTGTTCCAAAGGATGGTCCAAGTGCAGGTATTACACTTACAACTGCGTTGGTTTCTGCATTAACCCATATTCCTGTTCATTCTGATTTAGCTATGACAGGAGAAGTTACACTTCGTGGTAATGTATTACCTATTGGTGGTTTAAAAGAGAAATCTCTTGCGGCTCATCGAGTTGGGATTACGAAGATTCTCATTCCTAAATTAAACGCAAGGGATTTAGATGAACTACCAAAGATTGTGAAAGACAATATTACATTTGTTCCGGTTGAGTCTATGGAACAAGTTCTTAAGGAAGCATTGGTGAAATAATGAATTGTTTTATCCCAGCCAAATTCTTAACAACTGCGGTTGAAAAGAAACAATTTCCCGAAACGACACTACCTGAATTTGTAATGGCTGGTAGAAGTAATGTGGGGAAGAGTTCTCTTATTAATGCGCTTACGAATCATAAATCCTTGGCGTATGTAGGAAAACGTCCTGGTAAAACACGTTACATCAATTTTTACCTTGTAGAAGATCGCGTAATGTTGGTGGATGTGCCTGGTTATGGTTACGCACAACGTTCTCGTTTTGAACTTCAACAATATGGAAAGATGATGGAAGATTATTTCCAACTTCGCAAGATTAATGCAGTATTACTTGTCATTGATTGTCGACATGGTTTAACAGAAGATGATGAAGATATGCGTGAATTTATCGAAAGTAAGAATATTCCTATCTTGATTGTTGCGACGAAAGCGGATAAGTTAACCTTCTCTAAAAAACTTCAAGTTAAAGCAGAGCTTACACAAAAGTATAAACATCCTGTTGTTCTATTTTCTTCTCTTAATCGATTAGGATTAGAAGAAGTGGATCAATGGTGTATCGATCATATGTAAAAGGCAAGCAATTGCCTTTTTTTAATCGTATGATTTAAATAATTGATATAAGAGAATAGGGTTTTAGATTTAAATTAGATAGACGAGGTTAAAGTAACTATTACTTCCACAAACTATAAGGCTTCTAAGATTGAACAAGTGTTTTAAAATACAAAATAAAAAGCTCATTGTTATGAGCTTACAACAAGATTAAATTGATTTCCTGAAGGATCATCTACGATTAGTGAATGATCTTTTTTATGATATGGATAATTTTCCTCATTGAGTTTACGTTCAATATGATTAAGAGTCTCTAGATTTGGAATACTTAAATTCGCTATCATGAGTCCTGGTGTATGTAGATCTGCTGGTTTTACACCTTTACCATTCCATACATTGATTGCGATATGATGATGATACTTTCCATATGACATAAAGTGAGCAGAATTCGGTATTTCTATAACAGTATCTAATCCTAAGATTGTTGAATAGAATTTTCTAGAATTAACGAGTTCACTGACATGTAAATGCAAGTGTCCTACGATTGTTTGATCACTGAGCCCTGTAAATTCAATGTCCTCTGCCTCATCTAAAACGGATTGGACATCCATTGGTCCATTGTTTGATAGAATATCCAGTTTTCCATTAACCCATTTCCATGAGGTATCAGGTGTATCTGCCGCAATCTCAATTCCATTTCCATCTGGATCGGCTAAATAGATTGCTTCAGAGATGCCATGATTACTTGCGCCTTGTAGAGGTGTACGATTCTTTATAAAATGATTTAATATTGATCCTAATTCTTTACGACTTGGAACTAAGTATGCGACATGATACAAACCTGCAGTACGTGTATGTTTAGGATGACCATTTACTATCTCAGTTAATGTTAATAGAGTTTTATTATCTACACCAAGTTCTGCTTGTTTATCGGTTTGATGTATTAACTTCATTCCAATTATTTTGGTATAGAATTCGATTGATCGATTTAAGTTGAGTATACGCAACTCTACTGAGTTTATATGGGGTATTTCTTTTGAGTGATAGTTTTTCATAATGTACTTCCTTTTAGTAAGTGAATTATCGTATATTTTCGGAATATTGTCTATTCATATGCTTGAGATATTTAATGCTTTATACGTTTATCTTATGTATAATTTGTATAAAGGAGCATTCTATGAGACTCTATCCAACACTAATGAATCGAATACATCTTTCTAATCGTATTAGATGTGCTGTTGCTTGTGCTGAGGATGAAACCGTATTATCGTCTGTTATTCAGGCTTATGATTTAGGTTTAATTGAACCAGTATTATATGGAAATAAACAAGAAATAAAAGAAATCTTAAAAAACCGAAGTGAATTGTTTGAGATTATTGATGCACAAACAAAAGAAGAAGCATGTGTACTTGCAGTAAAATCTATATCAAATAAAGTTAATCAATTATTGATGAAAGGCTTTGTCGACACAAGTGTATTATTAAAAGCAGTCTTAAATAAAGAATGGGGTATTAGAGATAAGAGTGTCTTATCTCATGTCTGTGTAGCAACACTTCCTCATAGTGATAAGCTTTATTTTATTTCGGATTCTGCGATGAATATTTTGCCGGATCTTATGACCAAGAAAGCAATCATTGAAAATGCAGTTAATGTTGCGATTTCATGTGGAATAGATATACCAAAAGTTGGAGTTTTATCCGCTATTGAAAAGGTCAATGAAAAAATGCTTTCAAGTGTGGATGCGGAACTACTTAGTCAAATGGCAAAAAGAGGAGAAATATTAAACTGTACTGTTGATGGACCTTTTGCGTTTGACAATGCGATTGATGTTCATGCGGCCCATCATAAGGGAGTTAAACATCCAAATGCAGGTGAATGTGATGTTTTGATAGTACCGAACATTGAGGCGGGGAATATTTTATATAAATCCATTTCTTATTTCTCTAAAGGAGATGTGGCTGGGTTAGTAATAGGGGCCAAAGTTCCTATAATATTAACATCACGTGCTGATTCAGATGCGGATAAATTGAATTCCATTGTTTGTGCTATCTTAAATTTAGGAGATAAAAATGGCTAAAATACTTATACTAAATTTGGGTTCTACATCATCTAAAGGAGCTTTGTATCATGATTTGACTGAAATTAAATCATTTACATTAAGGCATACTGCAGAAGATTTAGCACCTTTTATAAAGATTATTGATCAAGTTGATTATCGTAAAAAATGTGTAGAAGATTGGATGAGTCATGAAGGTTATAAAATGAATGAGATTGATTTATTCTGCTTAAGGGGAGGATTGGTAAAGCCAATTCCAAGTGGTATTTTCAAAATAAATGAAATGATTGTTAATGATGTTAAACAAGAAAAATATGGTGCTCATTCGAGTAATGTCGGTCTTGTGATTGGTTATCTTTGGTCATTAGAATATCAGAAAGATGCGATATTCTTGAATGCGCCTGTGACAGATGAGTTGTCTGATTTAGCTCGATTTACCGGATTAAAAGGAGTTGAAAGACGTTCTGTTTTTCATGCCTTAAATCAAAAACAAATTGCCTTACAATATGCAAAATCAATTCATAAACCATATGAATTATTAAATTTATTGGTTTGTCATTTAGGTGGTGGGATAAGTGTGGGTGCACACGAGTATGGTCGGATCGTGGATGTGAATAATGCGTTGGATGGAGAAGGTCCATTCTCACCTGAAAGAGCTGGTCAATTGAGTAATTTTATGGTGCTTGATTTAGTTGAAACAATGAAAGATATACCGAGTATTAAGAAGTTACTAGCAGGGAAGAGTGGACTTGTATCACATCTTAATACTAATAGTATGATGGAAGCGATTAAATTATCTGAGAAGGATGAATATGCCAATAAAGTGATTCAAGCGATGATTTATCAAATTGCGAAGCAGGTTGGCGCAATGGCAAGTGTATTAAAAGGGAATGTGGATCAAATATTAATAACAGGTGGATTAGCTTATAATACTGTTTTTGTTCAACAAATCATTGATTATATTAAATGGATAGCGCCGGTGACTGTTTATCCTGGCGAAGATGAATTATTTGCCTTGGCCAGTGGAGCGGTTCGATATTTGACTGGTGAAGAAGGATTAAAAGTTTACTAAAATTTCACATGAAAACGCTTTCAGTTTACTCGTTGCTTTGATATAATAAAATTACCAAATGAAAGGTCGTTCAACGTGCTCTTAGTGTACAACGTCTGTCCAGATTTAATAAAGGTATTAACTGATTGACAGTCGTTTTGTGTTAAGGTGACATAGACGGCTTTTCTTTTCGTAAGGAGAGAAAAATGAATAAATTTGATTACATGCAAAAATACGGTTATGAACAATTAGTGTATTTACATGATCGTCATTCAGGTCTTAAAGGGATAATTTGTATTCATAATACAACTTTAGGACCAGCGCTTGGTGGAACTCGAGTATGGGAGTATGAAAACGAAGAAGATGCAGTTTATGATGTTTTACGTTTAGCCCGTGGTATGACTAAAAAAGCGGCATGTGCTGGCTTAAATTTAGGTGGGGGTAAAGCTGTAATTATTGGAAATTCAAAACAATTAAGAAAAGATACTGTTCGTCGTGAAGCTTTCTGGAGAGCGTTTGGTCGTTATATTGAGGGTTTAGGGGGTCGATATATTACTGCAGAAGATGTTGGGACTTGTCCTGAAGACATGACACTTGTACGTATGGAAACGGATCACGTATTAGGATTACCTACAACTTCCGGTGATCCATCTCCATTTACTGCTTATGGTGTTTATAAAGGGATAAAAGCATGTATAAAAGAAGAATTGGGTAGTGCTAAGCTTGAAGGTGTTAGGGTAGCTGTATCTGGAGTGGGGCATGTTGGTAGTGCTTTATGTGAATTACTTGCGAAAGAAGGCGCAGTTCTAACTATTGCGGACATTGATGAAGAAAGTGTTAAAAACGTTGCTGAGTTAACAGGTGCGAAAGTAGTTAAGCCTGAAGAAATATATGATGTGGATTGTGATGTATTTGCGCCTTGTGCATTAGGTGCAGTTATTAATGATAATAGTTTAAGTCGTTTGAAATGTAAGATTATTGCGGGTGCTGCAAATAATGTCTTAGAAGATTCTCAAAAACATGGCACAATGATACATGAAATGGGCTTAGTATATGCACCTGATTATGTTATTAATGCAGGTGGATTAATCAATGTTTATCAAGAACGTATTGGCTATAATAAAGATGCGTCAATGGCTGCGATTGATCAGATCTATGATCGAGTTAGAGAAATAATTCGTGAATCAAAAGATACGAATACACCAAGTTATTTAGTTGCGGATCGTATGGCAGAACGTCGTATTGAAATGATGCGTAATATAAATAGTATTCATCTCGCAAAATGAGTGAAGTTATTGTATTAACAGGAGCGTATGGGGTTGGAAAGAGCGAGTTTGCAAGTCAACTCGCTCTACTTAAAGCGCCTTGTGTTCTTGCGGATTTTGATGTGATTAATCCATATTTTAGGCCTCGTGAGCAAACAACTTGGTTTGAATCAAAGGGTGTAAAGATTATAGGATCTCAAATAAAAAATCATATTAATCAAGATTTTCCTGCCTTAAGCGGTGATTTGCCTTCTTACATCAATCAAGGTAAAAACGTAATTATTGACTGTGCTGGAAGTGAAAACGGATTGAAACCTTTAGCAAGTTTTATGGATGTCTTAGTTGATGCGAAGGTTTATATTGTACTTAATTTTAATCGTTTTGAGTCAAGAATTGAAAGTATATCTGATTTAATTGATTTATTTGAAAAACGTAGTCATTTGAAGATTGCTGGTTTTGTTCATAATACTCATCTATTAGATGAGACAAGTATAGATATGATCCTTACTGCTCAAGCACAGTGTGAAGATTTATCTAAACAATTAAATATACCGATTGTATATACAATGATTCACAAAGATTTCTATCAAGCGTGTAAAGAAATGATACATAATGAATGTGTTGTTTATGATAAATTAATTCTAAGAGAAGATTGGATGAAGGGAGATACCTTATGAAAGGTAAAGTTATTTTTAATACAGATACCTGTAAAGGTTGTAGTTTGTGTGTAAAAGCATGTCCAATGAAAATACTTGCGATTGACCAAACTAAGGTCAATGCGATTGGATATAATCCAGCGTATTGTGTGGATATGGATAAGTGTATTGCATGTACAAACTGTGCCATTATGTGTCCAGACACTGTTATAACAGTAATGAGGGTTGATCTATGAGTAAAGTTTTAATGAAAGGGAATGAAGCCATTGCGCAAGCAGCGATATCTGCTGGATGTACAGCCTTTTTTGGTTATCCTATAACTCCACAAAATGAGATTTGTGAGTATATGGCAAAGTATCTTCCCAAAAATAAAGGTGTATTTGTTCAGGCAGAGAGTGAATTAGCTGCGATTAACATGGTATATGGTGCATCTGCAACAGGAGCTCGTGTTATGACCTCCTCTTCATCTCCTGGTTTAGCCTTAAAACAAGAAGGTATTTCATATTGTGCTGGAGCAGAATTACCAGCTGTAATCGTTAGTATTAGTCGAGGAGGACCTGGATTAGGTGGTATTCTACCAGCCCAAGGGGATTATAATCAAGCGACTCGTGGGGGTGGAAATGGTGATTATCATATTATCGTATTAGCACCGAATGGAGTTCAAGAAGCGACTGATATGGTTCGTAAAGCGTTTTATTTGGCAGATAAATATCGTAATCCTGTTATCGTTATGGCGGATGGTGTTATTGGTCAGATGATGGAACCTGTTGAGATTCATCAAGAACCTGTGGAAATATTTGACAAACCATGGGCGAGCAGTGGTGAATTAAATCGTGGTCATCGGAATGTAGTCAATTCTTTATTCTTAAATCCTGCTAAATTGGAACAACATAATATCGATTTAAGATCGAAATACGATTTAATTGAAGAAAATGAAGTAGATTATGAATGTAGTCTATGTGAAGATGCGGATGTCGTGTTAGTTGCATATGGAACACCTTCTAGAATTGTTAAGTCCGCAATCAATCAATTGCGAGACGAAGGAATCAAAGCTGGACTATTTAGGCCAAAAACCTTATATCCTTTTCCGTACAAACAATTAAAAGAAGTTTCTATGAACAAAAAGTTTGTTTTATGTGCTGAATTATCAATGGGTCAAATGGTTCAAGATGTACGCCTTGCGGTTGAGGGTTGTGTACCGGTTCATTTCTATGGTAGAGCAGGTGGTATCGTGTTTGAGCCAAAAGAAATTGTAAGTGCTGTATATAAACATTTGGGAGGGCAATAATATGACAGTTGTCTTTAAGAAAACTAAGGGATTAACCGATGCCCCATTTAGCTATTGTCCAGGCTGCACACATGGTATTATTCATCGATTGGTTGCGGAAGTATTAGAAGAACTTGAGGTACTTGATCGATCTGTTGTGATTGCGTCAGTTGGTTGTTCAGTGATGAGCTATGAATACTTTAATTGTGATGCGATCCAAGCGGCACATGGTAGAGCACCTGCTGTAGCGACCGGAGTTAAGCGTGTCAGACCTAATTCTATAGTGTTTACCTATCAAGGAGATGGTGACTTAGCTTCCATTGGAACAGCTGAAATTGTTCAAGCTGCACATCGTGGTGAGAATATAACTGTTATATTTGTGAATAATGCGATTTATGGTATGACAGGAGGTCAAATGGCACCAACTACATTGCCAAATCAAATTACCACAACGTCGCCTATGGGTCGTGATACACACTTAACGGGTGAACCAATTCGCATTTCTGAAATGATGGCAACGATTCCTGGAACGTATTATGTAGAGCGAGTGATGGCTGCTGACCCTGTTAGTGTTCGAAAAACAAAGACTGCGATTAAGAAAGCATTTAAAAATCAAGTTGATGGCAAAGGATTTAGCATGGTTGAAATATTATCTTCGTGTAACATTGGTTGGGGATTAAGTCCAAATGATGCATTAGAATACATCAAGAAAGATATGGCTGCTTATTTCCAACTTGGTGTTTATAAGGATAAAGGAGTAAACCAATGAAGCCAGTAAAACTAGTATGTGCTGGTTTCGGAGGGCAAGGTGTATTATCTGTTGGCCAACTAATCGCTATGATGGCAATGGAAAAAGGATATGCTGTAAGCTGGATGCCGTCGTATGGTCCTGAGATGCGTGGTGGTACAGCAAATTGTCATGTGGTTATTGATCAATCTGAAGTAAGTTCACCGATTATTGCGGATGGAATAACTCATTTACTTGCTATGAACCAGCCAGCATTGGATAAATTTTTATCCAAGTGTGCCAGTGATGCGAAAATTGTTATTAATGCGTCGTTGATTAAGGAGTATAACATTCCTGAGTCAATGACAGCCATTCCTTTAGATTTTAATCAGATTGCACAGGATGTTGGTAATCTAAAAGTGCAAAATATGGCAGCTCTAGGAGCGTTAACGAAAACCTTTGATCAGTTTAATCTATACGATGGACTAAACATTATTCAGGTTAAATTTGGATCAAAAGATAAAGAGTTGACTGAATTAAATCAAAAAGCATATACGATTGGATATGAAAAGTAGTTCTTACGAACTACTTTTTTGCATTATAGTATTGATCACCAACTCTAAGAAGTTGGATAAATAAGTTTAAATAGTTTTCGAGAACCCAACCAAGATTTTCATCATTTCCAATTTCTTGTGCTTTCTCAAATGATTGAGAAATACCAGCAAACAAGGATTGAGCAAGCATATCACAGAGTAATGCCTTTTTGTCATCATCAATTCCAACATTTGGAAACCAGCGTTGAATGATATGGTAGATAAGTTTGTTAATCCATTGGATGATTTGGTTATTTATTTTTGAATATCTAAATAGTATAAGAAGTTCTTTTTTCTTGCGCACAAATATTTTTACTAAATCTTTACTCATTAATTTTATTTGTGAATTGAAGTATTCATCTCTTCGTGATTTTAAATAGTCATCCATTTCGATTGGGAATTCGATTAATGGAATGATTGTTTGATTTAAAGCAAGTATTGTATCAGATACAAGGGCACTAAATAAATCTTCTTTATCTTTATAATAATGATATAAGTTTCCAACAGTCATATTTGCATTCTTAGCAATTTTTCGCATCGATGCGTCATTATAACCATTTTCAAAGAACTCATCTAGAGCAGCTCTTAAAATCAATTCACGGTATTCTTGTTTGAGTACTTGTGGCATAATAATAGTATACAGATGTTCATCATTAAAGACAACAATAACAACTTGAAGAGTTTAAGAGTATATTACTTGTAAAAGATTTTTACTTTTCTATAATTAAATTAGTTTAGTTTATGAAGTATTAATTAGGAATGATTCTTATTAATGGGAAAGGAAAAGAAACTTTTATGAAATGGTTTTTGTACTATGGAATTACGTTAATCGTTTTTATGGTAATTGATTTAGTCTGGTTAGGTTTTATTGCGAAAGATCTTTATTCCAAATATCTTGGCTATTTGATGGCAGATAAGGTTAATTGGATTGCGGCAGTTATATTCTATTTAATTTTTATCGGTGGAATATTGTATTTTGTATTGTATCCTAGTCTAATGGATAAAAATCTAACTAATTTGATTATTCGAGCTGCCTTGTTTGGTTTTATTACCTATGCGACCTATGATTTAACGAATCTTGCGACGATTAAGGATTGGCCAATTCAAATTACGATTATTGACTTAATTTGGGGGACAACACTATCGACGAGTGTTAGTGTAATTTCTTATTTTATTATTAATTTGTTGGGGTAAACTATGAACATAAATGGAAATGAATTGTATGCATACATTGTCTCAGGTGCGCGAAATGTTATTGTGAATGAGCAAAATTTAAATCGAATCAATGTGTTTCCAGTTCCGGATGGAGATACAGGAACGAATTTGGCATTAACGATGAATTCAATCTTACAAGGGGTTGAAAAAGCTGAGGATGCAAATGCAGTGTTAAATAGAGTCGCAAGAATTTCTATTGATAATGCTTATGGAAATTCTGGCATGATTTTTGCACAGTATTTTATTGGTTGGTCAAAAGCGTTAGAATCTAAAACCAGTATAACTCCACATGAGCTTATAGAAAGTTTAAAGGCTGCAGCTCAACATGCGGTAGAATCTGTTACACATCCTAAAGAAGGCACTATTCTAACTGTTATGAGAGAGTGGGCAAATCATTTTGAGTTGCCGAGTGAAGAAAACTTTGAATCTATTTTTGAATCATCTCTAACAAAACTACAAGATACAGTTAATCGAACAAAGTTTCAATTAAAAGTACTTAAAGATAATAATGTAGTCGATGCAGGAGCGCAGGCTTTCTATTATTTTGTAGAAGGGATTGTTCGTTTCTTAAAGAACCAGAGTTTAGATAATCTAGAATTTAAAGCTGCAACATTAGATTTGATTACAGAACCTATTTTAACTTTGGATGTAGGTGAACATCGTTACTGTTCACAATTCTTATTAAAATCCGATGTAAGTAAAGAATTTATTAGTTCACTTGTTGAAATGCATGGAGATTCTTGTGTTATTAATAAGAATGATCAACATATTAGTATTCATATTCATACGAATGAACCACATATTATTATGAGTAAACTAGTCCAACATGGAGAAGTTATTTCACATAAAGCGGATGATATGTTTCTTCAAGCAAATCTTATTCACAACAAGAAAGCAAAAATGGCAATTATAACGGATTCTATTGCGGATTTACCAAGAGAGTTTATGGATCAGGAGCATTGTGTCTTATTGCCTTTAAATTTGATTATAGATTCTGTTGTCTATATGGATAAAGTAACAATTAAATCTGACGATTTTTATAAACATTTGGATGATTACAAATTAAATCCAAGTTCATCACAAGTAAGCCAAAAAGTAGTTGAAAGGGTCTTTAAACAGATTCTTCAAAATTATGATGAGGTCATTGGTATTTTTGTTTCATCAAAGATGAGTGGCACGTATAACAATATTAAACGAGCATTAGAAAAGATTGATTTGACAGGTAAACGAGTTGAAATAATTGATTCAAAGAGTAATTCGGTTACAGAAGGGTTGCTTGTTAAAGAAGCTTTAATGTTGAAAAAAGAGGGGCGCTCGTTTGATGAGATTATTGAAAAATTAAATTTGATTATTCCAAATTTGAGAATTTATGTAAGTGTTTTGGATTTGAAATATATGTTAAAAGGTGGTCGAGTATCAAAAGTAACAGGTTTTGTACTATCTAAGTTAAAACTTCAGCCTGTTATTTCAATAGATTCTGAAGGTAAGGGAATTATTCCTTTTAAATCATTAAATCAAAAGAGTGCGATTAAATCGATATTAAAAACAATTAAAAAGGATATGTTAGAATCCGGAGTTGATAAATATGCTTTAGTATACGCGGATAATCCTGATGATATAATTGATTTCAAAACGAGTGTTAAATCTATATTGGGTAAAGAACCAGAGTACATAGAATCTATTTCACCTATTGTTGGATTAAATGCGGGTAAAGGTGCATTTGCGATTGGTTATATAAAAACATATAAATAAAAATGAGTTTATAAAATATCGTTGATTATGATATTATTTCACTGGACGGTGATTATCATGATTAATGATATTTTTTCTAATATTATTGTTAATATTGCGATACTAATGATTATAGGTTATGTATTACCTAAAACAAAGTTCTTTAAGAGAACAGTTTTTGAGCATCAAAAAAGTATATCTGAAAAGATATTATTAGGTGTACTCTTTGGCTCAATTGGAATACTAGCGACTTATACTGGTATACGTATCAATGGCGCCATCGCAAACACACGTGTTATTGGTGTAATTGCGGGTGGTTTTTTAGGAGGACCTTTTGTAGGAGCGCTGGCAGGGATTATTGCAGGTCTACATCGGTATGCGATTGATATTAATGGGTTTACTGGACTAGCATGTGCCATTTCTACCATTACTGAAGGTTTAATTGGGGGGTACATGTATAAGAGAATTCGTTCAAGTAAACATAAGTATCGTTTAATTTTCTTATCTACGTTTGTGGCTGAAATTATACAAATGTTAATTATTTTATTAATCGCTCGTCCATTTACAGATGCATTAGAACTAGTGAAAGTTATTTCTATTCCAATGATTGTTTTAAATTCGATTGGAGTTGTCATATTTGTTGATGGTATTTATACCGTTCAAAAAAACTTAGATCAACAATCTGCTTTACATCTTAAACTTGCTTTTGATTTAGCTGAAATGTGTTTACCGTATTTAAGAAAAGGCTTAAGTCATGTACAAAGCATGCAAGCAACCGTAAAGACGATTTGGACAAATCTGGATGCATATTCAGTTCTTATGTGTGATTTAGAGAAGGTTGTTTCGTATGCAGGTGTTGATATACAGAAAGAATCTGATTTTAATGAGTTATTTAATCATGAGTTTAAGCGATGCATAAAATTAAATAAAACAATTATCTTACATGAAGAGGAACTAAAAAAGTATAAGTATGAACTATACTTTAAACGAATTATGATTTCTCCTTTAGTACGCAATGGACAAGTAATTGGGTCATTGAGTATATGTGATCAAAAGTTTAAAGAGAAAATTGAAACTGATCTAGAGTTTATAAATGGATTAACAAGTTTATTTTCTGCACAGCTTGAATTATCTGAAGTTGATTATCAAAAGAAACTACTTGAAAAGGCTGAGTTCAAAGCGTTGCAGTATCAAATTAATCCTCATTTTTTGTTTAATGCATTAAATACTATAAGTGCTTATTGCCGTGAGAATCCTGATCGAGCTCGTTCTTTACTGCTTGCTTTATCGTCTTATTTTAGAAATACATTATCAACTCATAAAGATATGATAGATATTCATGAAGAAATAGAACATGTATTATCTTATCTAGAAATTGAAAAAGCTCGATTTGAGGATCGCTTAGAAGTTAATATAAAAATATCGCCGGATTTACACTTCTTGGTTCCTAATTTCATTTTACAACCATTGATTGAAAATTCGATAAAACACGGAATGAAGAGTACTTTAAGAGTAGACATTCTTATTGAAGAGTTAGATGACGAACTTCAGATTACGATAAAAGATAATGGAAATGGAATTCAAAAACATATTATAGATAATCTATATACAAATAAACACGACAAAGACAAGATTGGTTTAGCAAATACACATCATCGATTAAAGAGTATTTATCCAAATAACAAAGGATTAAATATAAAGAGTAATCCTTCAGTAGAAACGATTATTTCTATGAATATTCCAAGGTTAGGTATTTAGTATGAAATTATTAATTGTGGATGATGAAAGAATTGCGCGTAGTGAGTTAAAATTCTTAATTAAAGAGGAAAATTCAACTATTGAACTATTTGAGGCTGATAGTGTCGAAAGTGCTTTGAGTATCTTAAAGAATATTGATCTGGATGGAGCATTTATCGATATGCAACTTCCTGATGGGATGGGCTTGGAAATAGGACGATATATCGATGAATCGTTGAATCAAAGAATACCAATTGTATTTGCGACAGCATTTGATCAATATGCATTGGATGCATTTTCGGTTAGTGCAATTGATTATGTTATCAAACCATTTAGGAAAGAAGATGTACAACGTTCTTTAAATCGAATAACTAAAGTTCAACCTAAAGTAATGGTACCTATGTGTCCGACAGATAAGTTAACTGTTTCGACACATGAAAAGGTTGTTGTATTAAATATTCAAGAAATAGCGTTTATTACGGCTTTTGATAAACATTCTGTTGTTTATACTTTAAAGGGTGAGTTTACTACGCATTTATCATTGGATAAATTAGAAGAGCGATTACAAAACTGTGGATTCATGCGAGTTCAAAGAAGTTATATTGTTAATTTAAATATGATAAATGAATTTGTTCCATGGTTTAATAACACATATGGTATGAAATTGATGGGATTTAATACTAAAATTATTCCTATAAGTCGAAATAAAGTAGCTCAGTTAAAATCTTTGTTTGAATTTTAAAACGGGAATTATACATTTCATCCCGTTTTTTTTACATTTCGTCCAAATTGAAAGCGTTATCAGTAAAGAATATTTATAATATGACTGTCCATTTAAAAGGAGGATAGTTATGATTACTTTCTTTATTGCCTTAGTCATTCTAATCATTGGATTTATGACTTATGGCGCATTCGTTGACAAGGTTTTCAAACCAGATAATCGTCCAACGCCTGCGACTGAATTAGCAGATGGTGTTGACTTCGTTGAATTAAAACCTTGGCGTATTTTCTTGATTCAGTTACTTAATATTGCTGGATTAGGCCCTATTTTTGGTGCTATTGCAGGTGCTTTATGGGGACCAGTTGTATTCTTATGGATCGTATTTGGTACTATTTTCGCCGGTGCAGTTCATGACTTCTTATCAGGAATGATTTCTATTCGTCATAAAGGCGCAAGTATTTCCGAAATTGTTGGAATTTACTTAGGTCCTCAAATGAAGACTGTTATGCGTTTATTCTCAGTTGTGTTGCTTGTGTTAGTTGGAACAGTCTTTATGACAGGTCCTGCAGGCTTATTAGCTCGTTTAACACCTGATTTCATGACGCGTAATTTCTGGTTAGTTATTGTATTAGTTTATTATTTCCTCGCTACAATTCTTCCAATCGACAAACTAATTGGTAAAGTCTATCCATTATTCGGTGCTGCTCTAATTATAATGGCTCTCGGTATTGCTGGTGGTATGATCTTTACAGGCGTTCCAATGATGGAATTAACCTTAGCTAATTTACATCCAAAAGAATTACCAATTTGGCCTTTAATGTTTATAACAGTTGCGTGTGGTGCTATTTCTGGTTTCCATGCGACACAATCTCCAATGATGGCTCGTTGTATGACATCTGAAAAAGATGGACGTAAAATCTTCTACGGTGCTATGGTTGCGGAAGGGGTTATCGCATTAATCTGGGCTGCTGCTGGTGTTTCATTCTATGGATCAACGGGTGGTTTAGCAACAGCTTTAGCTGAATATGGTGGGCAAGCTGGTGTAGTTTATGATATTGCATTTAAATTATTAGGCCCAGTTGGTGGCGTTCTTGCGATGGTTGGGGTTATCGCTTGTCCTATCACTTCGGGTGATACTGCTTTCCGCTCTGCTCGTTTAACGTTAGCTGATTGGTTCAAATTTGAACAAAAATCAACACCAAAACGTTTAATGCTTGCATTACCGTTACTTGGTATCGGTGCTCTACTTACACTAATCGATTTCAATATTGTTTGGCGTTATTTCTCTTGGTCTAATCAAACATTAGCAATGATTGCATTATGGGCAGGAGCTATGTATCTTGTCAAAGAAAAATCGAATCATTGGATCGCTACAGTTCCTGCAACATTCATGAGTGCAGTATCTATGACTTACATCTTACAAGCTCCAGAAGGTTTCCAATTATCAACAGCTATTTCTTACCCTGTAGGGTTAGCATTCGCAGCTGGTTGCTTATTATTGTTTCTATTTAAAGCGGGCATTATTGGCGGTGCAAAAGTAGAAACAGCTTAATTGTTATAGGTTTAAGAGGTATAATAGGAAAGGTTGGCAACAACCTTTCTTTATGACTATGAAGGAGATAAAAATGACATTAGAAGAAATTAAATTAATTGCTAAAGATAATATGACCGTATGTAAAATGTGTCGTGCATGTAATGGTGAAACGTGTAGAGGTTGGACACCTGGACCAGGAGGGAAAGGATCAGGAAGTAGTTTCGTTAGAAATGTTTCTAAATTAAAAGAAATTACGATAGATATGAAATTGATTCGCGATGATTATGAAGTTGATTCGACGTATGATTTCTTTGGTTTATCATGTGCAGCACCGATATTTGCGGCTCCTATTGCAAATGTAGCGATTAATTATGGTAGTAAAGTTGATGAATTAACTTATTTAAATGGTTTAACTCAAGGGTGTAAAGAAGCTAATTTACCTGTTTTTTTAGGGGATGGTGCAAATCGTGAAGCATTTGAAATGCCGCTTAGAATTCATCAAACCATGAATGATCGTACAATTATGACGGTTAAGCCTTGGGCAATGGATATGACAATGTCAAAGTTAGCTGAAGTAAAAGAGTGTCATCCAGTTGCGATTGCGATGGATATTGATGCGGCTGGTTTGATTCTATTAAAAAAACAAGGAGTTCCAGTTGCGTATAAATCAATTGAGGATTTAAAAAGAATAAAAGAATTTATGAATATACCGTTTATCGTAAAAGGAATCATGTGTGTAGAAGATGCGAAGTATGCACTTGAAGCCGGTGTTGATGCGATTGTTGTATCAAATCATGGAGGAAGAGTATTAGATGATTCAACCGCAACCATTGAAGTGCTTGAAGAAATCGCGGCATATGTTAATAAACGTTGTAAGGTATTTATTGATGGTGGATTTAGAAGTGGATCAGATGTATATAAGGCATTGGCTTTAGGTGCAGATGGAGTATTAATTGGTCGTCCATTCAGTCACTATTCCATTGGCGGACAAGCGGAAGGGGTTAAACTCTACGCTGAAAAACTTATTAATGAATTAAATGAATGTATGCGTATGACTTCTTGTAGAACACTTGGTGATATCAAACGTTCTAATGTAAGAGTTAATTTCTAATCAAAAAAGCATTCCACTGAGAATGCTTTTTATATCTTTATTTTTGACTTCTTCAATGTGCTATCTTTACCCATTGCCCTAATTAATCCAATAACTGGTCGATCAAACCAAGGTCGGTCATGGACTGCAGCAACTGACCACATAATTCCAGTATATCCGTTTGGATCTCTACCATCTAACATATATTTATCATTAAGATAAATCAATATATCAATGGCTTGTTGGGGTGTTGGTGTCCAATATAAAACCATTTTTGCCCAGTACATTCTTAAATATGAGTGTAAATATCCATTCTCAACAACCTGTTTTTGACACAAATTCCAAAGATCATCATGTGTTTGTGCGTTTTCAAACTCAACTAACGTATATAAATAGTCTCTCTTATCAGTTATATGCTGATTAAGCGTGTTTTGAGCCCAAGTCCAAGCACCTTTTAAAGAATCATAGTCTTTACAATAATGACAATAATTTTCTGCCAATTCACGTCTAACTAATGCTTCTTCTACAAATAATGGTGCATTCACACTTTGACTATTTTCTACATCGCGAATCATTTTTATTGGTGATAACATCCCAAAGTGTAAGTAAGCAGAGAGATAGGATTGAGCATTTGAATTGAACTCATTGCGAATATGATAATGTTTTAAGTTGTGACGAATAAAATATTGAAGTTGCTCAATTGCAGCATCTTCTCCTGGGACTAATTTTGATAAAGATAAATGATCGAAATTTTGATGTTTTATCCATGCATCAAATTGAACTTGATCAAATATTTGAATATCAATCGATTGAGGGTGAATTTGAATAGGGTAGTGATTTAATAAATAGGCTTTATATTTGGATAAAATTTTTGGTCGGATTGTTTTTGCAGCATACTCAAGTTTTAAACTAGTTTCTTCAACTGGAACAACGCAAGCTGTATTTATTTTAAAGAAATCAATCTTATTGGTATAACAATATTCACTGATTAAACTTTGATTCTCAAGAATGGGTTTTAGGACATGTTGTTCTGTATAAATGGAAATAATGTCAAAATCCTGATTGAGTTCCTTGAGTGTATTTGATATATTGCCAACTTTAAAAATAAGGGGGATATTCAGTTTGTTTAATTTTTGACTCATTTCCAATAATCCACTTAGTAAAAAATGCATATTTCGTAAATTTGCATAGGGGAAATTAGGATAATAGTTAAATACACAAATAAGCTGATAATGATTATTTAGTGCTTTTTTTTGTGCAGCATAGAGAGCTTGATTATCAATTATTCGAATAGCTCTTGATACGATATAGATTATGGTCTTTAGTTTCATATTTCTATTATATCAAAACTTGCTTTACTTGATTAAAGTTATGAATTAAACTTTAATTAATGGAGAATAATTATGGAAAATAAAAAACAATACTCTTTATTGTTTAAATCAATATTGAGTTTAGAAACTGAAAAAGAATGTGCAGAATTTTTTGAAGATTTATGTACGATGAAAGAACTTAAAGATATGGTAGATCGATTAGATGTGGCACAGTGCTTATTAGATGGTGAAACATATGAGACCATAGTTAAGAAAACAAAAATGAGTAGTGCAACGATTTCACGAGTTAATCGCTGTATTCAGTATGGAAGTGGTGGATATAAGAAGATTTTAAAGAGAATAAAGTAATTTTTTTATAAATTATACTTTAACACTTTACAACGATAAAGTATTGAAGTATAATCGTTCTTGTTAGTAAGGGAGAACATTATGAAAAAGTTACTATTTATAGTATTGGCTATTCTACTTGTAGGATGTCAATCAAAAGGAGTTAGTGAAGGAGATAATAGCTTAAATAATATTATTGAAAAGGGAAAGATGATAGTTGGATTCACAGAATATCCACCGATGGGATTCAAAGAAAATGGTGAAGTTACAGGTTTTGATATAGATATTGCAAAAGCGGTTGGTGAGAAATTAGGCGTTGATATTGAGTTTGTTTATATTGATTGGGATGCTAAAGTTTTAGAACTGGGTGCAGGTAATATTGATATGATTTGGAATGGCTTGACGATTACAGAAGATCGCAAAAAAGAAATTCTATTCTCAAAACCTTATTTTAATAACCGTATTGTTATATTAACTCTGAAGGATAGTACAATTAATTCAATCAATGATCTTGCGAATAAAAATGTAGGGGTTGAACTGCAAAGTTCAGGGCAATCAGCGTTAGAATCTTCAAACGTATTTGGTTCGATTAGCGAAATGGTTAAATATACAACTATAACAGAAGCGGTATTAGATCTTAAAGCGGGTGGAATTGATGCGATTGTAGCAGATGAAATATTTGCTCGTTATGCAGTATCAAAAGATGTGAATTCCTATAAAATCCCAGAAGATGTGTTTAATTCTGAGAATTATGGTATTGGATTTAGATTAAATGATATTGCATTAAGAGATAAGATAGATCAAATCATTGATGGTTTAGCAGATGATGGGACTGCTCTAGAGATTTCATTAAAATGGTTTGGTGAAGATTTATTATTACGTTAATGTTTGATTATTGGTTTAAAATCCTTCCACCAATTCTGGAAGGATTTAATATTTCAATCCTTGTTTATATACTTACTATGATCTTTGCTTTACCCATTGGCATGATTATTGGTTTAGTTTCTGATTTATATAAACCTTCCCATAAAATAATACGTATATTTACATGGATTGTAAGAGGAACACCATTGTTATTACAGTTGTACATTACTATGTATGCATTACCATTGGTTTTACCTTTTAGAATGAATCGTTTGTTTGCAGGTACTTTAACATTTGTGATAAATTATGCGGCCTATTTTACAGAAATATTTAGAAGTGGTTTAGCTATTATTCCCATCGGGCAATGGCAAGCTGCAGAAGTATTGGGCTTAAAGAAAACTGAGACGATATGGCATGTGATTTTACCACAAATGTTTAGAAATACGTTATTGCCTTTGATTAACGAAGCTATTACCTTAGTTAAAGATACTTCACTATTAGCTGCAATAGCAATTGGTGAAATGTTGAGAAATGCGAAGGAAATTGTAACAAGTGATTTTAAAATTGATGCATTAGTTATTGCTGGTTTAATTTATTTGATTTTTAGTTTAGGCGTTGTTCAAGTCGGTAAGAAATTAGAGTTAATGTATCTGAAAAGGAGATAATATGATAAAAATTGAGAACTTAAATTATTCCTATACGGATACGCCTGTTTTAAAAAACATATCATTTGAAATTCAAGAAAATGAAATGGTAGGCTTACTAGGATTAAGTGGAAGTGGGAAAACGACATTACTAAAAATCTTAAGTGGTTTATTACAACCTAACAGTGGAATTTATACTATTGAGTCTACAAAAGCTTATGAGAATGGTAAACGAAATAAGATATTGGTTAATGAGTTAGGTGTCGTATTTCAAGATTATAATCTTTTCATGCATTTAACAGTTTTAGATAATCTTGTTTTACCTTATCGATTAAGATTTAAGAAAAGTAGAGAAGAGTCACAGAAAATGGCTCGTGAATTATTGAGTCAGTTAGGTTTAGAAGAACACTTAAATAAGTTTCCAAATGAGTGTTCTGGAGGGCAACAACAGCGTATCGCAATAGCAAGGGCTTTAATCTTAAATCCTAGAGTTTTACTTATAGACGAACCAACAGCTGCACTTGATCAGGAAAACACCATGATTGTTTCTGAATTATTACGTGAGTTAAATAAAAAAGGATTAACCGTGATTGTTATAACGCACGATTTACCCTTTGCTCAAACTATTTGTAGACGTGTAATCGAATTAAATCAAGGTGAAATAATACAGGATACAGATGCTAGCAATTATTTTAAGAATTAACAAGAGACTGGATGAATTCAACCAGTTTTTTTGCGTCTACTCGGTTTTGTTTTTGATCAACAAGGATTGTTGAACCATTATGAACTTTTGTCTTAAAATGTGTTGCATTTGGGAACTCTTCTTTATTTGCCCATAAATATGGAGTTTGTAAATAACCTAAGGCAAATATATCATGCAAACCTTTCGGAGAATATGGATCACTTATGATTTCTTCAATCGAATTCAATAGAATATTAGCTTCATGAACCAGTTCATTTGTTTTTAATTGAATATCATCTTCGAATTGTTTTAAGAACTCTGGATGATTCTGCTTATAGGTTCGATAATTATTTAAAGCAGATTGAGTGATTTGCACACTTTCATTAATAACGCTTGGATTAGCTAAAAATAATGCTTCACTATAACTTACAACATGAATTATTTCAGGGCTATTAACTTTAGTCGGTTCAATATCATCCATTAACATGGATACCTGAGCTAATTGAACTTTTGCTTTATCGATATCAGGTGCAAAATAATCTAAACCAGCTCTTGGTTGAAGATAGATGTTAAAATCAGTGTCTTTCAATGGATTTATTAGCTGCAGAATTGCTCGTGCTTTTGCGATATCAACAATGCCCCAAGTATATCGTGGAGTGTTTAACATTACTTGTAAAATAAAATCCTTAATGCCATATTTTTTGGCAGTACGTGCTGCTAATACCGCTGAAAGTACATACGTTACATCATCACTTCCTCTAAATGCAAAGTGATGTGGTATGTTTGGTTCAAATGGTTTATTTGCTTTAGCGATAATCTTTAATGTTTCGATATGTTCTTCTAAGTTCTTCATTAAAGTGTTTGGACCACGACCGTCTAATTGATTAAACCACCAGAAAGATAATGCATGCCATGCAATATTAATACTTTCCTCATGAATTTTAGCTAAATCAGGTACATTCTTAGTCCCTGAGTAGGTTCTCAGAAGGAGAGGTCTAGAAACATCATAAATTCTTTGATATTCCTCTTTTGTTTGAATTGGTACACCACCACCATTAGTTAATCCTGTCCAGTCTTCGTTAAAATTTGATTGTGTTAATTGGGATGAGCCGATTGAAACGATGTCTAAAAGATTTGCTTTAGCAAGTTCTTTACACCATTCTTCAAATAACTTCACTGCTTTTTCTCGATCTGATAAGTATGGTCCTACGTGAACACGAGTTAATGGAAGATCCGTTTGTGTCTGATTGTGTTGAATTCTTAAAGTTAATTTGTCTTGTTTTGTTCCAAATTCGGTATATCCATCCTTGGTAGGGGATTTAAAACTTAGATACGAATTGGAATCAATTAAATCTTGTGCTATTTGATTCAGTTTCTCATCGTATCGAGATCCTTCAAGCATAACTTTTGGAATTTCACTTTCCTCAACACCGAGTTGTATAAGTGTTTCAAATGCACTCTCTGATCCGATAAAACACTTTACTAGATTATGATGCTCAGTTTCAATCATATGGCAGCTTTCTGGAAGCCCTGCAAAGAAACATTGTTTCAAAGGGCCACCATCTTCTATCAATAAATGATTATTTCTGATGGTATTAATTAATTCTTTCATGATTAAACTTGCATCTTTAGGATCTAATCGATATGAAATTCCAAGATAAGTTATTTTATTATTTAATATCCAATCAGAAATAATTTGTTGGTTAATTGTCTTTTTTATTTCTCTTAGCGCAATTTCTAGTTCCTTTGATCCAACCAATACAACTTGATTACATTCTTCAAGTTGGCCACGTATTGCATTAATTCCGAGCGTATGTGCATCTAAGGAAGATTTTAATAGGCCATATTTTTTCATTATCTATTTCCTTTCGGTTTATATTCATCGAAAAATTCTTTAACTTCATTTCTACCAATTTCTTTAAAATCGATTCCATACATACTATTTGCTAAATCTAACACAAGCTGTAAGTATTTATGAGGTGTACCAGCAAGCTTAGCAAGCTCTAGCATAGGGACAATACCTGTTGGAATATCTTCGTAGATATATCGTGTTGTTATATCAGTTGGTGAACCTATTTCATCATATTGTGAAGTGTTTTGCAAAGCTGAGTATAAATTAATACCTTCGCTTCCATAGACATCTTCTAGCCAATGTCTAACATCACTCATAGGACATTCGAAATAATTGGCTAATGCGATTCTTTCTTTATCAAGTTTTTCTAAAAACTTTGCGACCATGGGTGTAATACCATCTTTGTAATGTCTATAACTTTCACCACATTCGATTCTCGCAAGATTCATAAGAGCTGGGAATGGATGAAATATCATTCCGATATTTGATAGGGAAGTAAATAATATGGATTTTTCCATTTTAATCATGGAGAAAGTATGTATAAGTTCATCGTAAATAACTTTACTATGTTCAGGATTAAGCGCTGCAACATGGAGTACTTTTTTTCGTGAAAATATTTGGCTAATACCGGGTCTAATTTTTCTGGAAGTTAACACAAATGTATCAGTTTCACCAATAGGAATATCCAATGTGAAACCTGCTGATTTTAAATATCGATCAAACATAAATGCACCGAGTGTTCTTCCTGGATTAATAATAATTTTATGATGTGGTTTAAGGAAAGCTGCCATTTGTTGGGCTATATCTTGGTGCGCATGAGCAGGAATGCAAATCATAATAATTTCAGATTCTTCTAGGGCAAGTTTTAGGTTAGATGTAGCTTTAATATCACTTACCATAACATTAATCATGCCTTGTATTTCAATCCCGCCATAGGCATTAATTTGATCGATTACCATTTTTGTTCGATTATAAAGAATAGTAGGATTTCCTAAATATTGAAGGTATGCAGCGAGTGCTTGACCACCATGGCCTGCCCCAATAACGCAATATTTCTTGCTAATTCGTTTTGTCATAGATTCTCCTTTAAGGGTATACTTTAACATAATCATACCATCATAAATTTAATAATATGAACAATTCATGTAAATTTTCGTTAAATTCTCACTTATATTGCAGGTTATATTTAGTAATTTTAATGAAACAATGGTTCAAGTTTTAATATCTTATCGAAAATAAATGCTAAATAAGGTAAACTAAAATAGTGTCAATTATCACTAAGATTATGAATGATAATTATATTACTTAAATTTAATTTATATTGAAAAAAAGGGAGAAAAGTATGGATAAACACCACGATCAAATTTTGTATAAAAGACTTGAAAGGGCTATCACAAATTTAAAGAATCATCATTTCGAAGTAAGTGTTATTGATAAAAAAGAAGATGTAAATCCATTTTTAGAAAGTATTATTGAAAGAGGTTCATCTGCTGCAGTTGGTGGATCTATGACTTTAAATGAAACGGATACATTAACTTGGTTGAGATCAGGGTATCTCAATTTTATTGATCGATATGATCCTGAAAATGATGTTCATCAAGTATTCCATGAATCCTTCAATGTGGATGCATACATAACTTCTAGTAATGCGGTTACGATGAGTGGTGAACTTGTTAATACCGATGGGAATGGAAATCGTGTTGCGGCAATGATTTATGGCCCTAAAAAAGTTTTTGTTATTGTTGGTATTAATAAATTAGTTAGTAATATTGATGAAGCTCAAAGAAGAATTGAGCTATATGCAGCTCCAATGAATTGTGAGCGACTAAATAAAGATACGCCTTGCCGTAAGGTTGCTGAATGTGTCCATTGTAGTGTACCTGAGAGAATTTGTAGTGTTAATGTTGTGATGCATCGTAGTAATACGCCTAAGCGTATTCATGTTATTTTTGTAAAAGAAGATTTAGGATATTAAAATTTGTTAAGTTTATTAATAAAATGATAGCGTTTTCTTATATAATAGAAATGTCATGAACTTATAACATGACTAGAATGGGGTATGCTTTGATAGAGTTAAAGAATTTAGTTAAACACTATACCAGTCGTAAAGGTGTAGTCACAAAAGCTTTGAATGATTTAAGTGTTTCATTTCCAAGTAAAGGATTAGTTTTTATATTAGGTAAGAGTGGTAGTGGTAAATCGACTTTAATGAATATTCTTGGGGGTTTGGATATAGCAGATACCGGGGAGTTTATTATTGAAGGAAAGAATATTGAAGGACTAAGCCAAGTTGAGTTGGATCATTATCGTAACTCTCACGTAGGCTTTGTTTTCCAAGATTTTAATATTATTGAAACGTTTACGATTTATCAAAACATTGGTTTAGCTTTACAACTCCAAGGTCAAAAAGCAGACAAACATCGAATTGATCAAATGTTGGAGTTTGTTGGGTTAAAAGGTTATGGTAAGAGAAGGGGTAATGAAGTCTCAGGTGGACAGAAACAACGTATTGCTGTTGCACGTGCTTTAATTAAGAACCCTAGAATTATTCTTGCTGATGAACCTACCGGTAATTTAGATAGTAAAACGAGTGATCAGATTATGCAATTACTTAAAAAAGTTGCTGAGAACAATTTAGTAATTGTTGTTTCTCATGATCCTGAAGAGGCAGAAGTTTATGCGGATCGTATAATACGCATTAAAGATGGAAAATTAGCAGAAGATACAGGTAGTAGAGAAGCTGTGTTTGAGGCAAGACCTTTTGAAATGGTTCATAAACATTTAGGGTTTATCGCAAGTTTAAAATATGGTTTAAATAGTATAGGAAAAAATAAAGGCCAAATGTTAATCACGACATTTGTTATTTCCATATCGTTATTATTTGCGAATTTATTAGGTTCATATCTTACTTTCTTGTATGAACCGAATCCAATATTAAGTGAAATGTTAGGTAAAGATGGTTTAACTTATATCATGAATGATTTACAAGGTTATTTATCAGTAAGTAGTTCACGAGATATTTTAATCGCGATGTATGTGATATTAGTTGCGGTCTCCTATGTGTTCTTATCAATGAGTATTACGCGAAGACGTAAACAAATTGGAATTTTTAAGGCGCTCGGTGGTAATACAAATGATATTTTAAGAATATTTGTATGGGAGGGCATTGTCTTAGCTCTATTTACATGGTTGTTTTCAACCTATCTGGGGTACGCTTATGTTTTGGATACCAATATTAAGTTCTTTATGGGTATGCCTTTATTGCAAACAAATTGGTATCAAATTGCGATTAATTTCGTATTGTTAATTATTGTTATGCTAGGATTTATCATACTAATGGTTTTAAATACATTGAAAAACAATTCTGTTATTTCAATCTTGAAGAAGTAGGTAATAAAATGATCGAAATTAGTAATGTAAATAAAAAGTATCAAAGCAAAGCCAATGAAGAGGTTGTTGCGATTGATGGAATTAATTTGAAATTCAATCATAATGGATTAGTCTTCATTTTAGGTAAAAGTGGAAGTGGTAAATCAACGTTTCTTAATATACTTGGGGGATTAGATTCCGCAAACACGAGTCGAATTTTAATCAATAATAAAAAGCTTAATCGATTTGATGAGACAACTTGTTCTGAGTATCGTAATACATATATTGGATTCGTTTTCCAAGAGTATAACTTATTAGACGATTTAAATGTATACGATAATATCGCACTTGCTTTACAGATGCAAAATCGTGTAGTTGATCGTGAGACTGTACTTCATATTTTAAAAGAAGTTGACTTAGAAGGTTTAGAAGAACGTGAATTAGATGAGTTGTCTGGTGGTCAAAAACAAAGAGTTGCGATTGCACGTGCTTTGGTAAAGAAGCCTGAAATTATTTTAGCGGATGAACCTACGGGTAATTTAGATAGTGAAACATCTGAACAAGTTTTCGAATTATTTAAGCGTATAAGCCAAGAGAAATTAGTTATCTGTGTATCACATGACGCTGAATATGCACATAAATATGCGGATCGAATTATTGAGATAAGTGATGGCAAAATTATTAGAGATACAAATCCAGAAGTCACAGAAGATAGTTTTCAAGCACCTGATATGATAAGACCAGTTCTTCCAAAAGAGTTCATTTACCATATGAGTATTGGTAATATTTTAAATAACAAACTAAGAATGGTTGTTACTTCTGTGATTGTTGCGTTCTTGATGGCTATTTTAACAGCTGTTTATACAACTTTAAATGTTTCAAGTTCTGTTGATGTTGATTTATTTAAAGCTAGTTCAATGAATCATTTGATGGTTCAACCAAGAAACTCTCAAACAATGGAATTGAGCACTGATCAATTAACGCGTATTCAACGTGTATTACCTGATTATGGCGCAACGTTATATAAGCGTATAAATCTATTGCTTGATGGTCAGATGTTAAGTGTATCAAATCTAGATTTTGGAAGTTTGAATGAAACTTCACTTAACTCAAATAATACACGATTATTATCTTTAAATTATCTAGATACAATAAAGCAATTACCACTTAATTTTGTTGAAACTGGTGTTGGTGGTTCTGTGTATAGTAATTTAATTGGTGCTGAGCCTAAGAATAATCAAGAAGTTGTTATTAGTAGTTATTTAGCGGATTTAATGATTACCTCTGGGTATTCAAAGGATGGAATTATTGTCCAATTTGATTCATATCAAGATATTATTAATAAAAAGACGAACATTGTTTTAGGAGATAAAGTTGTAAATGTTGTTGGTATTATTCCTCATAAAACACCTGTTTTGGATAATGAACTGACTGCACTTAAAACTGTTTATTCAAATATATATGTTCAAAGAGGATTTGTTTCTAATTCAGGTTTTGATTCTTCATTAAATAGTTATGGTATATATATTAGTAATTATGCTAGTTTACCTGAATTGATGCATGATGTTAAGAATGCAGGTTATATAAACCTAACACCAGTATACTCTGATGCACTTGAGAATTTTACTCGTTTTGAATTATCACTATTAATTTCAGTTATCGTTCCGTTAATAGGTTACTTAGCGCTTGTTTTCTTAGCGAACTATATTTCTTCGAGTATTATATATAGAAAGAAGCAAATTGGTATCTTGCGCGCAATGGGAAACTTTATTAGTAATGTTGAGCATGTATTTAGACTGGAAGCGATTATTGTAGGTTTAATTATAATGGTAATTGCATATTTCTTAACTCCATATTTTGTGAATATAATGAACTTTGCTTATATGGTTCACTTTAGTGATAGTTTCATTTCTTTCTATCATTATTCAATTTTTAGCCCTGGGTTAAGTAATATTATCGAAATATTCTTGTTGCTAACCGTTTTGATTACAATGTTAACCTTTACATTAACGCATAATATTAATCTAATTGATCCAGTGGATGTTATCAATGGAAGATAAAAAATAGTCTTGTGAACTGCACCCCAAAAGTTGGACAACTAACAGAAAGGGGTGCAGTTTTTAAATGACAAAATATAATTTAGAATTCA
>OGCL01000830.1_pt1 | contig 29824 bp, 31 predicted proteins | sample 1570041 | NCBI WGS metagenome assembly OGCL01 (sample SAMN06266162, study PRJEB24511) | hot springs metagenome | isolation source: Hot spring water | place: South Africa: Limpopo | collected 2015-06-22 | reverse complement strand
CCGTGCCGCCAACCGGAGAGCGTTCATGATCAAGACACCGTTTCGCCAATGGGGCACATCGCTGTGCCTCGGCTTCCTGGCCCTGGCCAGCCAGGCACCGGCCGCAGCGCAAGACCTGCCCGGCGCCAAGGACCACCCGGCCGTGAAGCGCTTTGGCGGCAGCACCATCGTGGGCTACGATGTGCGCAACTTCGACGCTGTGGAGTTCCAGACCTCCACCTTCAAGGAGTTTGACCTGCAGGCCTACCGGCGAATCTATGTGCAGCCGCCCCTGGCGCTCGAAGGCAAGCTCACCCGCCTGTAGTACGAAGCCCCGGGCGCCACGCGGTCGCTGGAGCTGTTCCGCAACTACGCGAACGAGCTCACGGCCAGCGGTTTTGCGGCGCTGTACGACTCCACCCGCGACAGCGCTGCCGGCAGCTACACCAACTTTCTGGCCAGCCTGAGCAGCGGCCGCCGCGATTTCGTCAAGAACAACCGCAGCGAATACGTGATGTACGCGGCCAGCGCCAGCAGCCTGCGCACCGGCACCTTCCAGAAGGGCAACACCACCGTGCGCCTGATCGCCATCGACTGGCCCAAGGACGAGCCCACCTACAAGGCCAAGCAGGGCGCCTACATCGCTGTGGACATCCTGGAGACCCAGGCCATGGAGCAGAAGATGGTGGTGGTCAGCGCGTCCGACATCAGCAAATCCATCACCGCCAACGGCAAGGTCGCCATCTACGGCATCCTGTTCGACACCGGCAAGGCCGACGTGAAGCCCGAATCCAAGCCCTCGCTGGAGCAGATTGCCGCCTTCCTCAAGGCCGAGCCGACCGTCAAGCTGCACGTGGTGGGCCACACCGACAGCGTGGGCGGCTTCGACAGCAACCTGGCCCTGTCCAAGCGCCGGGCTGATGCGGTGGCTGCGGCGCTGGTCAAGGACTATGGCATTGCCGCCAACCGCATGGTGGGCAACGGCGTGGCTTCGTTGGCGCCTGTGGCTAGTAACAGCAGCGATGAGGGGCGGGCGAAGAATCGGCGGGTGGAGTTGGTGCTGCAGTAGGGGCGTGTGCGGTCGTCTGCCGAGCGGCGTTGGTTCCGAGCGTGTTGGGTGAGCGAGGCTTGTTCTACCCGGCAGGAATACTCGGTCGTTGCAGTGAGGGATGCCTCCTTCGCCCAGCGTTAGAGGTCAACCGCAAACTCCGCTTCGCCAGAAGACACAGACACGTATGGTGCGGCTTGTTTAAATGGTGTGCGCAGCTCCACTGTGTGCGCACCATTCACCTGAAGGTACGCGACACCTCTGTCAAACCGGATTCGAACTTTCCAAACCGCATGCAAAGGAATGTTTGCGATTGACTCGACCTTGACTTCCTTGCCACCAACGACCAAGCGGTATCCGATGACAAGCGAGTCGTCCGTTGAGCGGTTTCGGACGGCTAGGACTTGGAGGCTATTGGTTCGATCCGGGCCCTCTTGAATGCCGATGTACGAGGCGGTTGGCCACTGGGGCGAACCAGCGAAGGTAACCAGCTTCGCCGTGCCGCTGAATGTGACTGTCGCTGACGGAGCCGCAAGCGTACGGGCGTCAAATTGACCAGGTTTCGCCACAAGACTGAACGAAGCACTCCATGCGGGGGTTGCACTGATGGCGAGAAGTAAGACGAATGTGCGAAACAGGGGCACGGCATTCACCTCGAAGGTAGCGTTTCTCGCTGCGCCTGCTGGGTAAGCTGGACGGCGATCTAAATGTAAAAAAAGTCCGTGAAACCCCTGAGGGAAGCACCGAGCGAAACTATAGCGAGCGAACCAGTGAGGTGTGAGCACCTCCTACCACCGCATCGGCCCCGCCTCATCCCCCCAAAAAATCCACCGGCTGGTCTCCACATACAGCGAGGTCCCAATCGAATACAGGTCCATGCCCGCCTCGCTGCGCTCCAGCCGTACCAGGTAGCCGCCGTAGCTGGCGGCCCACAGCACGCCGCCGTCGGGGGCCATGTCCATGCCGCTGATGGTGCTGCCGATGTGGTGGCGCCACAGGGCTTGGCCGTCGTCGCTGATGGCGTGCAGGTAGCCGTCGGCGTCGCCCAGGACGACCAGGCCGGGTTGGGTCGCCGAGGCGTAGACGCGGCAGCGGTTGTCCAGCGTAGGCAGGTCTTCTGCGTCGGATGGGGTGGGCTGCGGCGCGTCTTGCTGCCCCTGCGCAGCGAGCGGCGAGAGCGGCACCGACAGCGTGCTGCCCCAGTACAGATGGCAGGAGTTGGCGAACAGGTGCGTGCCGTCGTGCGAGAACACCGCGTGGTGCGGGTAGGACGATTGCGGGTCGTACTCGGCCACCAGGGTGCCCTGGGCGTCGAGCAGGATGTGGCTGCTGTCCTGGTCGCCCACGGCGATGCGGTGTTCGTCGGGCGAGAGGGCCATGTGCAGCATGTCGAGGGCCAGCACGGTGACGGTCTGGCCGCCTGCCTCTTCGTCCATCTGGTTCTTGGGCCAGGTGTAGGGGCCGTCTTCGTCAAAGGTTTGCGGGTGCAGGCGTTGCACGCAGCCACCGCCACTGCGGCCATCGCTGCCGCCGCTCTCCGTGGGGGTGAGCAGGTAGATGCCGGTCGGGTTGCGCAGCAGCACGCGCTGGCCGTCGTTGAAGGGGATGAGTTCGTCGCAGCGCTGCCCCAGCGGGCCGGGCGCCACGGGCACATGGGGTGGCAGGCCTTCGTTGCCACGGGGCAGGGCAAAACGCGCAATCACCGGGCCGCCAAAGCCCTGGTGGGTGGTGATCTGCTGGCCGTCGCTCTGGGCAAAGATGTGCCGGTTGTGGGAGCGGCCCAGGCCGCGCAGCGTGGGCAGCGGCTGGTGGTGCGGACCCCGCACGGCCACCCAGTGCGCGGTGTCGTCGTAGGCCGCGCCAATGCGTGCCACCACACGGCCGTCGTCCAGCGCAAACACCGGGCCGATAAAGCAGCCTGCATTGGCCGCGCGCTGCACAAAGGCATCGGGGGCAAACGCAAAGCGCTGGCGAAAGCGCTCGCCCAGGTCGGCATCGGCATGCCGGTGCACCACGCGTGCCAGCTGCAGCACGGTGGGGGCGGCGGCCTTGCGCGGGTCGGGGGGCAGGGGGTTGTCTTCTTCCTCGTCGTCGTCATTCTCGCCGTCAGCCGTCGCCGCATCGCCCGCCGTGGGCTCGGGGTTGTCTAGCGCCAGCTGGTATGCGCGCACGGCGGCCACATAGGCCTGGCCGTCGGCCTGCCACCGGGCTGAGAGTTCCATCAGCTCCAGCGGAAAGACCGCCACATCGGGCACATCGGCCGCCAGGGGCGGGGTGGCGAGCAGGTGCACAGCTGCCTCGATGCGCTGGGCCTCGACCTCGCGGGCGGCCTCTAGCTCGGCCTGGGCGCGGACGCGGGCCTCAACAGCGCCATAAAAGCGCAGCAGGCGGGCGATGTGGTCGGCCGCGCCCCGGGGCAGGGGGGCGCGGCTGTCGCTCTGGCGCTGCGCGTAGGTGAACTCGACCACCGCAGGCCCTTCGCGGGCCTCGTCGATGTTGATCTGGTAGGCGCTGTGGGCGTTGTCTTCGTCATCGCCCGGTGCGTCGTCGCCGTTGTGCCAGCTGAGCTTGAGCGCGCGGCCCCAGGGCTCGCCGTCGTGCATGCAGGGCTGGCGGGCGCCCACCCAGATGTCGCCCTCCCACCAGCCGTTGCGGTCGCTGTCCCACCAGTCGTTGTACTGGTCGGTGAACACGGGCAGGCTGGTGAAGCGCTCGATGTGCTCCGCCGTCAGCGTGGTCACCAGACGCTGGTGGAGCGGGTAGCGCGCGCGGTGCTGGCCCACGGCCTTGCGCACGTAGTCGAGCACACCGCGCCAGGCGGTCTGGCAGGCCTGCCAGGCGTCGGGGTCGGTGTCCTCGGCCAGCGCCTGCCATTCGCCCGCCTCGCCCTGGCTGTAGCGGCGGTACAGCAGCGTGAGCTGCGGCGTGGTGGGCACGCTGCGGCGCAACACCGTGGCCGCCAGCCGCTGCAGCAGGCCCTGGGGCGCAGGCGTCTGCTCGACCGAGAGGTAGAAGTCCCAGGTTTTCCAGACGGTGATGAACACATTGTCGTCGCGCTGGTCACCGTCTTCGTCCACATGCCGCTGGCAGATCGAGAAGTCGGTTTGCTGGAACCAGCCATAGGCCTTGTGCTCCTTGTGCGCGATGACCGGCGTGTGCACCACGGCCAGGATGTTTGGCACGCTGATGCGGTTGTCGGCGCACAGGTCGTGCGCCAGCGGCCAGGCGGCCTGGATGTCTGCGCTGCTGTGCACCGCACTGTCGCCACCCCGCACGGCGGCCACCACCTGGGGGCGGTCCAGCATCGCGGCCAGACCCTCTTCGCCCGACGTTGCCCCATGAAGAAACTCGGGGGCAAACACGGCGCCCAGCACCTCGCACGAGAACTCCGCCAGGTGCGGAACGGGGCGCACCTCGTCCAGCAGAAACTCCACTTGCTCGGGTGCTGCGATGTGCAGGTGGTATTCGTCGGTGAACAGCGCCACGCGGGCCTGCAGCCCACCGTGCACGCGCAGCTCGCCGTGGTTGTAGTGGCCCCACAACAGATCTTGCACCCGCAGTGCGCCCTGCACATGCACCAGCTGCCCGCCGATCACGGCGTTGTGCGCCTTGGCGTCGCCGGTGACGATGAGGTGGGTCGTGCCGTCGGTGTCGTCGCAGGTGAGCGCGCCGTCGATGCGCAGGTGGCCGTCCACCAGGATGAGAAAAAGCGAGCGGGGGATGGGCGTGTTGTCCGCGCCGGTTTGCAGGCCTTGCCACCAGCGACGCTGCGGGCTGCCGCTGGCCAGGGGGGCATCCAGGTGCAGCTCGGGCCACTGCACGTCGCCGGTGATCCACAACACAGTTTCATCGGCCAGCGCGGCGGGGTCTTCTGCCAGGCGCTCGGCCATCCAGCAGTCGGCGGGGATCAGGGCGGCCACATCGGCCAGCGGGCAAAGTCGGGCAGTGGGCATCGGGCGTTGGAGTGGTGGTGCCTGTGGCGGGGCATCGTACACGCAGGCCACGCGGTTTCTGCTTTGCGCAGACAATGATGTGTTGTCTTACTAGTTGGCCCCCATGACCCAGAACCCTCCTGTTTTTGAAGTCCTCCCCCGCGACCTCTCGGCCTACCGCCAGGGCAATGTGGGCATCGACTATGTGCACCGTTTCGAGTCCGGCAAGCCCGGCCCGCATGTGCTCATCAACGCCCTCACGCACGGCAACGAGATCTGCGGCATGGTGGCTGCCACGCACCTGCTGGACACCGGCGTGCGCCCCCTCATCGGCACGCTGACCATCAGCTTTGCCAACGTGGCCGCTTACGAATCGTTTGACCCGAGCCGCCCGTTTGAAAGCCGCCAGCTGGTGCACAACCTCAACCGCGTGTGGTCGGCGGCCGAGCTGGATGGCACCACAGACAGCCCCGAGCTGCAACGCGCCCGCGCCCTGCGCCCGGTGGTGGCTGCGGCCGACCACATCCTCGACATCCATTCCACCAGCCAGGATGTGCAGCCGTTCTGGGTCTACCCCGCCTACCCGCGCAACGCCGAGGCCGCGCTGGCCCTGGGCCGCCCGCCCGTGCACCTGGTGATGCCCAGCGGTCTGGGCTCGGGCACGCCGCTCATCCAGCATGGCCGCCACGGCCAGGCCGATGGCACGGGCGTGGCCCTGGTGGTGGAGTGTGGCCAGCATTTCCTGCAATCGGCCGCGGATGTGGCCACGGCGGTGGTGCAGGATTTTCTGGCGCACTTTGGCCTGATTGCCCCGCTGGCCGACCGGCCCGCGCCCGAGGCACAGCGTCGCTACGAGCTGCTGGAGACCTGCATGGTGCGCACGGCAGACTTCCGCTTTGCGCGGCCCGTGCAGGGCTTCGAGGTGTTTGCCAACGGCGAACTCATCGCCACCGATGGCCCGCACGAGATCCGCGCGCTGTGCGACGACTGCACGGTGATGATGCCCACGCGCGAGCCCATCGTGGGGCGCGAGGCGGTGTACCTGACCCGGCCGATCTGACGGGAGCGCAACGCGCCCGGTGGTTCAGAACGACGAACCGGGCTGCTGCAAAAACGCCAGCTCCTCGGGCGTGGAGCTGCGCCCCAGCACCGCGTTGCGGTGCGGGTAGCGCCCAAAGCGCGCAATGATGTCGCGGTGGCGCACCTCGAACTGCAGGTTGTTTTCCAGCCCCGGCTGGTCAAACAGCACCAGGGCCTGCGCGTGGATGGCGGCCGACTCGCTGTGCATGTAGGGCATGTAGGCAAAGGCGCGCTGCGCGGGCGTCAGCGCAGCATCGTGGCCCCCGGCCACCAGCTCCTGGGCCAGCGCCAGGGCCTGGGCGTCCTGCGCAAACGCCAGGGGCGAACCCCGGTGCAGGTTGCGCGAGAACTGGTCCAGCACCAGGATCTCGGCCAGGCGCCCCAGGGGCGTGGCGCGCCAGGCCCACAGCTCGCACTGCCGCGCGGCCTGCCAGGTGGCGCCAAACCGGGTGCGGATCTGCGCGTCCAGCGCGTCGCTCTGGGCAAAGTGCTGCGCGGGCGTGAGTTCTTCAAACCAGAAGTGCAGGATGTCTTGGGCTTGCATGGGCTGAGTGTCCGGTTTCTTTAAGAAAAATAGGCCGTTTCCGCGCTCTGGTATTAATTTGTTTGCTATTGAATTTGTAGTTTTTAGTGCGCAGGCGATGGTGCAGTGGCGGTGGTGCCGTCAGGGTGGCACCACGGCCTGCGTGCGCTCCTGGCGCACCAGATACAGGCCGCTGCCGATGATGATCGCGCCCCCGAGCAGCGTGCTGTAGCCCGGCACGGTCTGCCACAGCACCCAGTCCAGCCCCATGCCCCAGGCCAGGGCCGTGTATTCAAACGGCGCCACCACCGACGCCTGCCCGTGGCGGAACGCCTCGGTGATGGCCAACTGGCCCGCAAAACCGGTCACGGCCAGCCCTGCCACCAGCGGCCAGTGCGCCTGGGCCACGTCCACCCACTGCGGCCAGGCCAGCGTGCCCGCGCCCAGCGCCAGCAGGGTGGTGGTCCAGAAGACCAGGCTGGCGCTTGAATCGGTGCGCGTGAGCAGGCGGCCCGTGATGGCCGACACCGCATAGCAGCCCGCCGCCGCCAGCACCGCCAGCGCACCCAGGGTGAAGAACGCCTCCTGGCTGGGCCGCAGCGCCACCAGCACGCCCACCATGCCCAGTGCAATGGCCACCCAGTGGGCGGCGCGCACGCGTTCGCGCAGCACCACGGTAGACAGCGCGGTGATCAGCAGCGGCGCGATGAAGAACAGCGTGTAGGCCTCGGCCAGTGCCAGCTCGCGAATGGCAAACGCAAACAGCGCCAGCATGGCCACGTTGAGTCCGCCGCGCAGCAGGTGCAGCGGCCAGCGCACCTGGAGCAGCCGGGGCACCTCGCCACGCCACAGCGCATAAAGCGCCACCAGCGGCAGCGCGGCCCAGCCCCGCAGTGCGGCGACCTGCATGGCCGGGTAGTGGGCGGTCAGCGTTTTGAGCAGCGCATCCATCAGCGAGAAGAAGCCCACAGCGGCCACCATGGCGACGATGCCGCGCAGATTGCCGGAGGAGGCGGTGGTGCTGGAGTGTGCCGGACGCACGGGCAGCGCCGGGGCCCGGGTGTCGGGCTCAGACATGGGTGCCTCGGGCGGTGGCTGTGGGGGCCAGGGCCCGTGGGCGCTGGGCGGAACGCAGAGGTGGCGTTGTGCTGGAGGGGGAGGGTGGCCGGTGCATGGGTGGTTCCCAAAGCCTTGTGGGCGCAGGGTGTGTGCAGGGCCAAAAAGTGTAGCGCACGCAACCCGTTGATGGCGGCGGTGGGGGGCCGGGGCGTGCTCAACGGCCGCAAGAGGCGTAAAGTCTCACAACCTGCTTGCGATCTTTTCAAGGATCGATTCGCCCCAGGAGATCGCCACCATGGGCCCCCACCGCATCGTGCTGATACAAGGCCACCCCGACGCCCTGGCGCCGCACCTGTGCCATGCGCTGGCCCAGGCCTATGCCGACGGCGCCACTGCCGCAGGGCACGAGGTGCGCCAGATCGATGTCGCCACCATCGACTTTGCGCTGCTGCGCAGCCAGCACGAGTGGGAGCTGGGTTTGCTGCCCGCCTCGCTGAAACCGGCGCAGGCCGACATCGGCTGGGCGCAGCACATCGTGTTGTTCTTCCCGCTGTGGCTGGGCGATATGCCCGCCTTGCTCAAGGGCTTTCTGGAGCAGGTGGCGCGGCCCGGGTTCGCTTTCAGCACCGAAGGCGGCAACACGTTTGGCCGCAAGGGCCTCACGGGCCGCAGCGCGCGTGTGGTGGTCACCATGGGCATGCCGGCGCTGGTGTACCGCTGGTACTTTCGCGCGCACAGCGTGAAGTCGCTGGAGCGCAATATCCTGGGTTTTGTGGGCATCGCCCCGGTGCATGAAACCCTGGTCGGCCATGTGGAGCAACTGGGCGATGCAGGCGTGGCGAAGTGGAAGGCGCGCATGCGTGTGCTGGGAGCCAAGGCGGCGTAGGGCCCCGCAACCGCACTGCAACGGCCGTCAACCAAACGACCGCGCTGCGGCCAGGGCGCCCATGCGCTGGCTGATCGCAAAGAACTCTGCCACCGTCTCTTCAATGATCTGCTGCGCCGTCTTGATGGAGTCGATGAGCCCGGCCGTCTGCCCTGCGAGTGCAGGGGCGGCCTCCATGTCGCCATCAAAGTACACGCGCTGGATGCCTGCAAAGCTGTCGGCGGGCATCAGGCCCGCCTCATGGATGGCCTGCGTGCGCTGCGACTTGAGCGCACGGATGCAGGGGCTGGCCTTGGTGTTGAGCATCCAGGTGCCGGTCACGCCCGCATCGACGATGGCGTTCTTATAGTTGGCGTGCACGGGGCTTTCGGCGCAGCTCACAAACCGCGTGCCCATCTGCACCGCCTCGGCCCCCAGCGCAAAAGCCGCCGCCATGCCGCGCCCGTCGCAGATGCCCCCGGCGGCCACCAGCGGCACATCCACCCGCGCGCGGATGGCCTGCAGCAGCACCAGTGTGGAGACCTCTTCGGGGTTCTTGAAGCCGCCGCCTTCACCACCTTCGACCACCAGGCCGTCAATGCCTGCGTCCACACATTTGAGCGCTGCGTCCACCGTGGGCACCGCGTGGTAGACGGTGATGCCCGCGTCCTTGAGCGGCGCAATGAACTTGGCAGGGCTGCCCGCCGAGGTGGTCACAAATTTCACACCCGACGCGCACACAAAGCGCAGCATGGCATCGTCCTTCAAAAAGCGGATGGGCAGGTTCACGCCAAAGGGCAGGCCCAGCGCGCTCATCTTGGTGATCTCGGCTTGGCAGTTGGCCGTCTCGCCGGAGGACGTCTCGATGATGCCCAGCCCGCCTGCTCGCGACACCGCCGAAGCCAGCTGCGTGCGCGCAATCCAGCCCATGGGCGCCTGGATGATGGGGTAGCGCGCGCCGGTGTGGGCGAGGACGCGGTTGGTGGCGGGTGTGGTCATGGGCGGTGTCTCCTGATTTTGGGAGCGCCCATTATTTCGACGCGTGTGCCGTCGCCGTGTCGCCCGCGTTACGGGGCCGGGGCGGGTGTCTCTTGCCAGGGCCACCGTGCCAACAGGCGCTGCCAGTCGGCGCAAGGCTGCACAGCAGAATCGTCGGCGGGGGCGTGTACGCCGCCCCAGTCCGTAGGCTCCGGCCATTGCAGCCCGCTGTCAAACGTCATCGCCGCCCTCGTCACTGGATGCGGCACCGTGAGCTGCCACGCGTGCAGCCACAGCCGCTGCTGGCCCAGCCGCTCGGCCCACCAGCGGTTGAGCGGGCCCTTGCCATGTGTGGCGTCGCCGATGATGGGGTGCGCCAGGTGCTTGAGGTGGCGGCGGATCTGGTGGCGCCGCCCTGTGGTTGGGATGGCCTCGACCAGCGAGGCGCGGGTGGTGGCAAAACGCGCGTCGCTGGCCTCGGGCAGCGTGAGCTGCGCTAGCCGCCGAAAGCGTGTGTGGGCGTCCTGCACAGCCGCATCGGCCGGGGCGTCATCGGGCTTGAGCGCGTGGTCCACCTCGATGGCCCCGGGCGCCCATCCGCGCACCATCGCCAGGTAGCGCTTGTGCGTGGCGCCATGCTCAAACGCCTGCGACAGTGCGCGCGCCGCATCGCTGTGCAGCGCCATCACCAGCACGCCGCAGGTGCCTTTGTCGAGCCGGTGCACCGGGAACACATGCTGGTCCAGTTGGTCGCGCAGGGTTTGCATCACAAACCGCGTCTCACCCGCGTCCAGCCCCGTGCGGTGCACCAGCCAGCCCGCAGGCTTGTACACGGCCACCAGGTGCTCGTCGCGCCAGAGGATGTGCAGGGGAGGGGGCATGGAAGAAAGCGGGGAAGGGTGGCAGGAAAAAGGCGGGCAGCACGCACGGGCGGCGGTGCCGTGCGCGCCGTTTTACTACATGGCGCCCGCACACTGCTGACAGATTCTGGCAGCAGGGGCGATAAGCTGGTGGTTCCAATGGAGGGAGCCATGAACCATCGTTTTCAATGCCAGTGTGGCCAGCTTGTTGGCGAGGTGGCCCACACACGGTCTGCCATCCATGCCATCTGCTACTGCCGCGACTGCCAGGCCTATGCCCACCACCTGGGCCAGGCCGACGCGGCGCTGGACGCCCTGGCCGGTACCGAGGTGGTGGGCACACATGCCCGCAACGTGTCTTTCAGCAGTGGCATCGATCAGCTGGCCTGCCTGTCATTGTCCGAAGGCGGCTTGCTGCGCTGGTACGCGCGCTGTTGCAACACCCCCTTGGCCAATACGGGGCGCGACTGGCGCATGCCCTATGTGGGTCTGGTCCATCTGTGCCTGCGGGCGGGTGGTGCACCGCTTGTGCCTGCGTTTGTGCCAGTGCAGATGCACCTGGAGACCGCCAGCGCCCAGGGCACGCCGCCTCGCACAGGTTGGAGCCAGCTGAGGGCGTTGCTGGGCTTCATGCCCCGCATTGCGGCGGCGCGATTCACTGGCAGCTTTCGCCGCACACCTTTCTTCACAGCCACTGGTGTGCCCGTGGTGGCTGTGCGCGTGCTGACCGCCGCCGAGCGCGAAAGGGCCATGGCTGCGGTGTAGGCGCTAGGCCGGTTGCATGGGGCCTCTGCGCCACCGGCCGAGCGGCCGGGCATGCCAGAATGCCCACGGTTTGCTTGGGAGCCATGGGCCCGGATGCTGGTGCGTCGGGTTGTGCTGCGTTCCCTGCCGAACCCCAAAACACCAAAAGGAGACCCCATGTCGGCAGGAGACTGGAAAGACATGTACGCCGCCGCCGTGGCGGGAGACCTGGCGCTGGTGCGCCACCACATCAGTGCGGGCGTCAACCCCAACTACCAGCACCCCGAGATTCTGTGCACGCCCCTGGTGGCCAGCCTGATCCATGGGCACAGCGAGATCGCGCACTACCTGCTGGCCCACGGCGCCGACCCCGGGCTGCGCTCCGACTTTGACGACATGACCCCGCTGGAGGCCGCACGCAGGTACCGGCGCACCGAGTTCATCGCCTTGCTGCAGGCACGGGGTGCCAAGGAAGAGCGCAAGCCGTTCTGGTGGCGCTGGCTGCCGGTGTAGGCGATGCGGCGGGGTGATGGATCACCCCGTTGCCCACAGATTCTCAGAGGCCGGCGAGGCAGCGCTGGAGGGCTGTATTGAACTGCTCCGGGGCTTCCAGCGAAGGCAAATGCGCCACGCCCGGCAGCATGGTGCCTTGCGCGGCAGGGATGCGCTGAGCGAGCAGCCTGCATCGGTCTTGCAAATGCGGCAGGTCGAGATCGCCCCACAGCACGGCCGTGGGGGCCTGGATGGACTCCAGCCGCGCCCATGCCGATGGCTCTTCGACGGCCACTCCCGGGTGCGGCGCCCGCAGTGCGGTCCCGTTCATCGACAGAAAAAGGGAGCGTGCCTCGCCTCCGACCCGGCCCGGCGGGCTCAGGGGGCCGTCCAGCCACAGCTGGGCCTGCAGTTCGTTTTTTGCATCCAGGTCGCCACGCGATGCGGTTGCATGGATGGTGTCCATGAGCTCTTTCACCGTGGCGACGGGCTCTGGCGTCGGTGCGCCGCCGACACCGGGCGACACCAGCACCAAGCCACCCACGCGCGCAGGTTGAGCCATGGCTGCATCGATGGCAATACGACCGCCCGTGGAGCAGCCGACGAGAACTGCCTGCTCATATCCAAGAGCATCCATTACCGACCACAGGTCGGCCACGTGGGAATGCGGCGTGGGTGCGAGAGTGCGCGATTCGCCAAACCCTCGGCGGTCATAGCTGATGGCAGGGCGGAACGAGGCCAGCCAGCTGCAGGAGGCCTGCCACATGCGTCGGTCCGCGACGTTGGCGTGCAGGAAAAGGACCGGTACACCCGCAGCGCCGGGGTGAGCGTCCTGCTCCACAGCCAGCAACGCACCGCTGACTTTCACCTGCATCGTTTTCCTAGTTGTCATGCGGGGGAAGATACCGACCGCCGACTCGGGGTGTCAATGCGAGGTGTCAGGCGGCTCGCCGCACAGGGTCACCGCAGCGCGGTTTCCTTCGCCCGCATCTTGGCGGCTATGTACTCCCCATGCGTCACATGCAGTAGCCCGGCCACCTTGCTGATGGTGTGCATCTCGTTCTCGTCCAGGCGCGCATCGGCATAGGCCACCTGCCACATGGCTTCGACCAGCTGAATCTTCTGGTCCTGCGTGAAGTGCTCGTTCAGGCTGCTGGTGAAGCGCTGGTAGTCGTAGGCGGTTTGGGATGTGGTCACGGCCAGCTCCAGCAGGCGGGCCAGTTCGTCGTCGCTCAGCGCAAACTTGCTGCGCAGGGCGGCCACTACGGTGGTGCGCTCGGCGTCGTCCATGGAGGCATCAAATCGCACCACCTCCAGCAGCAGCACGGCGGCGGCCAGCTGCACGGTGTGTGCGCGCTCGGCGGGTGACTGTGACGGCGTGGGCTGCGTGAAGCTGTCGAACAGGTCTTTGAGGGTTTGGAACATCGGGGGCCTTTGGGGAGGGCTTTCGCCGTGTGGCGCAAGGGGGTGGAGGTGTGGTCGCGCCGGTTGGTTCCCGCCGTGCGCGCAGGCGGTTGCGCACTTTGCGCTCGCGGCTGACTACTGCCCCGGTGACAATTGGGGGTCATGACGAAGAAAACCATACTCCCCCTGCAACTGCTGGTTGCCCCCGACAAGAACGACCCCGCACCGCTGATCCTGTACCACGGGCGAAACTGCCCCGATGGTTTTGGCGCCGCGCTGGCGGCCTGGCTGTACTACGGCGACAGCGCCGAGTACCGGGGTCTGGACCATGGCGATGTGCTCTCGGTGGACGACCTGCCGCCCGTAGCGGGCCGCACTGTCTACATCCTCGACTTCTCGTTTTCGGCCGAGATCCTGCAGGCCATTGACGAGCGCGCCGCCAAGCTGGTGATGCTGGACCACCACAAGAGCGCGGCCGAAAAGCTCACTGGTTTTGCCTGCCGCTGTGGTGTGGTGCACTTTGACATGAGCAAGTCGGGTGCGCGCCTGGCCTGGGAGTTCTTCCACCCGCATACCCCCATACCGCCGCTGCTGCAGTATGTGGAAGACCGCGACATCTGGAAGTGGGAGTTTGAAGAGAGCGCACGCTTTTTGTCGGCGCTCGACATGGAGACGCAGGACTTTGCGCGCTGGAGCGAGATTGCCACCTTCAGCCCCGAGCAGCTCGCGCAGTTCATGGTGCGCGGCGCGGCCATGGACGAGAAGTACAAGAAGCTCTGCGCCGACATTGCCGAAGGCGCGCAGCCCCTGGTGTTCAACGGCATTGCGGGCCTGATGGTGAATGCGCCCGGCATGTTCCACAGCCTGGTGGGCGACATGCTCTCGGCCAAGACTGGCACCTTTGCGCTGATGTGGAGCGCGGGCGAAAAAGGTGTGAAGGTGGGGCTGCGTGCGCAGCGCAACTTTGACTGCATCGCGCTGGCCGAAAGCATGGGCGGCGGCGGGCATGCGCAGGCCTGTGGTTTCAAGATGAAGGTGGAGCGCCTGCCCGAGCTGCTCAGTGGCACCTTCAACGCCTGAAGCGGGCGCCGGTTTTGAATAAAAATCGGCCTTTGCGCGCTATGAATAAGCACTGATAGCTATTAAATATATAGCAATCAGCGCAAGCTACACCAGCCGCAAGTCCGCCCCCTTCGTCCCAGGAAACACCCGCCCCACGGCGGCCGCGTTCAGCCCGTACAACCGGGCGAACAACCCGCCCAGCACGGCGCGGTAGTCGTTGAGCACGGGGTAGTCGCGGTTCTGGAACAAGGTGGTGGCCGTCAGCGCCTGCTGCTCGCCCACAATGCGCCCGCCGCCTACACCACCGCCCAGCACCCAGAACACGGTGCCGTGGCCGTGGTCGGTGCCCCGGTTGCCGTTCTCGCGGAAGGTGCGGCCAAACTCGCTGACCACCACCACCACGGTGTGCTTCCACGCCGGGCCCATCTCGTCGGCAAAACCTGCCAGGCCCCGGCCCAGCTCTTCAAACCGGTTGGCCAGCGCGCCCGTGGCTGCACCTTGGCCCACATGGGTGTCCCAGCCGCCCACGTCCACAAAACCGATCTGGTAGCGCGTCTGCATCAGCCGGGCCATGCGCCGGGCTGTGCCTTCAAAGCCCTTGGTGCTCAGTGCGTTGCGGCTGGCGGCCTCCATCTCGCCCTGCATGGTGCGCGCCACTTCTTCGCGCGTGGCAAAACCTTCGGCCACGGGTGTGGCCAGTGGCGTGCCCCGGTACATGGATTCGATGAGCTGCGCCTGCCGCGCGTCCACGCCGCTGCGGCCCGCCGCCGCGCTCAGCAGCGTGTTGGGCACATCCACTGCGCCGCGCAGCACCAGGGGCAGGGTGCTGGTGAAGGCCATGGGCTGCAGCGCGGCCGTGGCTGGGGTGTGGCCGGTGCGCGGGTTCAGCTCGGCCACCAGCCGGTTCAGAAAACCCGAGCGGTAGTCGCGCCGCCCGCCCACGGGCTGGCCCAGCTCCATGCTGTCTTGCGTGTCGAAGTGGCTGCGCGAGAGGTCGTCGGTGCCCGCAAAGGGCACAAAGGCCAGCTGGCGCTGCTGGTACAGCGGCAGCATCGAATCTGCCAGCACGGGGTGCAGGCCCCAGTCGGGCGTGAGCGGCAGCGCGCCGCCGTCCTGCCCCGGGTGGGCAATGGCGATGTTGGGCCGTGTCTCGTAGTAGTAGCTGCTGGCCGTGGGCACCAGCAGGCTGGCGCAGTCATAACCACCGCGCAAGAACACAAGCAGAAAACGCACGTCCTGCGCGCCGGGGGCGGCCATCGCGCTGGCGCTGTGCACGCCGAGGGCGCTCGCGCCCAGGGCTTGAAGAAGGTGTCTGCGTTGCATGGTGATTTCCTCAGCCGTGCATGAATTCCGGTGATGCAAGGAACAACAGGTTCCACTCGCGTGGCGATGCCGCCTGCGCCAGTGCATTGCGCGTGGCGGCCGACCAAGTGGGCTGGAGGGCGCGCACATAGGCACTCTGCGCCAGCGGTGGGGGTGTGCGCTGCGACGCCGACTGCTCGGCCATCTTCATCTCCTTCTCGCGCGGGGCCGACATGGGGGAGGTGGCCACCCCGGCGCCGATGGCGCGGGCGATCTCGAAGCGGGTGGACATCTGCCCTGAGCCCGCCCATGCCGCCGCGTCCAGCGGGTAGCCGTCGGGCGTGGCGCGGCCATACAGGGGCTCGGCCAGGCGCTGCAGCCAGCCCAGAGCGGGCTCGGCGCCGGGCAGCACGGCGTCGCCATGGGCCAGGCGCAGGCTGGCCAGCACATAGTGCACCGGGTCGCGAAGGCGCTGGCCCAGCGATGCACGAAATTCGGGTGCGCTGAACAGTGCCTCCAGCACGGCGGCGATATCGCCATCGGTGCGCTCGAACGTGCGGGCCAGGGTTTGCAGCAGCGCGGGCGGTGGCTTGTCGCCCACCAGAAAGAGCGCGATCTTGCGCGTGACGAAACGTGCCGTGGCCGGTGCGCGTGCCAGGCGGTCCAGCGCTTCGTCCACCTCGGCCAGGCCTTCGGCGCGCAGGGGCTGGCCCAGCAGCGTCTTGGGCTCCCAGTCATGTCTCTGGGGGTTGAACTCGAACAGGCCATCGCGCACGTAGTGGCGGCGCAGCGCGGGCTTCATGCGCGGGGGCTCGTCGCTGTCTGGCTGGCGCGCAATGCCCACACCGGTCAGCACGCGTGCCAGCTCCTGCACGTCCTGCTGGCTGTAGCCGCCGTCCACGCCCAGCGTGTGCAGCTCCATCAGCTCGCGCGCGTAGTTTTCGTTGATGCGGCCCGCTGCGTTGCGCGCGTTGTCCAGGTAATGCAGCATGGCCGGGTGGCGCACCGTGGCGCCCAGCAGGTCGCGAAAACGCCCCAGCGCATGGGGGCGGATGGCGCGTTCTTCATAGTCGCCCACCAGCACACACAGGTGGCCCTTGCCCGCAAACACGCTGAAGTGGTTCATCCAGAACCAGGTCATCTTCTCGCGCAGCTGGGTGGGCGAATACAGCGCGCGCAGCACAAAACGCTCGGCAGCCTCTTGCTGCAGCGCGCGCATGTCCTGCTGCCAGGCCTTGAGCGCGGCTTTGCGGCCATCCTCGGTGGGCTGGGCCTTGGCGGCCTGGTGCTGGGCCTCCATGCGCGCGGCCAGATCGGGCAAGGGCGTGCGGGTGATGGCCATGGCGTCGATCTGCGCCTGGGCCGCGCGGGGCAGCGTGGCGGGCGGGGGGCGCAGCTGCGCGGCCAGGTAGGCGGCAACCCCTTGCGGTGGCAACGCCTGTGCGCCCTGGGCGGTGTTGCCCCAGGTCACGCGGTCCAGCAGGCGGGTTTGCGTGGCTTCGTCAGCGCTGGCCCAGCCAGCGGTACCCGCCGGGGCAGCGGCGCGTGCCAGGCCCAGCGGGGCGGTGGCAGCCATGCCCAGCAGGCCAGCGAGCACGGTGCGGCGGTGAAGAGGGCCGGGGAGCGGGGCGGAAGGAGCGTTCATGGGGCGCACAGGGGGCAGGCAGTGGAGCGCATGGTGCTCCGCCCCAACGCGCCGTGCAAGCCTGTCGCGCGGGTTTTACCTGCGCGACACAAACGCCCCGGAGCTTGTTTACAAGGGCTGTCGCGCCGTCGCTGAACCGCTCAGCTGCTGGCCTGCGCAGCTTCCTCGAAACGGTCCACCGTGCGCAGGGTCTTGAACGCCAGCATCCAGCCACCCACCACGCCCAGCGTGCACAGGCCGCCCACCACGGCGGCGGGCACCACGCCCAGCCAGGCGGCGCTGGTGCCCGCGCGGAACTCGCCCAGCTCGTTGGACGAGCCGATGAACAGCATGTTGACCGCGTTCACCCGCCCGCGCATGGTGTCGGGCGTGGAGAACTGCACCAGTGCCCCCCGGATGTACACGCTCACCATGTCGGCCGCTCCCGCCACCATCAGCGCCACAAACGACAGCCAGAACCAGTGTGAGAGCGCAAACACGAGGTTGGCCACACCAAACACCGCCACGGCGATGAACATGGTGCGCCCCACATGGCGGTTGAAGGGCCGCATGCTCAGGTACAGCCCGGCACCCACCTCGCCCACGGCCATGGCGCTGCGCAGCGCGCCCAGGCCGGCCGGGCCTACATGCAGCACCTCTTGCGCGTAGATGGGCAGCAGGGCCACCACGCCGCCCAGCAGCACGGCAAACAGGTCCAGCGAAATGGTGCCCAGGATGATGGGCCGCGAGCGGATGAAGCCGATGCCCGCGCCAAAGCGCTGCCACATCGTGCCCTGCGTGGGCCCGGGCGCCGTGGCGTGCGCCACCGGAACCCGCAGCACCAGCGCCACCCCCAGTGCAAAGCAGGCGCAGCACATGGCATAGGTCAGCTCGCCGCCGCCCAGCGCATACAGCAGCCCGCCCAGCAGGGGCCCGCCGATGCTGGCCACGCGCATCAGCATGCTGTTGGCGGCCATGGCCTGCGCCAGATGCCCGCGCGGCACGATCTGCGGCAGCAGGCTTTGCATGGCCGGGCCCGAGAACGCGCGCGAACAGCCATACAGCACCAGCACCGCATAGATGCCCGCCACCCCGCTGGCCCCGTGGCCCGACAGCCACCACAGTAGTGCGCTGCACACCCCGCCCACCGCCCAGGCCAGCGCCAGGATGCGCTTGCGCGCAAACCGGTCGATCAGATCGCCCGCCGGCAGTAGCAGGCACAGCATGGGCAGAAACTGCGCCAGCCCCACATAGGCTAGCGCCAGGGGTTCGCGGGTGAGGTCGTACACCTGCCAGGCCACCACCACGGCCTGCACCTGGGTGGCCACCACGGCCACCACGCGGGCGATCAGAAAAGCAACAAAACCGGAATGGCGGTAGACGCTGGCGGGCTCGGCAGTGGGCGCCGCAAAAGGGGATGGGGGGGCGGTCATGACAACGGAGGGGCGGTTGGCGCGGGGCTGAAAACAGCTTTTCAAGGGCCGGGCCAAGGGGGAGAAAGACCCCACGATGCTAACGGCCATGCCTCTTGCGCGCTGGCGGCTAAGGGAAAGACCCGCAGAAATCGCCATTCAGGTTTTGCCGGAGCGCGTCGATAAGGAGACAGAGAAGCGGGTTTCCGGGCCCCCGGCGCTGTGGCGTGGGGCGCGGTGCCTGTGTATTTATCCACCACTCACCAGGAGCTGCGGGGCTGGCCATGGGGTTGACGATCAACACCAACGTGATGTCGCTGAATGCGCAGCGCCGGCTTGGCAATGCGCAGAGCGATATGGCCACGACCGTGCAGCGCCTGTCCTCGGGCCTGCGCATCAACAGCGCCAAGGACGACGCCGCGGGCCTGGCGATCTCCGAGCGCTTCACCTCGCAGATCCGCGGGCTGAACCAGGCGGCGCGCAATGCCAACGACGGCCTGTCGCTCATGCAGACGGCCGAGGGCGCGCTGCAGAGCGTCACGGCCAGCCTGCAGCGCATCCGCGAGCTGGCTGTGCAGGCCGCCAACGACACCAACAGCGCGTCAGACCGCCAGGCGATCCAGGCCGAGGTGACGCGGCTGGCGCAAGAGATTGACCGTACCGGGCGCACCACGCAGTTCAACGGCATGGACGTGTTCGACCGCTCTGACGCCAGCGTGGTGGGCGACGAGAACCTGCTGTCCGTGTTTGATGGCCTGACCAGCGCGGGCAGCTGGCTGGAGAGCAGCGAAAACCTTATCCGCACCTATTTTGGCCTGCAGGGCGATGGGGCGGCCATCGACATCCGCTACACCGGCTTTACCGACAACGCGGGCGGTGTGGCTGCCTATGTGCAGGTCACCGGGTTTGACGGGCAGGGGCGGGGCAACAACCTGGTGCTGCAGGTGGACATGGCCGACTTCGTGCCGCCCAACCCGCCCAATGGGGGCTCTGCGCCGTTCTACAACGACCGTGTGATTGCCCACGAAATGGTGCACGCGGTGATGGCCCGCTCCACCAACTGGCAGAACATCACCGGCAGCCACTTGTGGTTTGCCGAAGGCGCGGCCGAATTCATCCACGGCGCCGAAGAACGGGTGCGCGCCGACGTGGCCAATCTGGGCGTGGCCGCGGTGGTGGCGGCCATTGGCGGGCCCAGCAATACCAGCGAGTTCTACTCGTCCAGCTACTCGGCCGTGCGCTACATGCACGAGCGCATCAAGACGGCGGGCGGCACCGGCATCAAGGATGTGCTCACCTACATGAGCAACAACCCCGGCTCCACGCTGGACGCGGCCATTGGCGCAGCCTCGGCCGGGGCCTTCACCAACGCGGGCGATGTGCTCACGCAGTACGGGCTCAACGGGGCGGCCTTCATCGGCAGTTTTGACCTGAACAATGCCGACACCGGCGCCATTGGCGGCGCCGACGTGGACGGCGGCATGGTGCGCGACGCCAAGGCGGCGCTGCCCAACCAGGGCAGCCGCTCGGGCAAGGACGCGCTGCAGGGCTTCACCGAGACCTACGAAAACATCGCCTCGACCAGCGGCGCCATCAGCACCAAGGTGTTCCAGGTGGGCGCCAACGCCAACCAGACCCTGGAAACCCGCGTGGGCGCAATTGGTCTGGGCGCCATGGGGCTGCGCAACACGCTGGACGTGACCACCTCGGCCGCGCAGGCCATCGTGTCGGTAGACCGCGCGCTGGACTACGTGAACAGCCAGCGTGCCGTCATCGGCGCGCAGTCGTCGCGTCTGGAGTCGGCCATCACCAACTTGCAGATCGGCAGCGAGAACCTCTCGGCCAGCCGGGCGCGCATCACCGACACCGACTTTGCGGTGGAGACCGCCACCCTGGCGCGCCAGCAGATCCTGCAGCAGGCGGGCAACGCCATGGTGGTGCAGGCCAACCAGATGCCCCAGGGCGTGCTGGCTTTGCTGCGCACCTGATCCATCCCTCTGCAGCCCAGCTCAGCGCTGGCTGCGCCGGTGCCGGTAGTCCCACGGCGCCAGCGGCCGCTTCTGCGACCACAGGCCGGTGCCACTGCTGCGCGCCTGCTGCTGCAGCGCCGCCAGCTGTGGGCGCGATTCGGCATAGGGCGTGTATACCCAGGCCAGGCCCGCGCGCACCTGGGCCGTGGCCACGTCTGTGCTGCCGCAGCGCACATGCGCCACCGTGCGGCCGTAGCTGTCTTCATCCACCAGCTGCAGCGTGGCGCGCTGCCTGAAGCACAGCCGCGCCAGGTTCTGCCGCGACTTCTGGCCAAACGCCTGGCGCGACTCGGGCGCGTCGATGGCGGCAATGCGCACCTTCACCTGCTGGTAGGCGCCGGGCGCGCCGCAGCGCGCGGTGAGGGTGTCGCCGTCGCTGATGGCGACGACCAGGCAGAACAGGGAAGCAAGGGGCACGGGCGGTGGTGGGGTTGGGAGAGGTGGGCGAAAGGCTGCATTGACGGGAGGCGGCAGCTTTACAAGCTTTTTTGGCCTCTTGGGCGCAATGGATAAGCGCTGATAGCTATCAATAGTGTAGCTGCTGTGGAGCAGGCTCCGGGGCAAGCCGGGGGGTGTGGCCCATGGGGTGCAGGGATGCCGGTTTTTTGTGCAGCCTGCTGAAACCACGCACCGGCGCGGGTTCTGCGGGTTGTTCTGGGGTTTATCCACAACCTGTTGCACATACGGCGGGTATAACTTGCCGGATGATGGCCGGCAGGACGGGCAAATCCCCTCCTTGTGGTGGTCGTGGGGCCCGCAGCAGCTCCCTAAAATCGATGGAACCGCGCCGGGCCTGTGCCGTCAGAGCACCCTGTTGCGCAGCGTGAAGAAGACAACCCGACATGACACCAAAACCCCAGACGCATTGCCCCTTGCCCCCCGCCGCAACGGCGGCCAGCGCGCCAGCCCGTGCCCCGCTGCGGGCGCTGGCCTTGGCCGTGGCAGGCGGTGCATCGGCCCTGCTGCTGGCGGGCTGTGTGGGCACCACCGTCAAGACCTTTGAGGTGCAGGAAAACTTTGGCTCCGTGGCCACCTATTCGCGCCTTTTTGACGCCACCCCGCAGCAGACCTGCGAGGCATCGCGCCGCGCGCTGCTCAGCCAGGGCTACGTCATCTCCACCCAGCAGGCCGAGCTGATCGAGGGCAAGAAGAGCTTCCAGCCCGAGGCCGAATCGCACCTGCAGATGGTGGTGCGCGTGGTGTGTGTGCCCGAGGCCAATGACGGCAAGGTGAGCCTGGGCTTTGTGACCGCGCTGCAGGACACCTACGCCCTGCGCAAGACCAACAACTCCGCCAGCGTGGGCGTGGGCGCCATCGGCTCGGTGTCGCTGCCGTTCTCTGCCAGCAGCGAGTCGCTGGTCAAGGTGGGTAGCGAGACCATCTCCAAAGACACCTTCTACGAAAGCTTCTTCGATCTGGTCAAGCGGTACCTCGTCATCGACCAAGCCCAGACTAGTGGCGGCTGAACGTGTGAGGCCAGACGCCCCGCAGCGATAGAGCAGCAGGCATCACTCGCCGCACCAGCGCTCCACCAGCGCCCACCCCTCGGGCCAGTCGCCCAGCCCGCTGTCGGCATTGAGGTGGCCCCGCGCGCCCAGCACCACAGGTTCGGCGTTCCAGGCGCTGGCGCATTGCGCTGAAAAGCCGGGGGTGGAATAGGGGTCGGTGGTGCTGCTCATCAGCACCCGCCGGGGCCCGGCGGGCAAGGTGCCAGGCAGCGGCGCAAAACCGTGGGCGTCGGTCGGGAAGTTCGGCCCGCTGGGGTCGGGCACCGCCACCAGCAGCAGCGCATGCACGGACCGGCGGTGGCGTGCGGCCCAGTGCACCGCCACCAGGCAGCCCAGGCTGTGCGCCACCAGAATCGGGGGCTGCGGCAGCGCGGCAATTGCATCATCGAGCGCACGCACCCAGGTGTCGCACACGGGGTGGTCCCAGTCGGCCTGCTCCACCCGCGCCACGCCCGCGTGCCGCGTTTGCCACAATGACTGCCAGTGGGTGGGGCCCGAGTTGTAGATGCCCGGAATGAGCAAAACAGGTCGCGTCGTCATCCAAATTCCTTGTTGTCAAAGCAGATCCATCACTGCCCGCCCACGATAGGAAACTGCGGCCACCTCGGCCAGTGGCAGCCATCGGAAATCGCCCGCCCAAACCTTGAAGTCATCGCAAACACAAAGGAAACGCTGCTGTGGAACTGGACAAAAAAGACCGGCAGATCCTCACGGCCCTGCAGCACGACGCGCGCCAGAGCCTGTCGGCGCTGGGCAAACAGATCGGCCTGTCGCAGCCCGCGATGAGCGAGCGCGTGAAGAAGCTCGAAGACGCAGGCGTGATCGCGGGCTACTCCGCCCGCATCAACCTCGCCGCCGTGGGCCTGGGCCTGCAGGCCGTGGTGCGGGTGCGCACCACGCACGAGCACATCCAGCGCTATGTGCAGCTGTTCCAGTCCATGCCCGAGGTGCTCGACGCCGTGCGCGTGACCGGTGAAGACTGTTTTGTGGTGCGCTGCGCCTTCGGCCAGCCCGCCGACCTGGAGCGGGTGGTGGATGCGCTGGCGGCGTTTGGCAGCGTGTCCACTTCGCTGGTGCTGTCGCACCCGGTGAACAAGGCGGTGCCGCTGGTGTAAGAACCTGTTCAAGATCTTTTCGGGGTCGCACAAGTGCCTTGCCGGGATGGGATGCTAGGCGCGGTGCGCAGCCAATAGCTCGGCTATTGGCAAGCGCCGCAACGCCGCAGACCGCCCGGCAAGGCACTTGCCCGCAGGGTTGGAGTGAAATCGGGCGACAAGGCCGCTCCGGCTGCTTGCATGGGCATGAGCCCATGCTGTGCATCCGAAGCATCCACTCATCCCGATTGCACTCCAATGCGATCCTCGAAAAGATCTTGAACAGGTTCTAAGGGTGCGCTGAAATGACCGGCTCCGCGCAATGGCTAAGCGCTGACAGCTATTGAATGCATAGCAATCATCGGTCGTTTCGCGGAGCCCTCAGGGCAGCTCCACCGTGTCTGCCAGATGCCCGTACACCGCTGCGATGCGCCGCAGGTGCCGCGACTCCGGGTGCGTGAGCAGCCACAGCTCGTTGTCACATTCGGCCAGCGACCCGGTGAGCGGTCGCAGGTCACTGCGGCCCTGGGCCAGAAAGGTCGGCAGCACGCCCACGCCCGCACCCCGGGCCACCAGCTCCATGACCGTGAGCAGGCTGTTCACGCGGTAGGTGGGCTGCACCTTGGGGTACTGCTTCTTGCGCCAGCGCACCGAGGGGTGGTCGGGCATGGAGTCGTCGGGCGCGACCCAGGCCGCGCGGCCCGCTTGCACATCGGACAAGGCCAGCGTGCTGGTGTGGGCGGTGTAGAGCGCCGAGCGGATCGTGCCGAGTTGCCGGCCCACCAGATGCTGCGGCGGGCGTTTGGTGGCGCGCACGGCGATGTCGGTGTCGCGCCGTGTGAGGCTCACCAGCTCGTTGCCCGCATGCAGCTCGTACACCAGCGCCGGGTGCCGGGGCTGCAGCCGCTGCAGTGCCGGTGCGATGAGCCCGTGCAGGAGGGTGTCGGTGGTGGAGATGCGCACCGTGCCCGTGATCTGCTCAGGCTGCGCCTGGGTGGCGGTGCGCGCGGCCTCCAGGGCGGCCTCTACCCGTTCTGCCTGCTCGGCCAGGGCCTGGGCCAGTTCCGAGGCGCGGTAGCCCGCGCGTGAGCGCTCGAACAGCGACTGCCCCAGCCCCCGCTCGATGCGCTGGATCGCGCGGAACACGGTGGAGGCATCCACCCCCAGGCGCTCGCCTGCCGCCGCCAGCGTGCCGGTGCGCACCATGGCCAGCAGCACCTCCAGCTCGGCGGCGCCCAGACGGTATTGCGTTGTTGCAATCAATGATTTCATGGCTGCGAATTTCGTTTGCACTGGTGCAATCATAAATTCTGCCTGTCGCCCCTGCCGGCCCGATCCGATCCAGGCCGCATGCATCCGGGTGACGACCTTCCACCTCTTTTTGACAGAAAGCCCCGCCACCATGATGAAGCTCTACTACGCCCCCGGCGCCTGCTCGCTCGCCGTCCACATTGCCCTGCGCGAGGTGGGTGCCACCTTTGACCTGGTCAAGGTGGACCTGGCGCGCCACATCACCGAGGCCGGCGCCAACTTCCTCGATATTTCACGGCGCGGTTACGTGCCCCTGCTGGAGCTTGCCGACCAGTCGCGCCACACCGAGGGCGCGGCGCTGCTGCAGTACGTGGCCGACCTGGATCCGGCGCGGGCGCTGATTGGCCAACCCGGCTCGCGCGAGCGCCTGGCCGTGCTGGAATGGCTTACCTTCATCAGCACCGAGCTGCACAAGGGTTTCAGCCCCTGGCTGTGGCACAAGGAAACCGCCGACTCCACGCGCCAGGCCGCGCGGGCCAAGCTAGCCACCCGGTTTACCGAGCTGGATGCGGTGCTGTCGCGCAGCGACTTCCTGGCAGGGGCCTACAGCGTGGCCGACGCCTATGGTTTCACCATCGTCAACTGGTCGAACCTGCTGGGTATCCCGCTCACCACCTACCCGCACCTGCAGGCCTGGATGGCGCGCGTGGCAGCCCGCCCGCAGGTGCAGGCTGCGCTGCGCGCCGAGGGGCTGTTGTCGTGACCGGGGCAGAGGCAGCGCCTGGGCTCACGCTGGTTTCACACGCGCTGTGCCCCTATGTGCAGCGCGTGGCCATCGTGCTGCACGAAAAAGGCCTTGCGTTTGAGCGCCGCACCATTGATCTGGCGCACAAGCCCGATTGGTTTCTGGCCCTGTCGCCGCTGGGCAAGACGCCGGTGCTGCAGGTGCGCGGCCAGAGCCTGTTCGAGTCGGCCGTGATCTGCGAATACCTGGACGAAGTCGCCACACCGGCGCTGCACCCGCAGGACCCCTTGCAGCGAGCCCGCCACCGCGCGTGGATGGAGTTTGGCTCTGCGGTGCTGGGCAGCATCGGCGCGTTCTACTCGGCGCCCGACGAGGCCACGTTGCAGGCCCGCGCGCACGATTTGCGCGGCCGCTTTGTGCAGATCGAGGACGCGCTGGGGCAACGCAGCGGGCCGGGGCCGTACTTTGCCGGGCCAGACTTCGGCATGGTGGACGCGGTGTTCGGCCCCGTGTTCCGTTACTTCGATGTCATCGACCCCTTGCCAGGCATGGCAGATCTGGGGTTGTGGCAGGGCCTGCCCCGCGTGGCGCACTGGCGTGCGGCGCTGGCCGCCCGCACATCGGTACAGCAGGCCGTGGGCGCGGACTATGCCGAGGGCTTGCGCACCTTCTTGCGCGCACGCGGCTCGGCGCTTTCGCGGCGCATGGGCGCCGTGGCGGCGTAGCTCCCCACGTCCGCATCGGCCCAGGCACCGGGCGCCAGCCCGTCGAGCGTGTGCGGCCCGATGGCTGCGCGGATGAGCCGCAGCGTGGGGTGGCCCACGGCGGCGGTCATGCGGCGCACCTGGCGGTTGCGGCCTTCGCGGATGATGAGTTCGATCCACGCGGTGGGGATGGCTTTGCGCTCGCGGATGGGCGGGGTGCGGTCCCACACGGCGGGTGCGGGTTCCAGCAGGCGCGCGCGGGCGGGCAGGGTGGGGCCGTCGTTCAGCACCACGCCGCTGCGCAGCGCGGCCAGCGCGGCCTCATCCGGGATGCCCTCCACCTGCACCCAGTAGGTTTTCTCCATCTTGAAGCGCGGGTCGGCAATGTGGGCCTGCAACTGGCCGTCGTTGGTCAGCAGCAGCAGGCCTTCGCTGTCGGCGTCCAGGCGCCCGGCCACGTACACGCCGGGCAGGTGGATGTAGTCCTTCAGGCCCTGCCACTTGCCTTCGGCCGTGAACTGGCTGAGCACGCCATAGGGTTTGTTGAAGCGGATCAGGCGCGGGGTCATGGGGGCGGGCGGGGCGTGGGTTTGAATGAAATGGGCTGCTTGCGCTCGTCCATCATGCGCAAGCAGCTATCAAAATTGTAGTTATGCAGGGATGAACAGGGCCGGGTCCACCATGCTGCGGTTCAGCATCACGCCCCAGTGCAGGTGCGGCCCCGTCACGCGGCCGGTGGCGCCCACCTGGCAGAAGGCGTCGCCCGCCTGCAGCACATCGCCCACGCGCACATCCATGCGGCTCAGGTGGCAGTACATGCTGAGCAGGCCCTGGCCGTGGTCCAGCCACACCGTGCCGCCGTTGAAAAAGTAGTCGCCCACGTCGATCACCCGGCCTGCCAGCGGGGCCACGATGGGCGTGCCTGTGGGCGCAGCGATGTCCATGCCGCTGTGCGGGTTGCGCGGCTGGCCGTTGAACACGCGGCGCAGCCCGAACGAGCTGGAGCGCCGCCCGGGCACTGGCACGCGCATGCGCAGCGACGGCTGGGCCTGGCCCGCAGGCAGCTCGGTGAAGGTGGCCATCACCCGCGCCTGGTGGTCACGCTCGCGCTCGTAGCGCGCCTGGTCTTCGGGCGAGAGGTCTACCGTGCGCGGCGATACCTGCAGGTGCTGCTCCTTGTAGCGCTTGGGCGCCACCGTGTAGTGCAGCGGGCGGGGGCTGCCGCCGTCGGCCAGCGCGGTGATGAACGCGTCGCCGGGCGCTGCGGCCAGCGGAATGCCCACGATGGCCGTCCACTCGATCACATCGCCCACCACCAGCACCGGCACATCCACGTCACCCTGGCGCACCAGGGCCCGGGGCCGCGCGGCGGCAGGGCCCAGCGAGAGGCGGGCCACACCGCCCGGCACCTGCAGCGCCTGGGGCCATACGGCGGGTGCTGCAGGTGGTTTGGCGGGGGATGCAGGCTGCGGCTTGGCGTGCAGGCCCATGGCGGGTGCCAGCAGCAGGCCGCCCGCGCTGGCCAGTGCGGTGCGGCGGGTGAAGAGGGGGAGATGAACAGGGTGGGGCGAAGGTGCTGGCACGGGAGAGTCTGGCGTGGCGAGGAGGCTGCAGTGGGACTGTGGCCGGGGGGGGCAAACGAGGAAATGGCGGGCCGGAGGCCAAGCCTTGGTCAGTGCGTCACAAACTCATAGGTCACGGCTTCGCTCTCGACCATGTCCAGCACCTCATGGAGTTCTTCCTCGCTGTCGGTGCTGCTCCACATGTCTTCGGGGTCGGAGGCAAACAGCGGCTCGATGGCGATGTCCAGAAACTTGCCGTCGGCCATCTGGATCACCGGCGTGCCTTCGGAGGTCTCGACCAGCTCCCAGTCGTCGGGCACCGTCATTTCGAGCTGGATGGTGACGTTGAGTTTTTTCATGGTGTTCCTCGGGTAATGGGTGTGGCTTGCTGTGGGGCAAGCCGGGGGAATGGTCTTCAGGCCCCCGGAGGGTAACCCAGCACGACGGCAGTGCCCGCAAGAAGCCACCACCGGTCGCGCGCGTGGCATGTTGCGTGCTTGTGGTTGGCGTATCCTTTTTGTGGCTTTGCCAGGGTGGTGCGCGCAGCGTTGCCCTGGCGGCTGGTTTCATCCTTTTTGTCCTCTGGAGCACTTCCCACATGACCCCCAAGAAAACGCTTGCCGTGGCTGCCGCTGCCCTGGCCACTGCCCTGTCCTTTTTCAGCCAGGCCGCGCAGGCAGGCCCCCGGCTCGACAAGATCATGGAGGCGAAGGTCATCCGCGTGGGCACGCCCGGCGACTACCGCCCGTTTGCCATCAAGACCGACGCGGGCTACAGCGGCCACGACATCGACGTGATCGAAACCATGGCCAAGGAGTTGGGGGTGAAGATCGAATATGTGCAGACCTCGTGGCCCAACCTGGTGAAGGATTTGCAGGGCGACAAGTTTGACGTGGCCGTGGGCGGCATCACCCGCAACGTCAACCGCATGCGCATCTTTGACATGCTGCCCGGCTACGCCCCGTTTGGCAAAGTGGCCCTGGTGCGCGCCGCCGACAAGGCAAAGTACACCAGCCTGGACGCCATGAACCAGCCCGCCGTGCGCGTCATCAAGAACCCCGGCGGCACCAACGAAACCTATGTGCTGGCCAACCTCAAGGCCGCCCAGGTCAGCACGCACGACAAGAACGCCGAGATCCCCGCGCTGATCGCCGAGGGCAAGGGCGACGTGATGATCACCGAGACCTACGAAGCCCTGCACTACGCCAAGGCCGACCCGCGCCTGCACGCCGCATTCGTCGATGCGCCGCTGACCCCGAAGAATTACCTGGGATTCATGCTGCCCACCGACGATGCCGACTACGTGCGTGTGATGGGCTTTGTGTGGGGCCTGGTGGACAGCCGAGGCACCATCAAGCAGGCGGCTGACAAGTGGTTGAAGTGATGCGGTTGAAGTGACCAGGGCCGGGGGCTGTGGGCGTTACTCGCCCGGAATCTCCGGCTCCACCAGCAGCGCCAGCAGCTGCAGCGACTCCTGCCAGCCCAGGTAGCACATCTCGGTGGGGATCACCGCCGGGATGCCCGCCTGCACGATGGACACTTCGGTGCCCGTGATCACCTTTTTCAGCTGGACGGTGGTGCGCATTTCGCCCGGCAGGTTGGGGTCGTCAAACCGGTCGGTGTGCACGATGCGCTCGCCCGGCACCAGCTCCACATATTCGCCGCCAAACGCGTGCGTGCCGCCGCTGCTCATGTTGGTGAACTGCATGCGGTAGCTGCCGCCCACGCGCGCATCCAGGCTCAGCACCCGGCCGGTGTAGCCATGGGGCGGCAGCCATTTGCACATGGCATCGGGGTCGAGAAACGCGCGGTAGATGCGCTCGGCCGGGGCGCGCAGCACGCGGTGCAGGGTGACGGTGCCGGTGGTGGTGGTCATGCTGGGTCTCCTTGAGGTTGGGCATCAGGGTGGATGAAAGCGTGAACCGCCAAACGATATCGCTCATTCAACGTGTTCACACCCCTACGACGAACGGGCCTGCGCGTTTTCGACAACCTGCCGCTGCCACGGCAGTTTTTTTTCTCAGACCAAAACCACTTGCACCCCAAAGCTCTCGCTGCCCTGCGCCCAGGCCAGCAGCCGGTCGATGTTGGGATGCTTGCCGGGAAAGGCGCGCGCATCCGCCACATGCTCGGCATACCACTCCAGCCCCAGGCTGGCGGCTGCGGGCGTGATGCGGCCGCCATACAGCGCCCCCAGCGCGGCATACACCACCAGCGATCCGCCCTGGCCGGGCTTGTTCTCAATGGTGGCGAGGACCTGACCGTCGGTGCCCAGCAGGTGCAGGGCGGCGAGGTGGCTGGCGGAGGGGAGTTGTTTCAGGCGGTCTGCGAAGTTCATGGGATGGTGATGGAAGAAAAGTTTGAATGAAATTGGCTGCTTCCGCGCTATGGGGAAGCGCTGGTAGCTACCAAAAGAGGAGTAGATGCCGATGGTATATGCGTGTCGGCGTGGCGGCGGGTGTTCACGCCTGCCACACCCCAAACCCCGCCGAGCGCAGGTCGATACCGATCTCGATCTCTCGGTCCACCGCCTCCTCGTAGCTCATGGGGTTGAAGCCCTCGTACA
>OGCL01000827.1_pt1 | contig 29888 bp, 22 predicted proteins | sample 1570041 | NCBI WGS metagenome assembly OGCL01 (sample SAMN06266162, study PRJEB24511) | hot springs metagenome | isolation source: Hot spring water | place: South Africa: Limpopo | collected 2015-06-22 | reverse complement strand
TCATCAGGTCCTTGAGCACCGTGCCCGCAATGGCGTAGGCCACCACCAGCGGCGGGCTGGCCAGGAAGTTGGCCTTGAGGTTGGGGTGGATGCGCGCTTCGAAGTTGCGGTTGCCCGACAGCACGGCCGCGCAGACCAGATCGTTGCTGGTGATGGCCTCGTTCAGCTCGGGCGTGAGGTCGCCCGCATTGCCGATGCAGGTGGTGCAGCCATAGCCCGCAATCGAAAAACCCAGCTTTTCCAGGTAGGGCAGCAGGCCGGTTTCGCTGAGGTACTCGGTCACGATGCGCGAGCCAGGCGCCAGCGAGGTCTTGATGTGCGGCTGCACCTTGAGCCCCGCCTCCACCGCCTTCTTGGCCAAAAGGCCCGCTGCCAGCAGCACGCTGGGGTTGCTGGTGTTGGTGCAGCTGGTGATGGCGGCAATCAGCACATCGCCATTGCCCACCGTGGGGTCGGCGCCCTTGGCGGGCAACGTGGCGCTGCGGGCCTCGGCATGCGCGGTGGCCAGGGCCGGTTTGTTGGCCTCCATCTCGACCACCGAACGCGGTGCACCCGCCGGGGTGGGTTTGCCGTCCGGCGTCACGTCGGCCACCACCTCGGCCGCGCGATGGATGTGGAACCGCGTGTGCAGCAGCTCGGCCGGGCGGTTGAAGCCGTTGTGTGCGGCGGGCTGGCTGAACAGGTCGGCAAACTGGCGGCTGACATGGCCCAGCTCGATGCGGTCTTGCGGGCGCTTGGGGCCGGCCAGGCTGGGGGTGACGCTGCCCAGATCCAGCGTCACCACCTGCGAGTAGTCCACCTCGCCCGCCAGCGGTACGCCGAACAGGCCCTGGGCCTTGAAGTAGGCCTCGAAGGCTTCGATCTCGGCCTTGGTGCGGCCCGTGCCCTGGAAGTAGTCGATGGTTTTTTCGTCCACCGGGAAGAAGCCCATGGTGGCACCGTACTCGGGCGCCATGTTGCCGATGGTGGCCCGGTCGGGCAGCGCCAGGGTGCGCGTGCCTTCGCCGAAGAACTCGACAAACTTGCCCACCACCTTGTGCTTGCGCAGCAGCTCGGTCACCGTGAGCACCAGGTCGGTGGCCGTCACGCCTTCGCGCAGCCGCCCCGTCATCTCGAAGCCCACCACATCGGGCGTGAGGAAGTACACCGGCTGGCCCAGCATGGCGGCCTCGGCCTCGATGCCGCCCACGCCCCAGCCCACCACGCCAATGCCGTTGATCATGGTGGTGTGGCTGTCGGTGCCCACCAGGGTGTCGGGGTAGTAAATCTTGTCTCTGGTCTTGTGCACACCGCGCGCCAGGTATTCGAGGTTCACCTGGTGCACGATGCCAAAGCCCGGGGGCACCACGCCAAAGGTGTCGAAGGCCTGCATGCCCCATTTCATGAACTCGTAGCGCTCGCGGTTGCGCTGGAATTCGAGCTTCATGTTGAGGTCGAGCGAATTCTTCTTGCCGTAGTGGTCGATCATGATGGAGTGGTCCACCACCAGGTCCACGGGCACCAGGGGTTCGATCTTCTTGGGGTTCTTGCCCAGCTTGGCAGCCACGCTGCGCATGGCGGCCAGGTCGGCCAGCAGCGGCACGCCGGTGAAGTCCTGCAGCACCACGCGCGAGACGACGAAGGGGATCTCGTCCTTGCGCTCGGCGTTCGGCGCCCAGCGGGCCAGCTGCTCCACATGCTCCGGCGTCACCTTGCGGCCGTCGCAATTGCGCAGCACCGATTCGAGCACGATGCGGATCGACACCGGCAGGCGCTTGATCTCTGGAAACTGTTTGGCCAGCGCGGGCAGCGAGTAGAACTGGCCGTCTTTGCCAGACGCTGTCTTGAAGCTCTTGAGGGTGTTGGCAAACGCGTGGCGGGCGGGCTGGGGCGACGACTTGCGTGAAGTGGCCATGGCGGACTCCTGTGAAAGGCAACACGACCTATTCTGGCAGTCCTGCATGGCGGTGCAATCGTGGGGCCTTACCGCCCCGGGGGTGTGGCGGCGGCCTCCCGCCATGCGGCGGAGGGCATTTCTCAAGCAAAAAAGGCCGTTCCCGCCTGATAGACAAGCAAAGTCAGCTATATTTTGTATAGCAATCAGAGAGACGCCATCATGCCGCTGCCCACACACGCAGGCGGCGCACGCCCCACCACTGCAACTCGGCCAGCAGCGCCACCGACACCACATGCACCAGCAGATAGGCTTGGCCCAGCAGCGTGGGCGTGAGCGTGGAGCCCAGCAGCAGAGCCAGGCTGGCCACTGCCCAAGCAAAGTTGCCCACGATCAGCACCCACAGCCAGCCCCGGGGCATGGGTTCGGACCGGGCAATCGCAATGGCCAGCGCGGCGTAGCCCAGCAGCATCACACCAGTGGCCTGCAGCAGCCCTGTAGGCAAACCCAGCCATTCGGCCAGCGGCGCCGTGAGCAGCAGGTGCAGCGCGCCCAGCAAGACGCCCGTAGAGGCATCAAACCAGACCACGGCACGCAGGAATCGGGGGGAAGACATCAGGTTGGCAAACATGGAAAACTCCTTGGTGGATGAAACAACGGATGGAAGAGGCCTCCATCGTTCCGGCCCCGGCGCATGCCGTCGATGACCTGGCAGGTAATGGCCCGTGCATGGTTTGCACCTAGGATGCGGCCATGACCTCCACCAACTCCGCACCGCACCGCCCCCCGCGCCATCCCCTGCCGCACCGCGCGGCAACGGCGGGGCCCACCTCGTTTGGCGACCACCTGCGCACCTGGCGCCAGCAGCGGCACCTGAGCCAGCTGGAGCTGGCCGACGAAGCGGACATCTCCACCCGCCATGTGAGTTTCATGGAAACCGGCCGCACCAACCCCAGCCGCGACATGGTGCTGCGCCTGTGCGAGCGCCTGGCCATCCCGCTGCGCGAGCGCAACGCCCTGCTGGTGGCGGCGGGCTATGCGCCGATGTACCGCGAACGCGCGCTGGACGACCCGGCCCTGGCCGCCGCCCGCCAGGCGGTGGAGCTGGTGCTCAAGGGCCACGAGCCCTGCCCTGCGATTGCGCTCGACCGCTGCTGGAACGTGGTGGCCACCAACCGCGCCGCGCTGGCCCTGTTGTCTGCCCATGTCAGCCCCGAGCTGCTGGCGCCGCCCATCAATGTGTTCCGCCTGAGCCTGCACCCCCAGGGCCTCGCGCCCCGCATTGCCAACCTGGCGCAATGGCGCGCGCATCTGTTCGAGCGCCTGCGCCAGCAAATCCAGGCCACGGCCGACCCCACCCTGATCGCCTTGCAAGCCGAGTTGCAGGAATACCCCGCCCCCGAAGAAACCACGCCGCTGGTATTGGCCGGGGAAATGCTGGGCGTGGTCATGCCGTTTTGTTTCGAGAGCGTGCACGGCATGCTGTCGCTTATCAGCACCACCACGATATTCGGCACCCCGGTGGATGTGACATTGCAGGAGTTGGCTGTGGAGTCGTTCTTTCCAGCCGACGATTTCACCGCCAACGCACTGCGCGAACTGGCCCGTCAGCAAAATGCCGGCGACTGAAACCCACAAACCAGCAGATACGGAATCTGCAGATACCGACAGAACCGCAGCAAGCATCTCCGTCTTGGGAACTGCGGCTCGCAGCCATGTCTTCACCTCTGCACGCACCCATAAAAAAAGCCCGCATCAGCGGGCTTTTTGGTCGCAGGGGTTGTACACCCTCAAATCGCGAACTTCTCGCGGTTTTCGTTTTGAATCCACTTGGGCGCCTTGCCACGGCCTGTCCAGGTCTGGCCGGTTGCGGGGTCGCGGTACTTGGGTGCCACCTTGGAACCTGCCGTGGAGCTGCGGCCGGTTTTGCCTGCGGCCTTGCCGGCAGGGAATACATCCTGGGCGGTCAGGCCATATTCGGCGACCAGTGCACGAACCTGTGACACAGCGTCGGACAACTCGCGGCGCCGTGCTTCGCTGATTTGTTGCTCAAGGGCTTCCCGCTGCTTCAAAAGTTCTTTGTAGCTGGTCATGGTGTCTGAATAAGAAGTGTGAGGTTGGTGACGACGCGATTATAGGAATAATCCCTCGACAGGGAAGCACAGCCTGCAAATTTTCTCCGAGAAAACCACAAATAACCGGGGTCTATATTCATCCAGTGCGAATACCCGGACCCCGCATTGGGGAGTGTTTGCCTTTTTCAAGCCCCTGAGATGGGTACTGCGGCACCTTTTCACGAATATCCCCCTACACCAAACTGGAGCCCCGTACGGACAAGGCGCCAAGGGACGCGCGCCGACTTGCAGGCCCCTGCTGCGCTCCTGGTGTAATCCCCCACCTCCTCGGCAGAAAATCCACACTCCATCCCATCCACACTACACCATGGCCATTTATTGCATCGGCGATATCCAGGGCTGCGACAGCGCCCTGGGCCGCCTGCTGGACACCATCGGCTTTTCTGCCAGCCGCGACACCGTTTACCTGCTCGGCGACCTGGTCAACCGGGGGCCGGATTCGGCCGCCGTGCTGCGCCGCAGCATGCGCCATGGCGACGCCATCCGCTGCCTGCTGGGCAACCACGACCTGCACCTGCTGGCCGCCGCCGCAGGGGCGCGCAAGCCTTCGCGGCGCGATACGCTGGCCTCCGTGCTGGACGCTCCCGACCGCGAGGCCCTGCTCGCCTGGGTGCGCCAGCAGCCCCTGGCCCGCGCGCACACGCATGCCGGGCAGACCTTGCTGATGGTGCACGCCGGTGTCTTGCCCGCCTGGTCGGTGGCCGACACGCTGGCCTATGCCGATGAGGTGCAGGCCGTGTTGCGCAGCCCCGAGCTGCCCGCCTTCTTGCAGGCCATGTATGGCAACACCCCCGACCGCTGGAGCGACCCACTCACCGGCACCGACCGGCTGCGCGTGATCGTGAACGCCCTCACCCGGCTGCGCTTTTGCTCGGCCGACGGGGTGATGGATTTTGAAAGCACTGAAAGCGCCAGCGCCGCCCCGCCCGGGCTCATGCCCTGGTTCGACGTGCCAGGGCGCCGCACAGCAGGCACCGTGATGGCCTTTGGGCACTGGTCCACATTGGGCTGGCTCAACCGCAGTGACCTGCTGGGGCTGGACACCGGCTGCGTCTGGGGTGGCTGCCTGAGCGCCGTGCGTTTTGGCTCCACGCTGGCCGAGCGGGAATTGCTGCAAGTGCACTGCGAACAGGCGCAACAGCCCGGCGGGTAAATCCGGGCTACGCCTGCTGGCAATAATTTGCTATCTTTTCGATAGCTTGTAGCGCTTAATCAGAAGGCGCTAGAGCGCAATCTGGCTCAAAAAAATCCAATCAGGACTGTGCCATCGTCTCTGGCTGGGCTGCGGCTTTGAACAGTGCGGCCACCTTGCGCTTGGGCTTGATGTTGGCCGAGATGCTGCTGCGCGGCGCAGACTTGGTGGCGGCCTCCCAGGCGGGGGCGGCATCGGAGGCCGCGCTGGCCTCGTAGGGTTTCTCGAAGAACGGGTCGCGCGAGATTGCGGCGGGACGGAAGCCCCGGTGCTGATCGCGCGGATCGCGGGATTCGCGGGACTCACGCCCCCCCCGGTAGTCACGATCACGTTCGCGGCGGGGGGCCGATGCACCCAAGGCATCGCGGCCATCGCCCGTTTCACCCGCTTCGCGCCAGGCGCGGCGGCCGTCGTTGATGCGGCCCCGGGGCTGGTCTTCGTCGTATTCAACGGCTTCCAGCTCGATCTTCTTCTTGATGAGCTTCTCGATGTCCGCCACCAGGCGGGCATCGCTGCCCGACACCAGGGTCACGGCCAGGCCCGATGCGCCTGCACGGCCCGTGCGGCCGATGCGGTGCACATAGTCTTCGGCGTTGAAGGGCACGTCGAAGTTGAACACGGCGGGTACGTCCTTGATGTCCAGGCCGCGCGCGGCCACGTCGGTACACACCAGCAGGTCCACTTCGCCCTTCTTGAAGGCTTCGAGCGCCTTGAGGCGCTCGTCCTGGCTCTTGTCACCGTGCAGCGCCGCCGTCTTGAGACCTTCGCGCTCCAGGCTGCGCGCCAGGCGGGCGCAGCCGAGCTTGCTGTTCACGAAGATGAAGGCCTGCTTGATGCCGCGCGTCTTGAGCACCTGGTGGATGGCGCGGCGCTTGTCGTCGTCATTGGCGCTGTAGAAGCGCTGCTCCACCGTGGAGGCTGTCTCGTTCGGGCGGGCCACCTCGATGGTGATGGGGTTCTGCAGGTAGCTGCTGGCCAGGCGCTTGATCTCGGGCGAGAACGTGGCGCTGAAGAGCAGCGTGGTGCGCTGCTTGGGCAGGTAGCTGAGGATGCGCTGCAGGTCGGGCAGGAAGCCGATGTCCAGCATGCGGTCGGCCTCGTCGAGCACCACGTACTCGACCTGGTTGAGCACCGCGTTCTTGGCCTCGATGTGGTCCAGCAGGCGGCCCGGCGTGGCCACCAGCACCTCGACGCCTTTTTTCAGCTCGATGGTCTGGGGCTTCATGTCCATGCCGCCAAACACCACGGTGCTGCGCAGCTTGGTGTGTTTGGCGTACAGCGCGATCTGCTGGGCCACCTGGTCGGCCAGTTCGCGCGTGGGCAGCAGCACCAGGGCGCGCACCGGGTGGCGCGCGGGTGATGTGGAGCTGTTTTCGTGCTTGAGCAGGCGCTGCAGCAGGGGCAGCGAGAAGGCGGCGGTCTTGCCGGTGCCGGTCTGGGCGGCACCCATCACGTCCTGGCCGGTAAGCACGACCGGAATGGCCTGCTGCTGGATGGGCGTCATGGACTCGTAGCCCATTTCGGCCACGGCACGTGCCAGCGGCTCGGCCAGCGATAGATTGGAGAAGGAACTAGTCATTAAAAGCGTGTTTGTAGGCGACGCTGAATTTATGTCTGAGCAATGTGGCACGCCCTTGGGAGGGGGCTGGCTGCAAGGCGCAAACCGCAGCCGGGCTGGTGGCCCGGCGAGGAGTGCAACGCCGCAGAGAGGGCCCCAGCGGGCAAAGTGCCGTGCGCCGGGGACTGTTGGGGCGTTGCGCTAGAACCTGCTCACGATCTCCCGCGGCACGGGGGGCCGCGCGAGGTCATGAACAGGCTCGCAGCCCTCTATTGTCGCACCGGTGGCCCAAAAAGCGATTTTTTGCGGTACGGAGCGGCACGCCACACCGGCCCGCGGGCGGTGCGGGGTACATATTTACTACTCTTTTGATAGCTAAAAAGACTTAGCCATTGCGCGCAGAGGCCGATTATTGTTTATAAAAATCATTCCAGCACGGCCCGCAGCTGGCGCGTGGTCACCGCCAGCCGCCTCGCCCCGATCTGCGCGAGGTTATTCATCACCGTGAGCGCGGCCTCGGGGTATTGCCGGGCCCAGGCGTCAAAGTGCGCGCGCGACAGCCGCACCAGGTGTGCGGGGCCGCGCTCGGCCCCGGCGCAGGCGCTGCGGGCCGCGCCGTTGAGGAAAGCCATCTCGCCAAAGGCCATGCCCGGCCCCACGGTGGCCAGGCGCAGGCCCTTGTCGGGCGGCCACAAGGTCACCAGGGTGATGTGGCCCGACTTGACCACCAGCAGGTCGTGGTCGGTGTCGCCCGCGCGGAAGACCACGCCGTGGGCGGGCACGTCCAGCGGCTCCAGCAGGGCCATGAGCGCGTCGGCGGCGGCGCGGGGCACGCCTTCGCCGATTTCGCCCAGCAGGTCGCGCTCGGGGCGCGCGGGGCGCTGCTCGATGGGGCGTTGCGCCAGGATGCCAGCCTCGGCCCATTCCAGCGCACGGTCCAGGTCGGCAAAGGCGCGCACCTGTTCGCCCGCGTGTTCGGCGGCCAGGGGGTCGAGCGCTGCCACGGCGGCGGCAATGCCCTGCTGGCCCAGGTCGCGCACGAGGGCGCGCAGCTGGGCCAACGCCGTGCTGTCCCAGGCGGGCACACGGCCCGCGTCCAGAATCACCCAGCGGTGGCGCGGCTGCAGCAGCATGCGCACCTGCTCGGCCAGGTGGGCCGCCACGCCAAACGACATCACGCCCTGCAGCTCGAACACAGCCACCTGGTTCATGCGCGGCGCCAGCCAGGTGTCAGACCCCGCGCGGCGCAGGCGCCGCGAACGCAGCTCGCCATCCAGCCGCACATGGCGCAGCACCGTGGCGGCCGAGTCGTGCAGCAGCACAAAGGTGGCCACCACCAGGCCCGCCACCAGCGCACCCACACCGCCCATCACCGCAAACACCAGGGCCACCAGCCAGCTCTGCGCCCAGGTCACGCGCGAGCGGCGCGCGTAGCCCAGCGACCACATCAGCCCCGGCACCTGCATCAGCCCGGCCAGCACCAGCCCCCCCGCCAGACAGGCCATGGGCACCCAGTGCAACCACCACGGCCCTGTGACGGCCACGCCCAGCATGATGGCGGCGTGCCAGCGCGGGGCGTCGCGTGATGCACCAGCCTGCGCCAGCACGATGCGCGAGCGCGACGCGCTGGTCGATGCCGGGATCATGCCCGCCAGGCCACACAGCGCGCCCAGCAGGCTTTCGCGGCGCAGGGCCAGGTTGGCGTCGCCGCGCAGGCCGTGGTCCAGCTCCAGCTCCTGGTTGAAGACCAGGATTTCCAGGCTGTTGACCAGCGCCATCAGGAGCGCCAGCACCACCAGGGCCGAGCCCTGCTGCTGCGCCAGGGCCATCCAGGGGATGCCGCTCCAGTCGGGCAGCGGCGGCCAGGCGAATGCGCTGGGCTGCACGGCGGGCACAAACACGGCCCCCAGCCCGGCGCCCCAGAAGCCCGCCAAAGCCACGGCCAGCGCCACCACGGCTACCGCCGTCAGCAGGCCGGGCATGCGGGGCCAGCGGCCCCGCAGCCACCAGGCCAGCCCCACCACAGCCCCGGCCGCCAGCGCATGCCAGCCCAGCAGGGCATCCCAAGGTGCGGCCGCCCCCGCGCCAAAGCCGTTGCGCACCTGGCCCAGCACCATCGACAGGCCCACGCCCGCCGCAAACCCGTGGGTGACTGAAATGGGCAGGAACCGAGCCACCGAAGCCAGCCGCAGCACGCCCAGCAGCCACTGGAACACGAACGCCAGCGCCACCGTGGCCCCGCTCACGGCCAGCACCTGCCGCGCGCTCAACCCCAGCGCGGGTGCCGCACCATGGGCAGTGGCCAGCACGGCCGCAAACAGCAGCGCCACCACCGTGGTAGGCGCATACACCACGCCCGCGCGGGGCGCCAGCAGGGTGAGCAGCAGGCCCGGCAGCGCAGCCGACCACAGGGCCAGCGCCGCCAAGGAGTAGCTGCCCGCCAGGGGCGCAAAGGCCAGCAGCCCCAGGCCCACCGCATGGGGCACGGTGACAGCCGCCGCCGACCACGCCGCCGCAGTGCCCGAGGGTTGCGTTGCCGGGTCAGGCGCCCGGTTGGAAGGCGCCGCCAGGGGCGCTGCGGAGGACATGGGCCGTGGTCTTCAAAACCCGTGCGGGCTGCGGTGGCCTACAGCCTACAGGCTGCGCGCAGCGAAGGTGTCGCAGGCTTTCACGCTGCCGTTCTGCAGGCCGTTGTGGAACCAGCGCTGCCGCTGGGCGCTGGTGCCGTGGGTGAAGCTCTCGGGCACCACGACGCCGCCCTGGGCGCGCTGCAGCGCGTCGTCGCCAATCTTGGCCGCCGCGTTCATGGCCTCTTCCACATCACCCTGCTCCAGGATCTGGCGCGCATTCTGCGCATGGTGGGCCCACACGCCCGCAAAACAGTCGGCCTGCAGCTCCAGCCGCACCGACAGCGCGTTGTATTCGGCCTTGCTCACGCGGCCACGCATCTGGTCCACCTTGCCGCTGATGCCCAGCTGGTTCTGCACATGGTGGCCCACCTCGTGGGCAATCACATAGGCCTGTGCAAAGTCGCCAGGTGCGCCCAGTCGGTTCTTGAGGGTTTCGTAAAAGCCCAGGTCGATGTAGACCTTCTGGTCGGCCGGGCAGTAGAACGGGCCCATCGCCGCCTGGCCTGTGCCACAGGCCGTGGGCGTGGCGCCCCGGAACAGCACCAGGCGCGGCTCCTGGTAGCGGCCGCCCCCCTGGCGGAACACCTGGCCCCACACGTCCTCGGTGTCAGCCAGCACGGTGGACACAAACCGGGCCATGGTGTCGTCTGCGGGCGGGCGCTGCGCAGGCCCCGGCTGCTGCACATGGGCCGGTGGCCCGCCACCGCTGAGCAGCCCCAGAATCGTCAACGGATTGATGCCCAGCACCCATCCCCCCAGCAGGGCGATGACGATGGTGCCGATGCCAATGCTGCGCCCGCCGAATACCGGCGATCCGCCCCCTCCACCGCCACCATCGCCACGGCGGTCTTCCACGTTGTCGGATTCGCGATTGCCTTCCCATTTCATGCCAGATCTCCTGGGCCCTCCTGCGGGTGGAAGGCCAATGCTGGATATTACGCGCCGTGCAGGCGCAGCCCGGGCGAACTACGATGCACGCCTGCCACAGGTCCGCCCCCACCGCCCATGATCAACGACACCCGCCACCTCACGCCCGCACCCGACCAGGTGATCCTGCTCACCGGCTTCGACCCCTTCGGCGGTGATCCGCTCAACCCCAGCTGGCTGATTGCCCAGGCGCTGCACGGCCAGCGGATTGGCGGCCACCGGGTGGTGGCTGCGCAGCTGCCCACGGTGTTTGGGCTGTCGCTGCAGCGGCTGGCTGCGCTGGTGCACACGCACCAGCCTGCACTGACCGTGTGCCTGGGCCTGGCGGGCGGTCGCAGTGCGCTGTCGCTGGAGCGCATCGGCATCAACATCAACGACGCCCGCATCCCCGACAACACCGGTGCCCAGCCCATCGACACCCCTGTGGCGACCGAGGGGCCTGCCGCCTACTTTGCCAGCCTGCCCATCAAGGCCATGCTGCGCGCCGTGCAGCGGGCGGGCCTGCCCTGCGAGGTGTCGCAGACGTCTGGCACCTTCGTATGCAACCATGTGCTGTATGGCCTGCTGCACCTGCTGGCCCAGGGTGCGGGCCCTGCCGGGGCAAGGGGAGGCTTTGTGCATGTGCCCTGGCTCACCGGGCAGGGTGCGCCCCACCTGCCGCTGCGCGACATGGTGCGCGGCATCCACGCCGCGCTGTGGGCCGCTGTACTGGCGCCCCAGGACATCAGCTTGCAGGCTGGCGCCACGCACTGAGCCAACCCGGGATCCAGCGCCCCGGGAATGCCCTGAAAAACGGGGAAATGCACCCGCCAAACAGCCCGGAAACGCTGGCCGCTGTGTACAGTCAGGCCATGTCTTTTGCCCCCTCTACCCCGGTCGCTGGCACCCTGGATGCCGCCGCCACCGCGCAGCGCTTGCCCTGGTCGGCCCTGGCCGACGAAATTGCCAAGCTGCTGCACGACAGCACCGTCTCGGTGCCTGCCCGCAGCGTGCTGCCCCTGGCCCAGGGCGGCAGCCTGTTCCTGATGCCTGCCACCGACCGCAGCGTGGCCATGACCAAGCTCATCACCTTCACGCCCGCCAACGCGGGCACCGGACGCACCTCGATCCAGGGCGACGTGGTGGTGTTCGACATTGCCACCGGCGCACGCCAGCTGGTGCTGGACGGCCCCACCGTCACGGCCCGGCGCACGGCTGCAGTCTCTCTGCTGGCGGCGCAGCACCTGGCACCCGAACCGCAAGGCCCCTTGCTCATCGTGGGCGCCGGGGTGCAGGGCCTGGCGCATGCCGAGGCATTTGTGCTCGGGCTGGGCGTGCAGGAGGTCTGGATCAGTTCACGCAGCGCCACCAGCGCCGAAACCCTGGCCACGCAGGTGCGTGGGCTGGGCGCCCAGGTGCGGGTGGTGGCCGACGCCGACGCGGCCCTGACACACTGCCCCCTGGTGGCCGTCTGCACCACGGCCAGCAGCCTGGTGCTGCACGCCACGCCCCGGGCCGATGCGTTCATCACGGCGGTGGGCGCCTTCACCCCCGCCATGGCTGAGCTGGCGCCCGCGCTGTGCCAGCACGTGGCAGAGCACGGCAGCATCGTGGTGGACACGGCCGACGCCAGCCACGAGGCGGGCGATCTGCTGCAAGCCGGGCTGGACGTGGCAGCACTGCCCGTGCTGCGGGACGTGGTCTGCGGCCCCTGGACGCCCCGTGCCCCCTCCGGGCCGGTGCTGTTCAAGAGCTGTGGCTGGGCCGGCTGGGACCTGGCCGCCGCACGCCTGGCCATGCGCCAGGGCGCTGCACAGCCCCCCGCCACCTGAGAGGCCCGCCCATGGCCCTGCTCGCACGCTTTTCCGACCACAGCCTGCGCATGCAGATTGCGCTGGTGTTCGGCACGCTGGTCATCCTGCTGGCGGTGCTGCTGTCGCTGGGTTTTGGCGAGCTGCTCAAACACCACATCCGGCGCGATGCAGGGCTTTCGCTTCAGACCGTGGCCGACAACGCGAGCAAGCTGCTGGCCAATGGTCTGATGCAGCGCAGCCTGGAGGCCGAGGTGCTGGCGAGCGCCGCAACGATCTGGTCCGCAGGACTGGATTCACCCGAGGCCCAGCACATGCTGGCGCGCAGCCAGGCCATGGAGCCGAGCAACCTCTGGATCGGCGTGGCCGACGCACAAGGTGTGGTGCGCAACGCCACGGGCGGCCTGCTGCAGGGCCATAGCGTGGCGCAGCGCCCCTGGTTCCAGCGCGGCTTGCAGGAGGTACATGTGGGCGATGTGCACCCTGCCCAGTTGCTGGAGAGCCTGCTGCCTCCCACCGCTTCGGGCGAGCCGCACCGGTTTGTTGATTTCGCAGCCCCCATCCGCATCGGCCCGACCACCGTGGGCGTGCTGGGCATCCACGGCAGCTGGGAATGGACGCGCGAGGTGCTGGAAGGCCTCGCGCCGTCCACCTCGGCAGAAAACGCGGTGGAACTTTTCATCTTCGACCGCCAGGGCCAGCTGATCCTGGCCCCCCGGCGGCACAGCACCACGCTGCAAGCCGCTGGCCAGCGCCTGCCCGAAGGCGTCCACGTCAACAACAACCGCGATGGCGGACGCCTGCAGACTGCCGTGGTGCCCTGGCTGGACGGCAAGCACTACCTCACGGCCGCCACGCAGCTGCAGGCCCGCAATGCTGCCAGCGACCTGGGCTGGCGCATCGTGGCGCGCCAGCCGGTCGAGCTGGCGTTTGCCGAGGCCGACGGCACCGTGCGCCTGGCCCTGGCCATCGGCCTGGCCGCAGCGCTCATGGCGTCGGGCCTGGCCTGGATGGCCGCACGCCGCCTGAGCGAGGACCTGTATGCACTGGCCGACGCCGCCAGCGCCGTGGAGGCGGGCCGCCCCGGCAGCAACATCCCGGCCATGGACAGCAACCGCGAGGTGCACCAGCTCTCCCAGGCACTGGGCCGGATGACCCACCGGCTGCTGGCCGCGCGCGAGGCCATGGAAGAAAAGGTGCGCCTGCGCACCCTGGAGCTGGAGGCCGCCAACCGCGCCCTCGACTTGCAGGCCCGCACCGACGCCCTCACCGGGCTGCTGAACCGGCGCGGTTTTGAATCGCAGATGGCGTTTGCACTGGCGCTGGCCCGGCGCAGCACCCGGCCATTGAGCGTGATCGCCGTGGACGTGGACCATTTCAAGCGCGTGAACGACACCTACGGCCACGAGGCCGGGGACGAGGTCTTGCGCCGGCTGGCGCGCACGCTCGAAACCCGGCTGCGCGGCTCGGACGTGATCGCCCGGCTGGGGGGCGAGGAATTTGTGGCGCTGCTGCCCGATACCGACCTGGAAGGCGCACGCGCGATTGCCCAGACCCTGGTCACCGCCATGGCCCAGCAGCAGGACCCGGTGGTGGGCACCATCACCGTGAGTGCTGGCGTGGCCAGCATGCGGGGCGCCGACGACAGCGGCGCGGCCATCCTGCGGCGCAGCGACATGGCGCTCTACGAAGCCAAGGGCCAGGGCCGCAACCGGGTGTGTGTGGAGGCCTGAGTACCCTCTGAGTACCCTCTGAGTACCCTCAGCCGCTTGGCTAAATAGCAGGCCATCGGCCCCCAGCTACCCCGGCCGGGGGCTGTCGAAGTAGGCCTGCAACTGGGCGGCCAAGTGGTGCAGTTCGCCATCTGCCGCCCCGCGCGCCAGCGCCAGCTGCTCCAGCGCATAGGGGCGGTGGCCCAGCATCATGGACATGTTCACACAGTGGCCACTCGCGGCCATCTTCAGCGCGAACGCATTGAGCAGCTCGCAAGGCCAGTAAGTGGCCGGCGGGCCCCCGGCAGCCAGCCCCGGGCACGGGGCCTCGGCCTGGGTGGCGGGCGCAGAAGGTGCAGCAAAGGTCAGCATGGCAAGGCTCCATCCAGCCGCCAGACCGCGCGGCGACATGGGTTCATGCTAAAAAAAACACTGTGGCCTGCCATTCAGCCAAGCGGCTGAGGCCACGTAGGACGAAAGCCCGGGGGCCACACCGCGCCCCCTGCCGAATCAGGCCTTGGGCAGCGTCACACCCACCTGGCCCTGGTACTTGCCGCCCCGGTCGCGGTAGCTGACCTCGCAGACATCGTCCTTGTCGCTCTCGAAGAACAGCACCTGGGCACAGCCCTCGCCCGCGTAGATGCGTGCGGGCAGCGGCGTGGTGTTGCTGAACTCCAGCGTCACATAGCCCTCCCATTCGGGCTCGAACGGGGTCACGTTGACGATGATGCCGCAGCGCGCGTAGGTGCTCTTGCCCAGGCAAACGGTCAGCACGTTGCGCGGGATGCGGAAGTATTCGACCGTGCGCGCCAGCGCAAAGCTGTTGGGCGGGATGATGCAGCTCTCGCCCTCGAAATCCACAAAACTCTTCTCGTCGAAGTTCTTCGGGTCCACCACCGTGCTATGGATGTTGGTGAACACCTTGAATTCGGGCGCGCAGCGGATGTCGTAGCCGTAGCTGCTGGTGCCGTAGCTGATGATCCTGCGGCCCTCCGCCTCGCGGACCTGGCCGGGTTCGAAGGGCTCGATCATGCCGTGCTCGGCCGCCATGCGGCGGATCCATTTGTCGCTCTTGATGCTCATAGCAGAACTCCCTGCGCAGTGGCCCGGCGGTTTTTCATGAAAACCGCCGGGCGCTATTAAATGTGTAGCTACCAGCGCTTGATGATCAGGCGCGGGAGCCGTATTTTGCTTGAGAAATCACGGTTTGCTCCACCACCCGGTCGTCGCCGAGCACGATCAGCGCAAAGAGCAGCTCTTCCAGGTTGCGCGCTTGGCTGCTCTTGCGCGCCAGCAGCGGCGTGACCGCCGGGTTGAGCACCACAAAATCGGCCTCGCAGCCGGGCTGCAGGTTGCCCACCACGCCCGCAAGGCCTAGCGCCCGGGCAGCGCCCGCCGTGTGCTGCCACCACAGCTGCTGGGGCGACAGGCTCAGACCCTGCTTGGTCTGGCCCTCTCGCCCCACATAGTAGGCCGCCATCATGGTGTGGAAGGGGCTGAAGCTGGTGCCCCCGCCCACGTCGCTGGCCAGGCCGTAGCCAAAACCCACGCGGTCGGCGCCAGCATAGTCAAAAAAGCCGCTGCCAAGAAACAGGTTGCTGGTGGGGCTGACGGCCGCCGTGGCGCCCGTGTCGCGCATCAGTGCGCGGTCGTCGTCGTCAAAGTGGATGCAGTGGGCATACACCGCGCGCTCGCGCATCAGGCCGAAGTCGTCGTACACGCCCAGGTAGCTGCGCGAGGCCGGGAACAGCTCGCGCGCCCAACGGATCTCGTCCAGGTTCTCGGCCACATGCGACTGTATCCACACATCGGGGTAGCGCGCGGCCAGCTCGCCCGCGCCGCGCAGCTGCTCGGGGGTGCTGGTGGGCGCAAAACGCGGGGTGATGGCATAGCCCAGGCGGTCCACGCCGTGCCAGCGCTGGATCAGCGCCTCGGTGTCGATCAGGCTCTGTTCGGTGTCATCGCGCACGCCGTCGGGCGAGTGGCGGTCCTGCAGCACCTTGCCGGTGATCAGGCGCATCTGCTGGCGCTGCGCCTCGGCAAACAGGGCATCGGCCGACGCGGGGTGCGAAGTGGAAAACGCCAGTGCCGTGGTCACGCCGTTGCGCAGCAGCTCGGCCACAAAAAATTCGGCCACCTGCTGGCTGTAGCCTGGGTCCGCAAACCGCGACTCGTGGGGGAAGGTGTAGTTCTCCAGCCAGGGCAACAAGCCGTCGGCAGGGGAGCCGATCACATCGGTCTGCGGAAAGTGGATGTGCATGTCCACAAACCCCGGCGCCAGGATGCGCCCCGGCAGGTGCACCACGGGCTCGCCTGCAAATTGCGGCGCCAGGGCCTGCCAGGTACCCGCCGCCAGCACACGCTGGCGTCCCCGGGCATCGGGACCCACGGCCAGCAGGCCATCTTCGTCATACAGGGCGCGGCCGTCGTCGGCAAAGCGCAAAAGGGCAGATCGGTATACAGGCATGGGGGCGAGCTTAGCGGCAGGGGGCGCTGCTTGTATACGGCGAGCCCCATAGTGGCTATGGGGTTGGCGGCAAACGCGTGGTGGTGATGGCCGCTGCTAGCGCGCCAGCTTGCCCACCACGCCCTCCACCAGCCAGTTCATCTGCAGGATCTGCGCATCCGCCAGCGCCTGGCCGGGGGCAATGCGCTCCTGCCCTTCGTTGTCGCGCACCGGCGCCTTGCCCGCACGGAAAGGCTGGAGCTTGCCGCTTCCGATGGTCTTTTGCGCGGCCAGCACCTCCTGCTGCACGGAGGCGGGCACCTTGGTGCCGAAGTCACCGACACGGATCATGCCCTCGCGCACGCCGCCCCACACATTGGCGCTTTTCCAGCTGCCGTTTTGCACGGCGCGCACGCGCTCGGTATAGTAGGCGCCCCACTGGTGCGTCACTGCCACGATCTGGGCGTCCGGCCCGGTCTTGCGCATGTCCGAGTGGTAGGCCACCGCCATCTTGCCACGCTCCTGCGCAGCCGCCATCACGGCGGTGGAGCCGGTGTGGAACGCAATCACATCCACGTCCTGGTTGAACAGCGCCATGGCCGCGTCACGCTCCTTGGGCGGGTCGAACCACACGTTGAGCCACACCACCTTGACAGTGGCCTGCGGGTTCACCGAGCGCATGCCCAGGGTGAAGGCATTGATGCCCTGCAGCACCTCGGGGATGGGGAAACCCGCCACAAACCCGGCCACACCGGTCTTGCTCATGCGGCCTGCAGCAATGCCGGCGAGGTAGCGGCCTTCGTAGTAACGCGCGTTGGCCGTGGCCACATTGGCGGTCTGCTTGTAGCCGGTGATGGACTCAAACTTCACGCCGGGGAAGTCCTGCGCCACCTTGAGCGTGGGCTCCATGTAGCCAAAGCTGGGCGTGAAGATGATCTGGTGGCCCGTGGCCGCCAGGTCGCGGATCACGCGCTCGGCATCGGCCCCCTCAGCCACGTTCTCGACAAAGGTGGTTTTCACCTGCGGGCCCAGCGCCGCCTCGACGGCCTTGCGGCCTTCTTCGTGCTGGCGCGTCCAGCCCGCCTCGGTAATGGGCGAGACATAGACAAAACCGGCCTTGACGGGCTCGGCGGCGTTGCCCTTGGCGGGTGTGGTCTGGGAAAAAACGGGGGAAAAAAAACAGGCGGCCACGAGCGTGGCTGCGAGGTTTTTGTACATGGTGGTCCTCTACATGGTCCCGAAAACAGAAAAAACAAAAGGCTGCCGGGACAGCAGCCTTTGTGGCGTATTTTACCGTGAAGGCCTCCAGGGCAGAGGCCTGCCGCAGGCTTCAGTAGTCATGCTCCACGCACCGCTCAAAGGTTTCCTTGAGCTTGTGCTCCCACACCCGCTTATCGGCATTGCCCGCAAAGCTAGCCTCGAAACTGTTGAACGCCAGCTGGTAGGCATGTTTGGTCGTGAGGCCCGTGGCGGCAAACACCTGGGTGAAGTTCTCGTTGATGTAGCCGCCAAAGTAGGCCGGGTCGTCTGAATTGACCGTGGCGGCCAGCCCCGCATCCAGCAGCTGGCCCAGGTTGTGGTCGGCCAGGTTGGGGAACACGCACAGCTTCTGGTTGGACAGCGGGCACACCGTGAGCGCAATGCGCTCCTGCGCCAGGCGCTGCATCAGCGCAGCATCGTGCACGGCCTGCACACCATGGTCGATGCGCTCGACCTTGAGCACATCCAGCGCACTCCAGATGTAGGCAGGCGGCCCCTCCTCGCCTGCATGGGCGACCAGGTGCAGGCCCAGTTCGCGGCAGCGGGCGAACACACGCGCAAACTTCTCGGGCGGATGGCCCAGTTCGCTGGAATCGAGCCCCACGCCCACAATCTTGTCGATGAGCGGCATGGCCTGCTCCAGCGTTTCAAACGCGGACTCCTCGCTCAGGTGGCGCAGGAAACACAAGATCAGCGTGGCGCTGATGCCCAGCTCGGTGCGTGCATCTTCACAGGCCCGGTGCAGGCCATTGATCACGGTCTCCATGGCCACGCCGCGTGCGGTGTGGGTCTGCGGGTCAAAGAAGAGTTCGGCATGCAGCACGTTGTCGCGCGCCGCGCGGCCCAGATACGCCCGCGCCATGTCATAAAAGTCCTGCTCATGAATCAGCACGCTGGCGCCCGCGTAGTAGATGTCGAGAAAACTCTGCAGGTTGGTGAACGCATAGGCACTGCGCAGGGCCTCCACGCTGGCATAAGGCAGTGTCATTTCATTGCGCTGCGCCAGGGCAAAGATCAGTTCGGGCTCCAGCGAACCTTCGATGTGGATGTGCAGCTCGGCCTTGGGCATGGCACGCAGCAGCCCGGGCAGGCGCTCGGCGGAGATGGGGGGGATTTTGAACATCAGCAGACTCCAAAGGTGATGCCGCTCTGGCGCAAGAAGCGGCGGTAGGCAGATGATGCCTTGTCGGCGGCGGTATGCAACTCCGCCCGCAGATCGAGCGGCAGGCACTGTGGCATTTGCGACTCCAGGACGGGCTGATCCTGCGTGAAGATGGTGTGCTGAAAAGCCTGCAGCTTCTCGTCGGGCGAGTCGAAATCGGCCACTGCGAGGCGAAACCACACCCGGCTGCGCACCGGCGTCATGGGGCAGATGAACAGCCCGATGGACTCACGCCAGCCGTCCACCGCCGTGGTGCCCGCCTCGGGCACCTTGGTGAGCACAGCGGCATAGGGGGCCGTGACTTCGTAGGTGTACTCCACCTGCGCCGGGGCGGTCGAATGCAGATTGGACTGGGGTTGCCAGGCCTTGCAGCCCGTGGCCAGCAGGCCGGTGGCGGTGGGCTCCACGCGGTAGTCTTCGATGGCGGTGGCTTCGCGGCTGCCGAGCCAGCCTTCGTGCACAAAACCAAAGTGCGCCATGTCGAGAAAGTTCTCGATGATGCGCGGCGCGCTGGCCGCCACGTCGTAAGGGCCGCAGTTGAGCTTGCGCAAGCGTACGTCCTCTTCGGCGGCGAATGGGGGCAGCGCTGCACTGCCCGGCGCAAGGCGCACCCACACCAGGCCATGGGCCTCGCAGGCCTCGTGGCGCCGGGCGCAGTGCGTGGCGGGCGGCACAAACGCGGGCAGTGCGGGCACATGTGTGCACTGGCCCGAACCATCGAACTGCCAGCCGTGGTACGGGCACTCCAGCCGCCCCTGCACCGTCACCCGGCCCAGCGACAAGCGCGCACCCCGGTGCGGACACCGATCGGCCAAGGCCTGCACCCCACCCAGGCCATCACGCCACAGCACGAGAGGCTGCTCCAGCAACTGCACGGCCAATGGGCTGTTCCCCACATCACCCGCCAGTGCCACGGGGTGCCACAACGTCGATTCGACCATCGTCCCTGCTCCAAAAAAGCACTCAACAATGAAAAAGGGCCACCCAGGAAGGTAGCCCTTTTGAACGGGCAGCCCCAAGAGGCCGCCCGATGACGGGTGAGAAGTGCTTACTTCTTTTCGCCGCCAGGGATCTTGCCTTCCACGCCCTTGACGTAGAAGTTCACGCCGCCGAGGAACTTGTCATCGGCCACGGCGTCCTTAGCCAGCACTTCCTTGCCGTCCTGGCCCACGATCGGCCCCTTCCAGATCACGAAGCTGCCGTCGGCCAGGCCCTTCTTGATGGACTCGACCTTGGCCTTGGTGTCGGCAGGCACGTCTTCAGCGATGGAGACGATGTCGATCGCGCCTTCCTTCACACCCCACCAGCTTTGGCCCGAAGCCCACTGGCCTTCCAGCGCGTCCTTGGTGGCCTTGATGTAGTACGGGCCCCAGTTGATGATGGCCGATGCCAGGTGGGCCTTGGGGCCGTAGGCGGTCATGTCCGAATCCCAGCCGAAGGCGCGCTTGCCCTTCTCTTGCGCCGTCTTCAGCACGGCGGGCGAGTCGGTGTTCTGGAACAGCACGTCGGCGCCGCCGTTGATCAGGCTGGTGGCGGCTTCGGTTTCCTTGGGGGGGCTGAACCACTCGTTCACCCAGACCACCTTGGTCTTGATCTTGGGGTTGACCGACTGCGCACCCAGCGTGAAGCTGTTGATGTTGCGGATCACTTCAGGGATTGGCACCGAGCCGACCACGCCCAGCGTGTTGGACTTGGTCATGGCGCCGGCGATCACGCCGGCCATGTAGGCACCTTCGTAGGTGCGACTGTCGTAGGTGCGCATGTTCTCGGCGGTCTTGTAGCCGGTGGCATGCTCGAACTTGATGCCCTTGTTGTCTTCAGCGACCTTGAGCATGGATTCCATGTAGCCAAAGGTGGTGCCGAAGATCAGCTTGTTGCCCTGGCCAGCCAGGTCGCGCAGCACGCGCTCGGCGTCGGCGGACTCGGGCACGCTTTCCACAAAGCTCGTCACGACCTTGTCGCCGAATTCCTTCTCGATGGCCTTGCGGCCGTTGTCGTGGGCAAACGACCAGCCGCCGTCGCCCACCGGGCCGACATAGGCAAACGCGATCTTCAGTGGCTCTGGCTTGGGGGCCGGTGCTTCTGCAACGGGGGCCGGTGCAGGCGCGGGGGCCGGTGCCGGTTCTTCCTTCTTGCCACAGCCCACGAGGGCAGCAGCGGCCACGGCGGAGAGCGCTGCCACCTTGAGCATGGAGCGTTTCTGCAGATCAGTCATGTCGGTTTCCTTATCGAAGAAGAAGTAAGACTTGCAAAGGTTGGGGGACGAAAACGGTGATTATGGTGCGATCTACCGCAGGGTAACCAGATTTTCACGCGGACAACCCCTTTCAGGAGCCCGGATAAAACGGCTTGCCCAGCGATGCCGGCATGTTGATGCGGATCCACGTGGGATTGCGCGAGATCAGCGCCAGCACCACGATGGTGGCCACATAGGGCAGCATGCTCAGCAACTGGCTAGCCACCTGCACCCCCGTGGCCTGCAAATGGAACTGCAGCATGGTCACACCACCAAACAGATAAGCCCCAAGCAACACTCGTGCCGGGCGCCAGGTGGCAAAGGTGGTGAGCGCCAGCGCGATCCAGCCGCGCCCGGCCACCATGCCCTCGACCCACAGCGGGGTGTAGACGGTGGAGATGTAAGCCCCCGCCAGACCGCATAGGGCGCCGCCCACCACCACCGCCAGCAGGCGGATGCGGCGCACCGGGTAACCCAGTGCGTGGGCCGACTCGGGCGATTCGCCCACAGACCGCAGCACCAGCCCGACGCGCGAGCGGTACAGGAACCAGATCAGCCCCGCCACCAGCAGCATGGTGAGGTACACCAGCGGGTGCTGCTGGAACAGCGCGGGCCCGAGCAGCGGTACATCGCCCAGCACGGGAATCGCGTATTTGGGCAGCTCGGGCAGCTTGGCCTGCACATAGCTGATGCCCGCAAACGCCGAGAAGCCCACACCAAACAGGCTGAGCGCCAGCCCCGTGGCGTACTGGTTGGTGTTGAGCCAGATCACTAGCACGCCAAAGATGGCGGCCAGCACGGCACCAGCGGCCATGCCTGCGGCAAAACCCAGCCAGGTGTTGCCCGTGTGCACCACGGTGGCAAAGCCCGCGATGGCAGCGCAGAGCATCATGCCCTCTGCCCCCAGGTTGACGATGCCGGCCTTTTCGTTGATGAGCAGGCCCAGGGCCGCGATGGCCAGCACAGTGCCCGCGCTGAGCGTGGCGCCGATGAGGAGTGCGTAGGATTCCATCAGGCCACCACCTTCTTAGTACCCACCCAGCGGATGCGGTATGCAATCAATGTGTCACAGGCCAGCAGCGTGAACAGCAGCAAGCCCTGGAACACACCGGTCAGTGACTTGGGCAGCCCCAGGCGTGACTGCGCCAACTCGCCACCGATGTAGAACATGCTCATGAGGATGGCCGAAAGAATCATGCCCACCGGGTGCAACCGCCCCACAAAGGCCACGATGATGGCCGCGAAGCCATAGCCCGCAGGCACATAGGGCGTGAGCTGGCCGATGGGCCCAGCCACCTCCAGAGCGCCCGCCAGGCCCGCCGCACCACCCGAAATCAGAAGCGCCGTCCACAACGCGCGGCGCGACGAGAAGCCCGCATAGCGCGCCGCTGCCGGTGCCAGGCCGCCCACCTGCTGGGCAAAGCCTGCACGGGTGCGGAACAGAAAAACCCACAGCGCGGCCGCCCCGGCCAGCGCCAGCAGCAGGCCGATGGACATGCGCGAGCCCTGCATCAGGCGCGGGATCTGTGTGACCTTGTCGAAGGTCTTGGTCTGCGGAAAGTTGTAGCCCATGGGGTCTTTCCACGGGCCATAGACCAGGTAGCCCAGCACCAGCGTGGCCACATAGACCAGCATCAGGCTGACCAGGATTTCGTTGGCGTTGAACTTGTCGCGCAACAGGGCCGTGAGCCCTGCCCACACCATGCCGCCCAGCACCCCAGCGAGCAGGATGGCGGGCACGATCCAGGGGCCGGTGGTCTTGTCGGCCAGCAGCGCCACACCACCCGCCACCACGGCACCGATCACGAATTGGCCCTCAGCGCCGATATTCCATACGTTGGAGCGGAAGCACACGGCCAGCCCCAGCGCAATCAGCAGCAGCGGCGTGGCCTTGACCATGAGTTCGCCAATGGCGTACTGCGTCTTGATGGGCTCCCAGAAGAACACCTGCAGCCCGCGCACCGGGTCCTTGCCCAGTGCGATGAACAGGGCCACACCAATGAGCACAGTGAAGGCCAGCGCCAGCAGCGGCGAGCCATAGGTCCAGAGTTTCGACGCCTGGGGGCGTGGTTCCAGCTTAAGCATGCTGCACCTCCCCGGCCTGGTTCTGCTCAAGTTGCTGCTGGTGCTGCTGCGCCAGATGGGCCTGCACGTCGGCATGCCACAGGCCACTCATCCATTCGCCAATACGCTCCACCGTGGCCTCGGCGCGTGGCACAGACGGCGACAGATGCCCCTTGGCCACCACATGCAGCCGGTCGCAGATTTCAAACAATTCGTCCAGCTCCTCACTCACCACCAGCACGGCGCAGCCCGCATCGCGCAGCGCCAGGATGGAGCCCCGGATCTGCGCCGCCGCGCCCACATCCACGCCCCAGGTGGGTTGCGAGACGATGAGCAGCTTCGGGTTGGCGTCGATCTCGCGGCCCACGATGAACTTCTGCAGGTTGCCGCCCGACAGCGACTTGGCTGCCGAATGCGGGCCACCGGCCTTCACATTGAAGCGCTGGATGATGTCCCGGGCATGCGCTTCAAGCGCGCCCACCTTGATCCAGCCGCTGCCCGACACTGCGTTCTTTCGCGTGAGCAGCAGGTTGTGCGCCAGGCCCATGGTGGGCACGGCGCCCCGGCCCAGGCGCTCCTCGGGCACAAAGTGCAGGCCCAAAGCGCGGCGCTGACCGGGGCCCATGCGACCCGCGTTCTGGCCCGTCACCTGGATGCTGGCGGGCTCCGCGCGCTGGTCTTCGCCCGACAGCGCGTAGAGCAGTTCTTTTTGCCCATTGCCCGACACCCCGGCAATGCCCACCACCTCGCCCGCCCTCACTTCAAACTGCAGGTCGATCAAGTCCACACCAAACTGGTCGGCGCGCGGCAGCGACAGGCCCTTGACGCGCAGCACGGTGGCGCCGGTCTGTACTGCGCGGTGTTCCAGCGCAGGCGGCTCGGCGCCAATCATCAGGCGCGACAGGGAGGCATTGGACTCCTCGGCCGGGTTGCACACGCCCGTGACCTTGCCGCCGCGCAGCACGGTGCAGGCGGTGCACAGCGCGCGTATCTCGTGCAGCTTGTGGCTGATGTAGAGGATGCTGCAGCCCTCGCTGGCCAGCTTGCGCAGCACCACGAAGAGCTTTTCGACCGCCTGGGGCGTGAGCACCGAGGTGGGCTCGTCCAGGATCAGCACCTTGGGGTTGGTGAGCAGCGCGCGGATGATTTCCACGCGCTGCATCTCGCCCACAGAGAGCGTGTGCACGGGGCGCAGGGGGTCGATGTCGAGGCCGTATTCGGCCGCCTTGGCGCTGATACGCTGCGTGACTTCGGCCAGCGTCAGGCTCTTGTCCAGGCCCAGCCACACGTTCTCGGCCACCGTGAGGGTGTCGAACAGGCTGAAGTGCTGGAACACCATGGCGATGCCCAGGGCGCGTGCCTCTTGCGGGTTGCGCACCTGCACGGCCTGGCCGTTGAAGAACACGCTGCCCTCGTCGGGCTTGACCGAGCCGTAGATGATTTTCATCAGCGTGGATTTGCCCGCGCCGTTTTCGCCCAGCACCGCATGGATTTCACCCGGCAGCACGGTGAGCGAGACACCGCTGTTGGCCACCACGGCCGGGTAGCGCTTGGTGATGCCCACAAGCTGCAGCCGGGGCGGCGGCGACGCCCCCGGGGCGGAGGGAATAGGAGGTGAACTCATGCGGGGATTGTCTCTCAGTTTTACAACTTGTTATAGGAACGAAAACACCTTCTTGCGCTTGTTCAGCATGCCCAAGCAGCTATTCTTTTCGTAGCGAAGACGCGACAGCCTTCACACACTCGCGCAGCCACACGGCCGCCGCCGAATGGTGGGTGCGCGCGTGCCAGAGCTGGTAATACATGAGCCGGGGAAACGGCACCGGGCAGGGCAGGATGGCCAGCGGCAACTGCTCCACATACCGCTCGCAATACTGGCGGCCCGTGGTCAGCACAAGCAAGCTGGATGCCACGATGCTGGGGATGAGGCTGAAATGCGCGCAGCGCGCCGTGATGTGGCGCTGCATGCCCAGGCTGTCCAGGTGCACATCGATCACGCCGCGTGCACCCGGGTGGGTGGGCGTGGGCGCGATGTGCTCGGCAGCCAGCCAGCTTTCCACATCCCAGCCGCGCCGCACGGCGGGGTGGTCCTTGCCCACCAGGCACACCACCTCGTCGCCAAAGAGGCGGCCCATGTGCAGGTCGTCCGGCGGTTGCGGCCAGTTGCCGATCACCACATCCACCTCACCCTGCGCCAGATGCGCGTGGTAGTGCGCGTCGGCCGACAGCGGCAGTATCTCGATGGGGCACAGGGGCGCCTCAACCTTGATGCGGGCCACCAACTGGGGCAGGAACAGCGGGTCGAGGTAGTCGCTGGCGGCGACGCGGAAAGTGCGGGTGGCTGTGCGCGGGTCAAACCCGCGTGCATCCGAAAACAGCGCCTCGGCCGCCCGCAGGATGGCCCCTGCGGGCTCCACCATGCGCAGCGCGGCATCGGTGGGCATCATGCTGGCGCCGGAGCGCACAAGAAGCGGGTCGCCCGACAGGTCGCGCAGCCGTTTGAGCGCAGCCGACACCGCCGGCTGGTGCATGCCCAGGCGGACGGCGGCCCTCGATACGCTGCGTTCTGTGAGCACGGTGTGCAAGACCCTTATGAGATGGAGGTCTATCTTGTCGAAAAGGGCGTGGTCTCTCATAGCAGTGCGTGCATTGATGTCATAAGCTTGTACTTATGCTGAAGGCCTCGGGGCGCCCTACCCTCTGATGAATTGAAGAATTGATAGCAATCGAAAAAGCGGCATCCGTCATGACCACCCAACCCTTGCAATTCCTGCGCCGAGGCCAGCCCGTGGCGCTGGGCAATGTACCACCCGACCGCACCCTGCTGGAGGTGCTGCGCGAAGACCTGGGCTGCACCGGCACCAAGGAGGGCTGCGGCGAAGGCGACTGCGGCGCCTGCACCGTGGTGCTGGGCGAAGAGCGCGGCGGCCAGCTGCACTACAGCGCCGTGAACAGCTGCATCCGCCTGGCGCATTCGGTGAATGGCATGGCGCTGTGGACCGTGGAGGACCTGGCGGAAGACCCGCTGATCCAGCCGGTGGGCGATCCCCCCGCTGCCCCACAAACGATCACGCTCCACCCCGCGCAGGAAGCGATGGTCCAGTGCCACGGCTCCCAGTGCGGGTTCTGCACTCCCGGCTTCGTGATGAGCCTCTTCGGGATGTACCAGAACCACGTTTGCCATGGTGAGCCCATCACCCGCGAGCTGGCCCAGGAAGAACTCTCGGGCAACCTGTGCCGCTGCACCGGCTACCGCCCCATCCTCGATGCCGCCCAGCAGATGGCAGCGCTGCCCGGCATGGCAGTCAATGAAGCCGAAGTGCTACAAAAATTGAAGCTGCTGGCACAAGACCAGAGCGCGCAAGCATCCAATTTTTCTTATATCGCCCCCACCAGCCAGGCCGCCCTGCTGGCCGCGCGTGCCGCCCACCCCGGCGCGCAGGTCGTGGCGGGTTGTACCGATGTGGGGCTGTGGGTGACCAAGCAGCACAAGCAATACACGCAGGTGATCGACGTGACCCGCGCGGCCGAGCTGCGCGAGGTGGCGCAGCACGCCGACGCCATCCACATCGGCGCGGCCGTGAGCCTGACCGACGCATTTGCAGCCCTCACCGCGCAGTGGCCGCAGCTGCACCGATTTGCCACGCGGTTTGCTGGGCTGCCCGTGCGCAACTCCGGCACGCTGGGCGGCAACGTGGCCAACGGCTCGCCAATTGGCGACTCCATGCCGCTCTTGATCGCCCTGCGCGCCCAGGTGGTGCTGGCCAGCCAGGCCCGGGGCGAGCGCCAGCTGCCGCTGGAAGACCTCTACACCGGCTACCGGCAGAACGTGATGGCGGCGGATGAGTTGCTGGTGCGCATCGTGGTACCCCGCCCCACGGCGCAAGAACAGCTCCGGGCATACAAGATTTCGAAGCGCTTTGACGACGACATCTCTGCCGTCTGCCTGGTGCTCAACCTCGACATCGTGGACGGCACCGTGCAGCGCGCCAGCATTGGCGCGGGCGGCGTGGCCGCCACCCCGGCCCGCGCGCGGCAGACCGAGGCTGCGCTGGCAGGCCAGCCCTGGACCGAAGCCACCGCGCAACGCGCCGCTGCGGTGCTGCAGGCCGAGTTCAGCCCCATCTCCGACATGCGCGCCAGCGGTGCCTACCGCCGCCAGGTGCTGGGCAGCCTGCTGCAACGCTACTGGCTGGAGAGCCAGGGCCACCCCTCGGTGAGCCTGGACACCTTGACGCTGGAGGCCACGGTATGAACGCCCCCGAACACATCCCCACCCAGGCCCTGCCCTCGCCCACACGGGCCGCCATGGGCCATTCGCACATCCACGAAAGCGCCCGCGCCCAGGTGGCAGGCGCCGCCCACTACATCGACGACCTGCCCGAGGTGAAGGGCACGCTGTATGCGGCGCCCATCCTCTCCACGGTGGCGCATGGCCGCCTGAACGGTGTGGATGCCAGCGCCGCGCTGGCCCTGCCCGGCGTGCGTGACGTGGTGCTGGCGAGTGATGTGCCGGGCGACAAGATCCTGGCCGCCTTCGCGCACGACGAACCGGTGTTTGCCATTGATAGCGTGCAGTTTGTAGGCCAGGTGATCGGCTTGGTGGTGGCCGACTCGGTCATGGAGGCGCGCCGTGCGGTGCGCGCCGTGAAGCTCGACATCACCCCCCTGCCTGCCGTGCTGACGGTGCAGGACGCGCTGAAAGCACAAAGCTATGTGCTGCCCCCCGTGTTTGTGCGCCGAGGCGATGCGGCCACGGGCCTGGCGCAATCCGCCCACCGCCTGAGTGGCGCATTCGAGGTGGGCGGGCAGGAGCATTTCTACCTCGAAGGCCAGATCGCCTACGCCATGCCGCTGGAGCAAAAACAGTGGTGGGTCTACTCCAGCACACAGCACCCGGGCGAGGTGCAGCACTGGGTCTCGCACGCCTTGGGCATCGACAACCACGCGGTGCGCGTGGAATGCCGCCGCATGGGTGGTGGCTTTGGCGGCAAGGAGACACAGGCCGGGCACCTGGCCGTGTGGGCTGCCGTGGCCGCCCACAAGCTGGGTCGCCCCGTCAAGCTGCGGCTGGACCGGGACGAGGACTTCATGGTCACCGGCAAGCGCCACCCGTTTGCGTACGAATACGACGTGGGCTTTGACGACACCGGCCGCATCACGGGCCTGAAGCTGCACATGGCTGCCAACTGCGGCTTCAGCGCTGACCTGTCGGGCCCCGTGGCCGACCGCGCCGTGTTCCACAGCGACAATGCCTATTACCTGAGCGATGTCGAGATCGCCTCGTACCGCTGCAAGACGAACACCCAGAGCCACACCGCGTTCCGCGGCTTTGGCGGCCCACAGGGCGTGATCGTGATCGAGGCCATTCTGGGTGACATCGCCCGGGCACTCGGTCTGGACGCTCAGGACGTGCGCCTGGCCAACCTCTACGGCAAGGACGCGAGCACGGGCCGCAACGTCACCCACTACCAGATGGCGGTGGAAGACAACATCCTGCACGAGCTGATGCCTACGCTGGAGCAAACCTCGGGCTACCGCCAACGCCAGGCCGAGATTGCGGCCTGGAACGCGCACAACCCGGTCATCAAGCGCGGCATCGCCATCACGCCCGTCAAGTTCGGCATCAGCTTCACCGCCACGCTGTTCAACCAGGCCGGCGCGCTGGTGCATGTGTACACCGACGGCAGCGTGCAGGTGAACCACGGTGGCACCGAAATGGGCCAGGGCCTGCACACCAAGGTGGCGCAGATCGTGGCCGACGAGCTGGGCGTGCCCCTCGCCCGCGTGCTGGTCACGGCCAGCGACACCAGCAAGGTGCCCAACGCCAGCGCCACCGCCGCCAGCAGCGGCACCGACCTGAACGGCCGCGCCGCCCAGTACGCCGCACGCAACGTGCGCGACAACCTGGCCTCGTTCGTGTGCGGCCTGGACGGCTGCGGCGCAGGCGCGATCCAGTTCGCGGGCGGCCAGGTGATCTCGCCCAAGGCCGTGCGCAGCTTCGACGCCGTGGTCAAGGAGGCGTATGCCAACCGCATCCAGCTGTGGAGCGACGGCTTTTATCGCACGCCCAAGATCCACTACGACAAGGCCACGCTCACCGGGCGCCCCTTCTATTACTTTGCCTACGGCGCCGCCTGCACCGAGGTGGCCATCGACACCCTCACCGGTGAGAGCCGCGTGCTGAAGGTGGACATCCTGCACGACGTGGGCCACAGCATCAATCCGGCCATCGACATCGGCCAGATCGAGGGCGGGTTTGTGCAGGGCATGGGCTGGCTCACCACCGAGCAGCTGGTGTGGAACGACAAGGGCTACCTGGCCACCCACGCGCCCAGCACGTACAAGATTCCGGCAACGGGGGACATCCCGGCACACTTCAAGGTGGACTTGTGGCCCGAAGCCAACCGCGAGGACAACGTGGGCGGCAGCAAGGCGGTGGGGGAGCCGCCGTTCATGCTGGCGATCAGTGTGTATGAGGCGCTGCGCAATGCGGTGGCGGCTGGGCGCAGTGGGGTGGATGCTACGGTGCCGGTGGTGTTGACGGCACCGGCGACTGCGGAGAATGTGTTGAGGGCGTTGGGGCGGGTGGAGGACTGAATTTTTTGGCCGCTACCGCCTACTGGTTATGCCTTTTTAGCTAGTATTTTTATAGCATTTTGATTTCTACTCGGCGTTCGGACTGAGCTTCTGTCTAAGCCTGGGCGCGAGCCCCATCCGTTAGGGCTGAGCTTGTCGAAGGCTTGGCGTGCTGGTTTGGAAGGTGTGCTGGGTTCAGGGCGGAGGCCGGGGTGTGCGCCCGGCGGCGCAGTAACTTTCTTTCGCGTCGCCGAAAGAAAGTCACCAAAGAAAGGGCGACCCTACACGCTGCGTCCCTTCGCTTCGCTGCGGGCAACCTGCGGT
>OGCL01000826.1_pt1 | contig 29897 bp, 28 predicted proteins | sample 1570041 | NCBI WGS metagenome assembly OGCL01 (sample SAMN06266162, study PRJEB24511) | hot springs metagenome | isolation source: Hot spring water | place: South Africa: Limpopo | collected 2015-06-22 | reverse complement strand
GGCTGGCTTTCATCCTTGCATGGCTCGTTTCAAAATTCACCAGATTTTTTTCATCTGGTAAAGATTCACAAGCCTGCTGATTTTCCAGCGCAGGACGCTGAAAAATCAGTCAGATCAATGGGGTTTGTGCTGCGCCTTTGGGCAATTGCCCTCAGGCTGCGGGCGAGATCGGGCAGGAGACGCCCGTACCGCGCAGGCCGCAGTAACCATTCGGGTTCTTCGCCAGATACTGCTGGTGATACTCCTCGGCGTAATAGAACGGTCCGGCAGGGGCGATTTCCGTTGTCACCCGGCTGCTGCGTCCAGCCTTCACCAGCGCCTCCTGGAAGCGATCGCGAACGGCGATGGCAAGCGCCATATCCTCGTCATCCTCGACATAGATCGCGGAGCGATAGGTGGTGCCGATATCATTGCCCTGGCGCATGCCTTGGGTCGGATCATGCGCCTCGAAGAAGATCTTCAGCAGCCCTTCCAGCGAGATTTTTGCGGGGTCATAGACCACCTTCACCACTTCGGTATGGCCTGTGAGACCCGTGACGGTTTCCTGATAGGTCGGATTGGGCGTGATGCCACCCTGGTAGCCGGAGACGGTGAGATGAACGCCCGGCGTTTGCCAGAGCAGCCGCTCGGCGCCCCAGAAGCAGCCCATGCCGAGATAGACGGTCTTCATGCCCTCGGGCGCTGGGCCCTTCAGCGGCAGGCCCGAGATGAAATGCGTCGATGCGGTCGGGATCGGCTCGGCCCGGCCAGGCAGGGCGTTTTCTACCGTCGGCATCACAGTCTTCTTGTTGAACATGTCGATCAGGAACATCTTGAAACCTCCTGAGGCCGTTTGCCGGCCTGTTTTGCATTTTGCTCTGCCTTTCCGGCAGATCCCCGCGCGCCGCACAAAACGGCTGCGGACTTGGATCATTGGTCGTCGGCACGCACCAAAACTTACAATCTGCCGGGCACGATCAAGCCTTTGGCGCCCCGAATACCCGGTTCAAGCTGCAAATCGCCCGGCGGGCGAGGGCCTCTTGTAACCGATCATCCAGAAGGCGAGTGACAGTACCAGCATGGCGGTAAATGCCGGCTGCGGCAGGACGACGTCGCGAAGCGCGAGCCAGGCACCGGCTCCGAGACGCCCGACGACAAGCTCTTCGAGTGTCATCAGAGAGCCCGGATGCGTCTCGATCCACGCTTCCGAAATCGGGGTCATGATGACCTGCGATGCGGACACCGAAGCAATGGCATCGATCACGCCGAACACGACGCCGACGCAAAGCGCAAGCAAACTCAAGACCCTGAACAGGAAGCGCACCACCAATGTCTCCGGCTGAAGCCCGGCCCGGCCTTCAAGGCCCGCCGCACCGAGCCTATAGATAGGGAATTGTCGGCCGATGTCAAAATTCTGATAGATTTCGGTTGATCCGCCGAAATTCCTCGGTATATATCGCGCCCGACCAACCGCGGTGGTTTTCCCCGCGTTCCCCCTGGACAGGTGGCCGAGTGGTTTAAGGCGCACGCCTGGAACGCGTGTGTGCGTGAAAGCGTACCGTGGGTTCGAATCCCACCCTGTCCGCCATCTACCCATTTCTCCCTTAGCCTCAGCAAGTCCGCCCGTGACGCGTAACCGCGCGCTGACCGGATTTTGGCGGGCAATCGCCCTTGCGGACCTTCAGTCCTCGTTGAAGCGCAAATATCCAAGAACGGCTTCCGCGATCATGGATTTGTGTCGCTCGTAGAGCGCGGGTTCCGAGAGGTCCCGCTTGAAGATCGTGCCAAAGGTATAGCGGTTGGAGACCCGGAAGAAGCAGAAGGCGCTGATCAGCATGTGCAGATCGATCGCGTCGACCTGGCGCTTGAAGGTGCCGCTGCTGAGGCCTCTGTCTATGATGTCCTGAAGCGTGCGGATGACGGAAACATTGAGTTCGGCGATCTCGGTGGAACGCTTCATGTGCATTGCGTGGTGAATGTTTTCGATGCTGACCAGGCGGACAAAATCGGGATTGTGCTCATCGTGGTCGAAGGTGGAGCTGATCAGTCGGCGCAAGGCCTCCTCGGGCGGCAGTTCCGCCAGTTGAAGATCGGCTTCGAGCGAGCGGATCTTGCGATAGGCCTTTTCCAGAACGGCGAGGTAGAGGCCCTCCTTGCTGCCGTAGTAATAATAGATCATCCGCTTGGACGTGCGGGTTTTTTCCGCGATCTGATCGACCCGCGCACCCGACAGACCAAATTCGACGAACTCCACCGTCGCGACATCCAGGATGTCCTCTCTTGTGCGCTCTGGGTCGTTCCTGCGCATTTCTTTCGCCGTCTTCGCCATGCTTCTCCATCCCAGGTCGGCGCCCGGCGCCAGTGTCCGGCTGGTCGAGCCTGTTGTTCTTAAAGCCCCGCCTGCGGCGCTTCAAGCTGCTCGGTGTTGACACTAACTAGTTAGTACATTATCGTCATGTTCAGGTTGGGAGGCCCGAGGTGCGAGTGATCGCCCTCGCTGAAGTTGGGAGGCAGCAGCATGACGCCAAAATCTGACATATGGCGAGCCGGACTGATTGGGTCCGGCATTCAGCGCTCCCTCACCCCCGCTATGCATATGCGCGAGGGGGAAGCCCAGGGCATCGACTATCGCTACGAACTCATCGATCTCGCTGAACGCCGGCTGACTGCCGACGACCTCGAAAGTCTGCTGGTCGAGGCGGAGGAGCGCGGCTTCTGCGGGCTGAACATCACCTATCCCTGCAAGCAGAGAATTCTGCCGCTGCTGACTGAGGTCTCGGAAGATGCCCGCAAGCTGGGTGCCGTGAATACGGTGGTGCTGCGCGAAGGCAAGCGCATCGGTCACAACACCGATTGGTGGGGATTTGCGCAGGGGCTGCAGCGTCAGCTGCCGCGAGCCGATGTGTCACACGTGGTCCAGATCGGTGCCGGTGGTGCCGGTGCCGCAACGGCCTATGCCCTGCTGCAGATGGGTGCGGGATCCCTTGCCATCTACGATATTGACGAGACGAAAGCGGCCGAGCTTGCATCGCTGATGGGAAAACTTTTCCCCCGAGTGCGCGTCGAGCCGGCTCGTGATCTGCCCGCCCGCGTGGAAATGGCGACGGGCCTGGTGCATGCCACGCCGATGGGCATGGACAAGCATCCCGGCATGCCCTTGCCGGCAGACTTGTTGCGCCCGTCGCTCTGGGTTGCCGAGATCGTCTATTTCCCGCTTGAAACGGCGCTGCTGGAGGCGGCGCGCCGGCGTGGATGCCGTGTGGCAAACGGTGGCGGCATGGCCGTCTTCCAGGCGGTCGGGGCGTTCTCGCTGTTCACCGGTCTTGAGCCTGATGTCGGTCGGATGCTCGGCCATTTCGAAGCATTGACCCGTGGAGACGATGTGCGCCTTCAGACTGCGTGAGGGATTGAGGTGCCCGGGCGGTTGAGAGTGCCGCGCGGTTGCATTGGGCGAGTGGGATGAGGCGAGCAGCCCTTGCGAGGGCAGGGAGGAGGAAAGCATGTCCGTGACGATCGATATCGCGCATGCCTACGCGGCGTCATGCGCCCTGCCCCCCGCCGTTTGCGGCCACTCCCGGACGGTCTGTGCTCTTGGCCGCCCTGCCGCCCTGCTGGAGGGATCGGCATGAAGACCTCAATTGCAACAGTCTCCATCAGTGGCGAGTTCGAGGAAAAGCTCGCAGCGATCACGCGGGCCGGGTTCGACGCCGTCGAGATCTTCGAAAACGACTTTCTCGCGTTTGACCGGTCGCCGGCAGAGGTGGGGCAGATGGTCAGGGATCACGGCCTTGCCGTGTCGCTTTTCCAGCCGTTTCGCGACTTCGAAGGCATGCCGGAACCGTTCCGGTCCCGCAATTTCGATCGTGCCGAGCGCAAATTCGATCTGATGGCAGAGCTCGGCACCGATCTGATGCTGATCTGCTCCAACGCTTCTCCGGTCGCGCTGGGCGGGATCGATCGCGCCGCCGAGGATTTCCATGCACTCGGCGAGCGTGCTGCCCGCCGCGGCTTGCGGGTGGGCTACGAGGCGCTCGCCTGGGGTCGGCATATCAACGACCACCGCGACGCCTGGGAGATCGTCCGTCGCGCCGATCACCCCAGCATTGGCCTGATCCTCGACAGCTTCCACACCTTGTCTCGCAAGATCGAGCTGAATTCGATCCGGTCGATCCCCGGCGATCGCATCTTCATTGTCCAGCTCGCGGACGCGCCGCTGATCGAAATGGATCTCCTCTATTGGTCGCGCCATTTCCGCAACATGCCGGGCGAGGGCGACTTGGCGGTCACCGCCTTCATGCAGGCCGTCGCGGCCACGGGTTACAACGGCTATCTGTCGCTCGAGATCTTCAACGACCAGTTTCGTGGCGGCTCACCCGATGCGATCTCGCGGGACGGGCGTCGCTCGCTGGTCAACCTCATGGATCAAGTGGCGCGTGCCGAACCGAAGATAGCCATACCGGTGCCGGCCATGCCCGATCGCGCCAAGGTATCCGGCATCGCCTTCATCGAATTCGCCGCCGGCGAGGACGAGGAGCTCGAGCTTGAAGCCCTTTTCACGCTTCTCGGCTTCGTGCCTACCGCCCGGCACCGTTCCAAGGCCGTGACCCTTTATCGTCAGGGCGACATCAATCTCGTCATCAACAGGGAAGAGAAGGGTTTCGCCAACGCCTCCTATCTCGTCCATGGGGCCAATGCCTATGCCTTCGGGCTCATGGTCGATGACGCGGCAGAGGCCCACAGGCGCGCGCTTCAGCTCGGTGCCGAGGACTTCCGCCAGTCTGTCGGACCGGGCGAGCTGCAGGTCCCGGCGATCCGCGGCGTCGGCGGAGGGATCGTCTACTTCCTCGACCAAAAGAGTGAACTCGCGCGGATATTTGACGTCGAGTTCACGCCTATCGTCGACGCCCCGGAGAGCACCGTCGACATTGGCCTGACCCGGGTCGACCACATCGCCCAGACGACGCGCTACGAGGAAATGCTGACCTGGCTGCTCTTCTACACATCGCAGCTCGATGCCCGGAAGACGCCCATGGTCGACATCATCGATCCGGCCGGCCTCGTCAGAAGCCAGGTGGTCGAGACTCCGGACGGGCGCCTGCGAATCACCCTGAACGGCGCTGAAAACCGCAACACGCTGGCCGGCCGCTTCATCGCCGAAACCTTCGGCTCGGGCATCCAGCACATTGCCTTCGAGACGGACGATATATTTGCGACGGCCGAGGCGCTTGCCGCCAAGGGTTTCCGATCCCTGGTGATCTCGCCCAATTATTACGACGACATCGAAGCCCGCTTCGGTCTCGATCCCGATCTCGTCGAGCGGATGAAATCGGTGAACATCCTCTACGATCGTGATGAGGCCGGAGAATATTTCCAGCTTTACTCGCCAACCTATGGCGAGGGTTTCTTCTTCGAGATCGTCGAGCGTCGTGGCTATCGTGGCTATGGAGCGCCGAATGCGATCTTCCGCATCGCTGCCCTCAAGCGCCATCTGCGTCCGAAGGGAATGCCGAAATGAGCGCCCGGATTATGCACTCGACCGGCCGCAGCCGTTCAGTTCGCCACCGTGCCACCCAGTGCAATCGTCAGCGACTGGTCGATGTGACGCGACAGAGCCGCGGCAGCCAGCTCGGAAGATCCTTCCATCAGCGGGTTGAGGAAGGCCAGGTGCTCCGAGATCACCCGTTTGGCATTGTCCCGGGTCACGCGCACCCTGGTTTGTGCGGTCATCCGGATCTTGATCGCCGTGACACGATAGACATTGGCGATCAGGCTGTTTTCCATGGCGTCGACCATGTCGGCATGCATCTGCCAGTCATAGACCTGCAACTCGCGCAGGAAGGCCGGAAGGTCGGTGATGTCGTCGCCGCTCAGCCGTTCGCGGGCCTGGATGTGCCAGTCGAGCCAGTTTGCGATGACGGCGCGGTCGAGGCGCTGGATCATGTCCGGGATGGCGCTGAGCTCGATGATGCGGCGCATCTGGTATGCCTCGCGGACGAAGGTCACATCGAGGCTCGGCACCATCAGTCCCCGTTGTGGCAGCGTTTGCAGCAGACCTTCGGCTTCGAGCCGCGGGATGGCTTCGCGGATGGCGCTCAGCGTCAGTCCCGTCGTCTCGACCAGCGCGCGCTGGGAGATGACCTGGCCCGGCTTCAGCCGGCCCCAATTCAGAAGTTCTTCAATTCGACTATAGGCGAGCTGCCTGAGGGAGCTTTCGCCTGCCGTCGACGCAACTGCCTGTCGGGCGCTCGGTCTGTCTTTCATGGAGTCACACTACCAGCGTTCGGGATTGATAACAGCACACTAACATGTTAGTTCGATATCAGTAAGGCAGGATTGTTGCCATCGTCGCGTTTTCACAGCTTTGGAGGACTGAAAACGCGCTGAGGCAAGGGAATACCCAAGGAAGTACCATGTTCAAAACGGGAGGAGACTACACAATGAAACTCACACTGACCCGCCGCTTCCTGATGGCATCTGCCGTCACGTTCACGGCTCTGGCGGCAAGCGGCTCGCTCGCGACTGTCCTGGCACAGGACAAGCCGGTGATCCGCATGTCGACCCCGGCATCCGAAACCGACCAGCGATCTGTCGCGCTGGCAACCGTCTTCGGCCCGGCGATCGGCGAATTCGCCACCTACCAGCCGCACTACAACGCCTCCCTCGTGCCGCAAGGCTCGGAACTTGAGGCCATCGCATCCGGCGACCTCGAAATGTCGATCACCTCGGCGCAGGAACTCGCAAACTTCCTGCCGGAATTCTCGATCTTCGCCACCGGTTACGTCCACCGTAGCGCCCAGCATCAGGTCAACGTCTTCAACGACCCGCTGATGGATCCGTTCAAGGAGAAGGTCGAAAGCGAGCTCGGCGTGAAGCTCCTTGCCGTCATGTATCTCGGCAAGCGTCACGTGAACCTGCGCTTCCCGCGCTCTGAAAAGAACATCATGACCCCGGCGGATCTGGCTGGCGTCAACCTGCGCATGCCCGGCAGCGACGCCTGGCAGTTCCTGGGCCGCGCCCTTGGGGCAAACCCGACGCCGGTGGCCTTCACCGAAATCTACACCGGCTTGCAGACCGGTTCGGTCGATGGTCAGGACAATCCCCTGCCCACGGTTGTCGATGCGAAGTTCTATGAAGTGACGAAGCAGGTGAGCCTGACATCCCACCTCGTCGATCTCAACTACATCGCCTTTTCCAAGGCTGTCTGGGACAAGTTGCCCCCTGAGCAGCAGGCAACTGTGCAGAAAGCGGCTGAGGATGCCGCTCAGTCGGGTCGCGAGGGCCAGTTGAAGAAGGAAGACGAACTGGTCGCCTTCCTCAAGGAGCAGGGCCTCGATGTCTACGAGCCTGACCTCAACGCCTTCCGCACCCATGTCCAGGCGCAATATGTCGGCTCCGATTTCGCCAAGGCGTGGCCTGAAGGCGTGCTCGACAAGATCAACGCTCTCGCAGACTGAGCACGATCTGACCTGAACCGGGCCGGAGAGTGATCTCCGGCCCCTCGTCGAACATGATGTCCTGTCGAAGGTGATGGTGTGTCTTCTCTAACCAGACTGTTTCGGACCTCGGCAGAGGCCGTGGCTGCCGCGCTGATGGCCGCCATGTTTGCGACCTTCATCCTGCAGGTCCTCGTTCGCTACACGGCGCGCCTTCCCTGGGTCGCCGAAAACATGCCGTTCATGCAGCCCACCAATTTCGGCTGGACGCTGGAATTCTGCCTCGCACTGTGGGTCTGGCTGATCTTCTGGGGCAACAGTTTCGTCGTCAGGGTCGAGGATCACGTGACCTTCGACGTCCTCTACGTCTCCGTCTCACCGCGTATCCGGCGCATCTTCACCATTGTCGCCGGCCTGGCGGTCGCCATCGCACTTCTGATCTCGATCATGCCGACCTGGGATCGCCTCGCTATCCTCCGGCTGAAGAAGACCGCAACCCTCGGGGAGCTATTCGGCGACTGGATCAGGATGCGTGACGTCTACATGATCTACATTGTCTTTCTCGTTTCCGTTGCCGCTCGCTACCTCTGGCAGGTCTGGAAGGCGCTGCGCGAGAGCCTGGGCGGTGCGAGCGATGCCAATCATACGGGGGGCCAGGCATGAGCATCGCCTTTCTCCTCTGCATCGTCATTCTGCTCGGCCTTGCCGTCATGGGCACCCCGATTGCCTACGCAATCCTGGTCGCGTCCTTCGCCTATCTTGCAGCCACCGGCCAGAGCATTGGCATCAGCGGCAAGATCCTGCTCGACGGGCTCTATCAGAGCTTCATCCTGCTGGCCGTGCCGCTCTTCATCATTGCCGCCAACATCATGAATGCCGGTTCGGTCTCCGATCGCCTGCTGCAGTTCTGCGTGGCGTTGGTCGGCCGTTTCCGCGGTGGCCTCGGTCACGTCAACATCCTGTCTTCGTTGGTCTTCTCCGGCATGTCCGGTTCGGCGATCGCCGACGCCGCCGGCATCGGCAAGATGATCATCGACATGATGGTTAAGTCGGGTCACTACACGCGCGGCTATGCCGCCGCGATCACCGCCGCCTCCGCAACCATCGGTCCGATCATCCCGCCGTCTATCCCGATGGTGCTCTACGCCCTCGTGTCGAACACCTCCATCGGCTTCCTCTTCCTCGGCGGCATCGTCCCCGGCCTTCTGATGGGAGCCATCTTGATGGCCATGAATGCATGGATTTCAAGGCGGCGCGGCTTCGCCAAGCATGAGCCGGTTCCGCTTCGGGAATTCCCCGCCTTGACGATCAATGCTGGCCCCGCGCTGATGATGCCTGCGATCCTGCTGTACGGCATCTATGGCGGCGTCACGACGCCGACTGAGGCGGCAGCCGTTGCGGCCTTCTATGCGCTGATCCTGGCGACAATCTTCTACCGGTCGCTGAGCTTCAAACACTTCTATGAGATTTTGGTCAGCAGTGCCCGCTCATCGGCGGCTGTCGGCCTCATCATCGGCGGCGCACTCATCCTGAACTACATCGTCGCTTCGGAGAACATTCCAAGCGTTGTTGCTGATGCGCTCGTCGGGCTGGATGTGCATCCCCTTGTCTTCCTGCTCGCCATCAACCTGCTCCTGCTCGTCCTCGGCTGTTTCCTGGATGCGTCGACCATCATCCTGGTCATCATCCCGCTCTTCATCCCGACCTGCCGTGCCCTCGGCATCGACCTCGTCCATTTCGGCGTCGTGGCCGTGGTCAACTGCATGGTGGGCCTGATCACGCCGCCCTATGGCATCCTGCTCTTCGTCATCAATGCCGTAACCCGTATCCCGCTTGCCGAGATCATCAGGGAAATCTGGCTCTTCCTTGCGGCACTTCTCGTGGCGCTGCTGCTGCTGATCCTCATCCCCGACATCACGCTGATGTTGCCGCGCGCGCTCGGCTATGCCGGCTGATGGCCAATGACCCAATTTTAGAGGTGCCTTTCATGACGCATAACTTCCATGGGATCGTCCCTGTGATGATCACGCCCTTCCACGAGAACAACGCGATTGACTGGGATGGCTATGCCAGGCTGATCGAATGGTACATCGACAATGGATCCCATGGTCTCTTTGCCGTCTGCCAGTCTTCGGAAATGCTGTTCCTGTCGTTGGAAGAGCGGCGCGCTCTGGCGGAGTTCACGGTGCGCCAGGTGAAGGGGCGCATTCCCGTCGTCGCCTCGGGACACATCTCAGCGAGCATGGACGATCAGAAGCAGGAACTGCGTGCCATCGCGGAAACCGGTGTCGACGCGGTCGTGCTCGTGACGAACCGATTGGCCGCCGCAGATGAGGATACCTCTGTCTTTCTGTCGCGGATGCAGGATCTGCTCGCGGCGCTCCCCAGGGAGACGATGCTGGGGCTTTACGAGTGCCCCGCACCCTATCGCCGACTGCTGACCGATGATGAGGTCAGGTGGTGCGCCGATAGCGGTCGCTTCGCCTTCCTGAAGGATGTGTCCTGCGATCTCGATCATATCCGCCGGCGCTTGGCGATTGTCGAAAACACGCCGCTTGCGATCAACAACGCCAATGCCGCCATCGCCTGGCCTTTCCTGCAGGCTGGGGGGCACGGCTTCTCAGGCGTGATGAACAACTTCCACCCGGACCTCTATCGCTGGCTCTACGATCACGGCAAAGCCCATCCGGAACTGGCCGCCGAACTCGATACCTTCCTCGTCCTGTCCGCCATGTCCGAGAGCCTCGGCTATCCCAAGCTCGCCAAGCATTTCCATCGCCGTATCGGCACATTCGCCAACGTCCACAGCCGGGCAGTGCCGCATGACATTGCGGAACGCCATTGGGCGGTCGAAACGGTCCTTGATCACATTGTAACGGGGGCCGAGCGTTTCCGGGCCGTGATCGAGGGCGGCTGAACCCTGACCTGATCGGTCGGTGCGTCGATGGAGAGCGTTTTCGTTGATACGCTCGGGCCGAGAGAGGCTATTGCGACTGCTCGGCCGTCGCCACCGCTGTGGTCGTCAGCTTGAACTCCGCCAATTCCTTCGGTGTCAGATAGTAGAGCCGGTCCGGCGGCGTCTCGAGCGCGTGGATCCAGAGCCCGTTCCCAATGCCCATCTCCTCCAGATGGCGGGCGATGCGCGCCGTCGTACTCTGGGCGCCCGACATGGCCTGCTCGGGAGACGGCCGTTCCTGTCCACCATTGAACACCTGGTGGACGCCGAGAATGGCGTCCTGTTCCGCCTCGCGTGCAACACCGCCGGCAAAGATCAGCGGACAGGAGGATGCGCAAAGCGCCTTCGTCGCCACTTTCGTATTCAGCCCCTTGTCCCGGATCAGTTTCGATATCGCCAACGCATCCTCGACGGAGCCCCCGGGTGAATTCAACGACACAGCCTTCACATATTCGCCGCGCGCTGCGATCTCTTCGGCAAAGCGGTCGCCGGCACCGGGGTCGATGGACCCTTCGGCCTTCAACAGGCCGCCGGGCAGAAGTTCGAAACGCATTGGCTGGCGGAGGATTTCCCGAGAGGTTTCCGGTTCGACCGGCGGCCCCTGGGGAACGCCATCCGTGAGTGCCGGCGGCAGGACGGGCGCATCCGTGGTCATCGGATCATGGCCGGGAAGGGCGGCACTCGCCAAACTCATTTCTCTGAGATCGACAAACAGAAAGGCGCCTGCTGCGGCGAGCAAGCCGAAGAAGGCTCCGCGCATCAGCAGGCCATCATCGGCATGCAGGAAAGCGCTCTTCAGGCGCGGGAAGAGGGTGCCGGGTCTCACGCAGGAGGCCCCTTCCTGGGCGTCTTGGCCGCCATGTCGAGGCTGGTGATGTTGGAATCCGGACGTCCGTGCTCCTCCTCCTTTTCCGCAACCTGCAAGGCTTGCTCGACATCGATCCCCTGCCGGCTGAGAGCACGCTGTACCTCAAGCGCTTCCAGAAGTTCCGCTGCCGTGATCCGCTGCGCGAACGGCAGCCGCTCCTCCTGCTGGCGGATAGCGCCGTGAACCACCGCCAGGATGAACACGAGAACCGCAGGCAACAGGTCGATGGAAATTGCCCCGGCCCAGGCCGGAATAAAGTCGGCACCGTACCTGAGAACGGCTTCTGCCGAAGACAGTGGCACGAATCGCCGCTCCGCCACCGGTTCCCGTGCCAGGATCTCTTCAGCGGCCTGCGACAGCACCTGCGACTGGGCGGAGACCGACGCGCGGATCGTCTGCATCACCTGGTCCTGACGGTTTGCCAGATCGGCCGCCCGCCCGTCGGCAACGGGTGCGATGAAGCCGAGCGAAAGGTCGTCGGCCGCGCGTTTGACCGAAGGTGCAATCGATGTCTGTTCCAGGGAGGTGATGACGCCGGAAAGAGCCACGACTTCGGCAGAAAATTCATCGCTGCGGGGGGCTACGGCCCCCGGCGCCGAAACCAGCGTCCGCATCGTGGCGAGATGCGCTCGCCCCTGGTCGAAGAGTGTGGTGACCCGCTCCCGGGAGGCGACAATGCCGGCCTCGAGCTCTCCTAGCTGTGCCGACATCTGCGTGAGAAGCTGCACGACGCTTCCAGCACCTGTCGTACCCGTCAGAGCCCCGTTCTGGCGCTCGTCCTCCGCAAGCCTGGAAAAGCGCTCCGATGTCCGCTGGATGTCGGGCAGCAGGCTTTGAGCCGCGAGCGCGTTCTGGTGCGCCTGGTCGAGGTCGGCCGTATAATCCTGCACTGTCTCGGCCAGATGCTGCTCGAGCGCGGCGGAGCCGGCGAGTGCTGCCGCGTTCAGCCAGCTCGACATGGCAATGATCATGGCGCAGCCAAGGGCCATCACGCCGATCATCGCACCACGAGAGGCGGCCCCTACGACATGCGGATAGAAGCGCGCCATGTAGGACCAGAAAGCATAGATCGCGACCGATACCGAAGCCGAATAGATGATCGCCGCGAAGAAAACGGCGGTCGCAGAGCCATCAAGCAGGCTGCGCACCCCGAGATAGGTATAGACGCCGGAGGCAAGAGCCAACACGGCAAGCGCAAAGCGCGTCATGGTTTCGACGGCGAGGACGCCGTCCTGCAAGCGATGCGATGCGCCAAGCGCCATGAAGACCTCCGACAGGAATGAATTCTTAACAAGCCCTTAAGAAGCGGGCGAAATGAAGGCTGAGGCGGGATCTCTTTCCTTGGTAGGATCTCGACACGCCCGCTAGCTGCAGCTTTGAGTTTTAGATCCATGGACCAGGGGTAAAGTTGACCCCGGCGGCATTGGCTGCGAAAAAGACCCGATGCAGACACCGATCAACATCGACCCGGATTACCTCAGGGCCCGTCTGAAGGCCTTGCTCGCCATCCCAAGCCCCACTGGTTTCACTGACGAAGCCGTCCGCTATACAGCCCGCGAACTGGAGCGTCTCGGGCTTGAGGTCAAGCTCACGCGGCGTGGTGCCATCCGCGCCCGGCGACCCGGCGCCCATGAACGGCCGGCGCGTGCAATCGTCTCCCATCTCGACACGCTTGGCGCGCAGGTCAAGGCGCTGAAGGAGAATGGTCGCCTTGAACTTGTGTCAATCGGTCATTGGTCGGCGCGTTTTGCAGAAGGCGCCCGTGCCTCGGTCTTTTCGACCAAGGGCATCTATCGCGGCACAGTCCTGCCGTTGAAGGCCTCGGGTCACACCTTCAACGACGAGGTCGATACGCAGCCAACCGGCTGGCGCCATGTCGAACTCCGCATCGATGCGCTTTCGCGCGACCGCAAGGACATTGTTCAGCTTGGTATCGATATCGGCGACATCGTCGCCATAGACCCGCAGCCCGAATTCCTCGACAACGGCTTCATCGTGTCGCGCCATCTGGACGACAAGGCCGGCGTCGCCATCATGCTCGCCGCCATTGAGGCGATGCAGCGCGACAAGATTGAAACGCCGGTCGATACCTACTGGCTCTTCACCATCGGTGAAGAAGTCGGTGTCGGCGCCTCCGCCGCGTTGGTGCCCGAAATCGCCTCGCTCGTCGCCATCGACAACGGAACAACTGCGCCGGGTCAGAACTCTGATGAGTTTGGCGTAACGCTCGCCATGGCAGACCAGACTGGCCCCTTCGACTATCACCTGTCGAAAAAGCTCTACGAGCTTTGCAGCGAGCATGGCATTCGCGTCCAGAAGGACGTCTTCCGCTATTACCGTTCCGATGCCGCCTCGGCGGTCGAGGCCGGCCATGATGTCCGCACCGCTCTCCTGGCCTTCGGCGTCGATGCCTCGCATGGGTATGAGCGCATCCACCTCCACGCCCTGATGTCCGTGGCGAAACTCGTGGTCCACTATGTCGCGAGCGAGGTGCAGATCGAACGGGATTCCGAGGAAGTCTCCGGCCTGCGGGGCTTCACCCGCCAGAAGGTCGAGCCTGCACGGCAGAGCCTGAAAGCGGATGAAGCTGACGAGTCGTGATTGCAGCGACATTCGCCCGCTGCTAGCGTTGATTTCGGCGACTGCGCCGGAATTCGGAGAACAAGACAATGGTGGGTGGCGAGGCAGCAAAAAGGCCGCGGCTGAAGATCGGCTTCGTGCTGTCGCGCTCTTTTACGCTCTCCGCTTTTGCGCTCTTCATCGACACCATTCGCCTCGCCAGCGATGAATATGATCGCTCGGGTCGCGTGCTGGCCGATTGGCAGGTCATCGGCAGCACCCGGCATCTGATAACGTCGAGCTGCGGAGTGCAGGTTGCCCCCACCAGTGATTTCGTCGATCCCGGCCGCTTTGATTACATCGTCGTTGTCGGCGGTCTGCTGGGTCGCCAACCTCCAGTGGATGACCAGACGATCGCCTTTCTCAAGAAGGCGGATGCCCAGAAGGTGCCCCTGATCGGCCTCTGCACCGGTACCTTCATCCTCGCTGAAGCCGGCTTGATGAAGAACCACCAGACCTGCGTCAGCTGGTTGCACTATCAGGAATTCCGCGATCGCTTCCCGGATCACGAGGTCCGCTCCGACCGGCTGTTCAACCTCGATCGCCGCCGTGGATCCTGTGCCGGTGGCAGCAGCTCCGCCGATCTTGCCGCCTTCATCGTGCGTCAATATCTCGGCCATGATGCTGAGCGCAATGCACTCGAAGTTCTGCAGATCGAGAAGGCCCGCACCAACAAGGACATCCAGGTCCGTCGCCCGCTGACCATCGAATGCAGTGATCCCCGGGTAAAGGCGGTCCTGATTCTCATGGAGCAGAGCCTTGAGAACGAGTTGACCATCGATCAGCTGGCCCGCTCCGTCGGCCTCTCGCGCCGCCAGTTGGAGCGCCTCTTTGCCCAGAAGATCGACGTCTCTCCAGCCCGCATTTACACCAAGCTCAGGATGGAGCGCGCCAAGATGCTGGTCACCCAGACCAACGCGTCCCTGATCGACATCGCGCTACAGGTCGGCTTCCAGAACACCTCGCACTTCACCCGCGTCTTCAAGGGCACCTATGGCCGCACGCCCGGCCAGATGCGCAGCCAGCCGTCCGCCTGAAGAAAGTCGAAGGACGCCTCGGTGTCCCCCATTCCCAAAAAAAGAATGGAACATTGGAACCTCTCGGCCATTTGCAAATCATGTGTCCGGTAAACCGAGGAACGGTTTGCCGGCACCTTTTCGTTTGGTCTTTCAACGGAGGTTTCAGCCCGGTTCATGTGTGGCATTTGTGGAGAAGCGAGATTTGATGGCGCGTCGCCGTCGGTAGCAGCAGTTTCGATCATGGCGGACGTCCTGGCCCCACGAGGGCCGGATTCGGCCGGCGTCATGGTCAGGGGCAATGTCGGGCTCGGTCATCGACGATTGCGCATCCTCGACCTTTCCGACAAATCGCAGCAGCCGATGGTCGACCCCGATCTCGGCCTCTCGCTTGTCTTCAACGGCTGTATCTACAACTTCCGTGAACTGCGTGGCGAACTGGAAGCCAAGGGCTACCGATTCTTCTCCGATGGCGACACCGAGGTGATCCTGAAGGCCTGGCATGCCTGGGGCACGGACTGCGTATCCCGCTTCCACGGCATGTTCGCCTTCGTCATCCACGAGCGCGACACCGGCCGCGTGGTCATGGCGCGTGACCGTTTCGGTATCAAGCCGCTTTACCTCGCCGAAGTCTCTGGTGGTCTGCGTTTCGCTTCCTCGCTTCCGGCCCTTGTCAAGGCGGGCGGGGTCGATACCGCGATCGATATCACGGCGCTGCATCACTACATGACCTTCCACGCCGTCGTGCCGCCGCCGCGTACCATCTACAAGGGTGTGCGCAAGCTGCCGCCGGCAACCATCCGCGTCTACCAGCCCGATGGCAGCTTCGAAGACAAGCGCTATTGGGATCCGGCCTATACGCGCCGTCCCGAAGACGCAGGCTTGAGCCGTGAAGACTGGCAGCAGCAACTGCTCGATGCCCTGCGTCTCGCCGTCAAGCGCCGGATGATTGCTGATGTGCCCGTCGGGGTTCTGCTCTCGGGCGGGGTTGACTCAAGCCTGATCGTTGGTCTGCTCGCGGAAGCCGGCCAGACGGGCCTGATGAGCTTCTCTGTTGGTTTCGAAGAAGCCAATGGCGAAAAGGGCGACGAATTCGTCTATTCCGATCTTATCGCCAAGCGCTTCGGCACCGACCACCACAAGATCTTCGTGCCCTCGGCCGATCTGATGGGTGCGCTCCCCGGCACGATCGCCGCCATGTCCGAGCCCATGGTCTCCTACGACAATGTCGGTTTCTATCTTCTGTCGAAGGAAGTCTCGAAACACATCAAGGTCGTCCAATCCGGCCAAGGCGCCGACGAGGTCTTTGGCGGATATCACTGGTATCCGCCGCTGGTCGACTCCACCGATGTCGTCGGCGACTACGGTCGCGCCTTCCGCGATCGCTCGCACGAAACGCTGGCAACCCAGCTGCAGGATCGCTGGATCGCCGAAAGCGACGTCAGCGGCGATCTGCTGCGGGAACATCTCCTGCGCTCCGGTGCTGATACACCAGTCGATCAGGCGCTCCGCCTCGACAGCAATGTCATGCTCGTCGACGATCCGGTCAAGCGTGTCGACAACATGACCATGGCCTGGGGTCTGGAAGCCCGCGTGCCCTTCCTCGATCACGAACTGGTCGAACTCGCCGCCCGCATTCCCCCGGAGGAGAAGCTCCGCGACGGCGGCAAGGGCATCCTGAAGGATGTCGCCCGCAAGGTCATTCCCTCGGAGGTCATCGACCGCAAGAAGGGCTACTTCCCCGTGCCGCAGTTGAAATACATCGCCGGCCCCTATCTCGACATGCTCCGCGACGCCCTGTCGTCGAAGGCCGCACGGGAGCGCGGTCTCTTCCGAGAGGATTACATTGATCGTCTGGTGGCTGATCCCGCCTCGCATATCACCCCGCTGCAGGGCTCCGAACTCTGGCAGATCGGCCTCCTCGAAATGTGGTTGCAGGCCCAGGAGAACTGACGTGAGCAAGGCAGAGAAGAAGCCCGCCACCCAGCCGCGCAAGGCCCGTCGCGGCAATGCCCTCTCACATCGGCTGACACGCCTCCGCACCCCCGGCGGAGGCAGCCAGGGGACGACCAGCCGCGCCTGCGAACCGGATGCGCGCAACCGCAACGTCGCCCTTGATTGCGGCTGGGGACGGCTTCTTTTCACGCCGACCTTTGACGCCTATCCCGACCTTCTCGAAGCGCTGCGCGAAGAAGCGCCCGACACGCGTGACATCGCCTTTCATGTCGGCGATCCCCATGTCCTGCTTGCCCAGGCGCCGCAGGAGATCTTCCTCGATCCGTCTCACACCTTCCGTCTCGATCTCTCGACTTATCGCGCTGGCGGCCGTCGACCGAAAGGCGTCACCATCAGGCGCTTTTCATCGGAAAGCGATGCGGCGGGTATCAATGCGGTCTATGCCAGCTGCGGCATGGTTCAGGTGCGCGAGGACTTCTTCGCCGGCGAACGAGACAACCGCCCCGTCACCTATTTCGTCGCCCAGGATGATCTGACCGGTGAGATCGTCGGAACAGTCACCGGTATCGACCATCACCGCCTTTTCGACGACCCCGAACGAGGCGCCTCGCTCTGGTGTCTGGCGGTCCACCCTCAGGCCCGCCAGCCGGGCATCGGTGAGGGCCTGGTGCGTATCCTCGCCGAGCACTTCCAGGCAAGGGGCCTCGCCTATCTCGACCTTTCCGTCCTGCACGACAATGATAAGGCGATCGGTCTTTACGAAAAGCTCGGCTTCCGCCGCGTTCCGCTCTTTGCCGTAAAACGCAAGAACGCCATCAACGAGAAGTTCTTCGCCCAGCCGGTGGAGGGCTACGAGGCGCTTAACCCCTATGCCCGGCTGATCGTCGACGAGGCGCTGCGCCGCGGCATTCATGTCGAGGTGACCGATCCGCAGGGTGGCTTCTTTCGTCTGAGCCACGGCGGTCGCACAATTCATTGCCGCGAAAGCCTTTCGGATCTGACCTCTTCGGTCGCCATGTCGATCTGCGACGACAAGGCCGTGACCCGCCGTTTCGCCGAGGCGGCCGGTCTTCGCGTGCCTGAGCAGCTCAATGCTGATGCCTCCGATGCTGAAAAACAGGCTTTTCTGGAGAAGCACGGAAAGCTGGTGGTGAAGCCCGCCCGCGGCGAACAGGGCCGGGGGATCTCGGTCGGCATCTCCTCGATGGAGGCCCTGCAGGCGGCCATCCGCCAGGCCCGCCAGGTCTGCGATCGTGTTCTCCTGGAAGCCTGTTTCGAAGGGGAGGATCTGCGCCTCGTCGTCATCGACTACAAGCTCGTCGCGGCCGCCGTCCGCCGTCCGCCACGTGTCGTGGGTGACGGACGTTCTCCGATCCGCAAGCTGATCGAGCAACAGTCCCGCCGACGCGCAGCCGCAACCGGTGGAGAGAGCCGGATCCCTGTCGATGCCGAAACGAAACGATGCCTAGGCGAGCAGGACCTCGACCTCGATTCGGTGCTGGCCGAAGGCCGTGAGATCACCGTGCGCAAGGCCGCCAATCTTCACACCGGCGGCACAATCCACGACGTCACCGCAACCGTGCATCCAGACCTTGTGGAAGCCGCCTGCGAAATCGCCAAAGCAATCAAGATCCCGGTCGTCGGCATCGATTTCATGGTGCGGGATCCCGCCGCGCCTGACTATGTCTTCATCGAAGCCAATGAACGTCCGGGACTCGCCAATCACGAGCCGCAGCCGACGGCCGAATGCTTTATCCAGCTGCTGTTTCCCGGAAGCCGCGTTCGCGAGCGCCGCAGTACCTGATAGCGGACACGCAGAACTCGAATGAAAGGCGGAGGCGGCATGGAGATGATGCCGCCCCTCCAATCATGAGGAGAGCGATCTGACTACTGCGCCTCGCCCAGCGTGTCCGCGACATGTGCGCCGCGCTGGCCCATCGGCAGTGTCGGCCCGGTTGTGGTGTCTTCGGCGGTCTGATGCTCGAGTTCCGCGTTGAGCATCGCTCCGACGATCAGGATGACCACCGAAAGCCATGTCCAGAACATGAAGCCGATAAATGTCCCAAGCGCCCCATAGGTCGCGTTGTAGTCGGCAAAATTCTCCAGATAGAAGGAGAAACCGAGCGACATGATCATCCAGACCAGCGAGCTCAGCAGCGTGCCCCAGGTCAGCCAGCGCAGCTTGGCGTTCTCGCGGCTGGGTCCGTATCGGTAAACGATCACCGTCCCGAGCCAGATGACGGCGATCAGGATCGGCCAGCGGATAATCCCGACGATCATCTCGGCGCGCTCCGAAATGAAGATGACGGACATGATGAGCGGCAGGATCGCAAGCGCCGTAACGATGACCGCGAGAATCGCCATGGCGCCCAGCGTGAACGCGATGGCCAGCAGCGTCGTGTGCACGAAGCCGCGTTTTTCCGGTTCCTGATAGGCAATGTTCATTGCCTCGAAGAGTGACACCATGCCGTTGCGGGCACTGAACAGGGAAACACCCAGGCCGACGAGAAAACCTGTGCTCAACGTGCTGTCATTTTCATCCGCCAGGGCCTGCAACTGCCCGAGGATCATCGCTACGCCATCGGAGGGCAACAGTTCCGAAAGAAAATCGAGCCGTCCGGCGATCGTTGTCGGGTCTGCAATGAGACCGTAAAGCGACACCAGCGCCGCAAGCCCGGGAAACAGGGACAGCATCACGTAGAAGGATACTCCGGCGGCTGCCAGCATCACCCGGTCTGAGGTCAGCCGGGACAGAACCCTCAGCGTGACGTCCCAAAGTCCGCGGAATGGAATGTCGTTCGGGCTCTGCGCGTCCCGTCCCCGGTCGTCCGGCACTTTGGGGATCGCGCGGGACGCGGCTGAAGGGGTCACTGGCGGCATGTCTTGCTCCTTGCTGATGGAGAAACTGGTCCGCCGCCCCCATGTTCCATCACAGCCTCGGATAGGCGCGGCGGAACTACAGGTGCCGGCCATCCGTTGGGGACCTCAAGCACTTCGAAGGGAGAATATGATGTCGAACGAGACCGATCACGCAGTGTCGAACGACCCGCAGAATGAGGAGATCGATCCGCGCCTCGCGCGGCCTGTGGAAGTCGCAGCACGCCAGTCGGATGCGGCGGCGTCAGAGCATGGCAGCATTCGGGGGGATGACCGGATCAACCTTTATCGCCTCGTTCCGACGGCGGAAGCCGACGATCCCCGTTGGGACAATTCGCCTTATCAGGGCGAGGTGATCGTTGCGGCACGCACCACCGGTGATGCCCGGCTTGTGGCCGCCTCGCGCGAGCTCGACTACATGGAAGTCGATGCCAAGCCGGCCGAAGATGTAACGACCGGCATGGCGAGTGCCTTCCGGTCGGAGAAACTCTACACCGTCATCGAGATCGACCGCGACCGGACCGACCTTCGCCGGGGTGTCGTCGAAGGTGAAGTCGCAATTGACGTCATCCGTCCGGTCCAGGACTGACGTCAGAAAGCTTTCGACGGATGCGGACTGTCCTCATAGGCGCCCCAGACGGATTGGTCGAAGTTGATCGTCGCTCCGGTCATCAGCCCGGATTCGGATGACGACAAATAGGCGCAGGCCCGCGCGACTTCGGCGGGATCGACGAGGCGGCCGAACGGCTGTTTCGCCGCCGCTTCGGCAAGCCAGTCCTCGGGCGCACCATGGAATTCCCGTTGGATCCGGTCCTCGCCATCGCTCGCCATCCAGCCGATATTGAGCCCGTTCACCCGAATGCGGTTCTTGAGCAATGCGAAAGCGGTATTGCGCGTCAGTGTGTCGAGCGCGCCTTTGGAGGCGCAGTAGGCGGCGATAAAGGGTTGCCCCGCCATGGCAGACATCGACGATATGTTGACGATCGTGCCTTCCGTCTTTGTCTCCAGCATCAGCTTGATCGTTTCCTGCATCAGGAAGAATGGCGCCCGAGTATTGATCGCAAACATCCGGTCAAAGAGTTGAGGATCCGTGTCGAGAATGGTGCCGCGATCGGTGATGGCAGCGACATTGACCAGAGCATCGACCCGCCCGAAGCTCGTCCGTGCCTTAGCGATCACCTTGCGGCAATCTTCGACCTCAGCGAGATCGGCAGAGACGAAAACGACCTGGGTACCATAGCGTGTTTGGATGTCGTTTGCCCGCGCTTCGCCCTTGGCCGCATTGCGCCCGCAGATCACGAGGCCTGCGGCCCCACGTTCGGCAAAGAGCCGTGCGACCTCCGCCCCCAGGCCTTGTGTTCCCCCGGTTACAACCGCGATCTTACCATCGAGACGACTCATGTTGCTCCTCCTGCTTGCGACGCATCTGGCGACGCGGTGCACCCATTTGGCCTAGGAGCTAGTGGTGGCACAAGTCCACCTGGGGTCAGCCTGATGAGAATAGGGTGAGAAGGAATCAGGGCAAAGCGTAGACGGCGACGAGAACCGCAATGCCAATGGTTGCAATAAGCGCGATGCCGAAGAAGTAGAGCCAGAACGGCCCCTGCTCCGGTCGGTTGCCGGCGAAGCTGGGGCGCATGGCAGTGCCGCTGTCGCCGGACACATCGACCGGCCGGCCCTCGCGTTGCTCGTGCCGGGCCATATCAATCTCAGCTTGCGAAAGCGAGACGCCGCCCGCTTCCGCATCCGTTTCGAGTGGCGCCATGGCCGGGTCGAAGCCCGGGCGCTTGTCGCCCGTGAGCCCCGCTTGAATATCGCCTCTCACCTGCGCCGGGTTTGCGCCCCGGCGTTGCGTTTTATCAGCCATGGCGCCTTGCTCCGGATGTTTAAACCTTGGCGCTTTCACCGGCTTCGCGCCGCGTGACGAACTCGGCGGTCACCTCACGCAGGTTTTCGCTCAGCCAGCGTGCCATGTTTTCCTCTTCGGCAAGGTTCTGGCGAAGCGAAGCCATGGCGCCTTGAAAGCCACCCATTTCCGCCATCACCAGCAGCGAGTTATAGGCGGCGATCTCGTAGTTTTCGAAGGCGTAGTTCGCGAGCGAGTTCTTCAGGATCTCGTCATCCGCCATGGAATGGCCGATCGCCGCCATGCTTCCGCCGGCCGACAACATCCAGTCCTTGAGCGTCGAGTTGTCCTCGTCCAGCCCGGCGAGAATATCCTCGATTCGCTTCATCTGGGTTTCTGTCTCGTGCAGATGCTCTTCGAGCCGTCGGGCGACTTGCGGATAGTTTTCGATCCGCGAAAGCTGCGGCTTGATGATGGATACCGCCTGGTTCTCCATCGCGTGCGCATTCTTCAAGCCCGTCACGAAAAGCGAGCGTCTGTCTTCTGCCATATGAAAATTCTCCCGTGTCTGTTTGCTCTGGTCGAACTGCCGCGCCCGCGAACGGTTCCAAGTCTTGACCGGCACGACTTCGTGAAGGCAGCTTCAACACAGCATCGGGAGGAGACGGCGTATGAAGACGATCATCATCACGGGAGCATCCGAAGGCATAGGTCGCGAACTTGCCCACCAGATCGCGCTTCGGGAAAAGGGCGCCGTCGCTCTGGTACTCGCGGCGCGCAATACCGCTCGCCTCGAGGAACTCGCTGCCGAGCTCCGCACACACAGTACCCGCATTGAAGTCATTCCGACCGATGTCACGGACAAACACGCCTGCCGCCACCTCATCGCCGAAACGATGGCTCGGCTCGGCCGGATCGACGTGCTCGTCAACAATGCCGGGATGTCGGCCCATGCCAATTTCTCCGATTTCACCGATGCGGATCTGGACTGGTCGGAAAGGCTGATGGTGATGAATTACTGGTCGGTCGTTTGGCTCACCCGCGCCGCCCTGCCACATCTGCTGGCGTCAAAGGGGCTGGTCGTTGGCGTCAGCTCTGTGGCGGGCCTCGTCGGCGTCCCGGGCCGCACGGCCTATTGTGCCACCAAATTCGCCATGAACGGTTTTCTCGAAGCGCTGCGTGCCGAACTCGCCCACAAGGGCCTGCGCGTGATGATCGCCTATCCCGGTACGATCGATACGGATCTGCGCAAGCGCGGCTTCGGCCCCGGCGGCGCACCCGCAGGCATCTCGATGATCCGCGATGACCGCGCCATGCCGGTCGAGACCTGCGCCCGGCTTATCCGAGAAGGCATGGAAAAGGGGCGCCGTGAGGTTCTCATGACGCCCCGAATGAAGCTTGGTCGCTGGCTCAGGCTCTTGGCGCCTCAGATCGTCGATCGCATGGCGATGAAGGAGGTCAAGGCTGAGTTCCGGCCCTGACAGTCAACGCAGGTCTCAGCCCTCGAAGTCACCTTCGCCGCTCACCTCGCGCCCGCCGACGATGATCGCCCGCTTGCCGACATGGTTGGCAGCTCCCACGATGCCTTCCTGTTCCATGCGCTCCACCAGCGAGGCGGCCTTGTTGTAACCGATCGACAGGCGCCGCTGGATGTAGGAGGTTGAGCACTTCTTGTCCCGCAACACCACCTTGACCGCCTTGTCATAGAGGTCGTTGCCGTCCTCTTCGCCCATGGCGCTCTTGTCGAAGACGGCAACGTCCTCTTCCGGCTCGTCCTCCACTTCATCGGCATCCTCGGTCACCGTGCCCAGATATTCCGGACGACCCTGCAGCTTCAGATGCGCGACCACTTTCTCGACTTCCTCGTCGGAGACGAAGGGACCGTGGACACGGGCAATGCGCCCGCCGCCCACCATGTGCAGCATGTCGCCCTGACCGAGCAGGTGCTCGGCACCCGGCTCACCCAGAATGGTGCGGCTGTCGATCTTCGAGGTTACCTGGAAAGAAACGCGTGTCGGGAAATTGGCCTTGATGGTGCCGGTGATGACATCGACCGAGGGACGCTGGGTTGCCATGATCAGGTGGATACCCGCCGCACGCGCCATCTGCGCCAGTCGCTGGATCGCGCCTTCGATCTCCTTGCCGGCGACCATCATCAGGTCGGCCATCTCGTCGACCACGACGACGATGTAAGGCATCGGCGAGAGGTCGAGTTCCTGATCCTCATAGACGATTTCGCCGCTCTGCCGGTCGAAGCCGGTCTGCACGGAAACGGTGATCGTCTCGCCCTTTTCGCGGGCCTGGGCGGCGCGAGCATTGTAGCCGTCGATATTGCGCACGCCGAGGCGGCTCATCTTGCGATAGCGATCCTCCATCTCGCGCACCGCCCATTTCAGCGCCATCACGGCCTTCTTCGGATCGGTAACGACGGGGGTGAGCAGATGTGGGATACCGTCATAGACGGAAAGCTCCAGCATCTTCGGATCGACCATGATCAACCGGCATTCGTCCGGACGGAACCGGTAGAGCAGGGACAGGATCATCGTGTTGATCGCGACCGACTTGCCCGAACCGGTGGTGCCGGCAACGAGCAGATGCGGCATCTTCGCGAGTTCCGCGATGACAGGCTCGCCGCCAATGGTCTTGCCCAGGCAGACCGGCAGCTTATAGCGCGTTTCGGCATAGTCGGGCGTTTCGATCAACTCGCGCAGATAGACCGTCTCGCGCACCGGGTTCGGCAATTCGATGCCGATCACGTTGCGACCGGGCACGACGGCGACACGGGCAGACAGCGCCGACATCGACCGGGCGATATCGTCAGAGAGACCGATGACGCGCGAGGATTTGACCCCCGGCGCCGGCTCGAATTCATAGAGCGTCACGACAGGGCCGGGGCGCACGTCGATCACTTCGCCCTTGATGCCGAAGTCTTCGAGCACGCTTTCGAGCAGTCCGGCGCTCTGCTCAAGCGCCTCTGCCGTCATCGTGACACCCGTCTGAACCGGGGGCATCTGCAGATAATCGAGATAGGGCAGTTCGTATTCGCCTTCGCCCAGCGCTTCCTGCGCGCGAAACAGCGGCTGGCGTGGTTGAACGGCTGTCACGAAGGGGGCAGGGCCCGCCTGCACGGGGGCCGGAGCGGTCACCTCAAGCGACGCCACCGTTTCCGTGACGCTGGGCTGGATGGCGACCGAGGCCAAGGCATCGCCCCTTACCTCGCGGCGAGCCACCTCCCGATAGAGCGCCACCACTGACCCGGGGGTCGCCTCGAAAGCCGGCTTGCGGGGCAGGGCCGCAGCCGACCCCGCCGGCAGCGAAACGCCTTCGGGCCGATAGCGGACCACCTCTGCCCGAACGGCTGCCGCCGTCTGCGGCGCGGGTGCGGGGATAATCCGTGAAGGCTGCGATGCGAGCTGCTGAACCGTCTGGTGAGTTGCCGGTTCGCGCGGCTGAACGACGGGCGCCGTAACGGTTGGACGCACCATCTCGGTCTCTCCCGGCGCATCCAACGGATCGATCATCGCTTCGAAGAAAATGTGGTCCGAGAGCAGCGCCGCGATCGGCAGCCGCGAAGCTTGCGCTTCGGCTACCATGGGCGCGACGGGCGCTGGCTGCTCAAGTGCGGCCGGTGCGGGATTGGTCATTTGCGCCCAGGCGACAAATCCCGATGCGACTGGCGGCTGTCCCGCAGATGCAGTTGCGACGGGCTGTACTGGGGGCGCGGCAGGAGCCGAGACCGGCACCGGAGTCGCAGGTAGGGGCTGTGTCCGCAGGAAAGCATTGCGCACCATCGGCGGACGCGCTGCTGGAGCCGCCTGCTGGGCCGCGAGCCGCGCGGCTTCGGCCTGCTGGGCAAGCGAGCGCTGCAGGTGCGGCGGCACATGGGCCTCGGTCGCGGGGCTTACTGTCGCGCCGACACTGGCAGCCTGCGTGCTGGCAAGCACGCTGCGCATGCCCTGCACAAGCGGTGCCGGCTGCGCGGGCTGCGGGGCGGGGCCGATCTCGTGCGGCGAAGCGCCATCGGTCATCGAGGCTTCCCAGGCGGCCTGTTCCGCCTGCTGGCGTGCAAGTTCCCGGCGCAGCTTGTAGGTGAGGGCCCTGGCCCCCACGGCGTCCGGCGGCTGTGGCAGCGTCACGGAGGCCGGCATGCGCGGCGCTTCTGGTTTTGGCGTAGGCGCAGGCGTAGGCGTCCCGGTGCGCGGCAGTCCGGCATAGGGCACGCTGGTCGAGGGGGAAGCCGTCTGCCTTGTATGCTGCGCTACGGACGTGCGGTGGCTGGCCCCGGACGTCGCGGGTTGCCGGGTCTGCGGCATGGCCTGCTGTTGCGGCTGGCTCCGCACCATCTGCTGTGCGCCCGGTTGCGCTGCCGAGGGTGTTTCCGGCTCCGGCTTTGCCGGGGCACGGTCGGGCGTGCGCGTGAAACGTACGTTCGGCCCCAGCACGAAGGCCTTCTGCCAGGCGGGCGTTTCCTCGCGCCCCTCGATCTGGTCAGCTGCCGACTGATCGGCGCCGTGGCCTTCCTTCTCCCCTAATTGATTGATCTGGTACGCAGAATTTGAACGGGGAGGGTGCATCGGAAACCTGAACTCTGACGGGATACGGGAACGCGAAAACTGAGCTATCTGAGTAGAAAATAAAGGTTAACGACCGCTTTCCGTCCAGCAGGAAAAGCTAATGCATGAAGGCCCGAAATCCGTCGTCTCGGACCCTGATGCCGCTGTTGCCAAAGCCGAATTCTCGTCGCCGGACGAAGAACGCGGATGACAAGTTTTTTTCTCGCACCGGCTCTCCGCTCGGGTTAAGGACGGACATCAACAGAAAGCCCGTCATGTCGAAGAAAGAGAAGCCCAGCCCGCTGAAGAAGCTCCTCAAGGCCTGGTCCTCAGCAAGCGCCGAAGAGCGTCGGGCCTTCCTCGATTTCGTCGCGGCAGAGGCTCGCGCGCGAGGGGCTGACACCGGGAAGCCGTCGCTTGCTGAACCTGTCCCCGAGGATGCCGGAGCCCTTATCGCCAACGGGCGCTATCTTCTTCCATCGACCATCGAACGGATCGAATCGGTCATGCGAACCCGCAAGCTTTCTCCGGCAGGTGTCATGGCGGAACTCGGCTTTTCCAGCCGTGACGCCTCGCTCACCCGGGCCCTCGCCATGAAGGCTTCCCTGCGCCTCTCGGTCATTGCTGCGCTCGCAGACTGGCTCACGGCGCACGAGTCTGAAAGCTGAGGCCGTGACCATGCCTCACACGCTCGTCACACCAATTGAATTCGTCCAGGACATCAAGAAAAGCCGCTTCATAGGGCGTGCAGCACCCATTGCCAGCGAAGAGGAAGCCAAAACCTTCCTCGCCAGCGTCTCCGATCCCACGGCCAACCACAATTGCTGGGCGTGGCGGACCGGTCAGGTCTATCGTTTTTCCGATGACGGCGAACCCTCCGGGACGGCAGGTAAGCCAATCCTGCAGGCGATCGATGGCCAGGATCTCGATGGCATTGTGGTGGTGGTGACCCGCTTCTTCGGCGGCATCCTGCTCGGCAGCGGCGGCCTGATGCGGGCCTATGGCGGCACCGCCGCCCAGATGCTGCGCGCGGCCGAGAAGCGCGAGATCATACCGATGGTGACGGGTGAATGCGCGTTGAGCTTTTCCGATCTTGCCCTGATCAAGGCGCGGTTGACCGCAATCGCGCGTCTGACGCTGGCTGAGGCCTTCACGGCAGAGGGCGTAAACCTGACCGTCACCTTGCGGCAGGGTGATGAGGATCAGGCCGCTCGGCTGGTGCGCGATCTCACCAGCGGTCGCTCAAGCCTCGTCTTCCCTGATTGATCCTGTTCAGCCCTTCTTCTTCGGCATGTCCTGGCTGGAAAGCTGCTTCCAGGAGTTCTGCTGGGCGAGCATGCCGCGCAGATATTGCAGGTTCGCCGCCGCCTGCTGCGGATCCAGTTCCTGCGCCGCCAGCTGCTCGGCCTCCTGGAAACGACCCTGCAGACCGACCACAAGCGCGAGGTTCTGTCTGACACGGCTGTCCGCGCCTGGCTGCTGCGAGGCCTGGCGCAGATAGTCCTCGGCCGTCTTCAGGTCGCCCGAGAGCACGAAGGACATGCCGAGGTTGGACAGCACGCTGGGGTCATTGGGCCGTATCTGCAACGCCATGCGATAGCGCGAGCGCGCCTCGCTCGACCGTCCGAGCTGATCGAGCACGGCCCCTTCTGCCGAATAGAGCCGCCAGTCCGGACGATCGGGCGTCTGCGCCCGCTGGATTGTGCCAAGCGCCTTCTCAAGCTGCCCTGCCGCGGCTTGAGCCTTGCCAAGTGCGGAGAGCACTTCGCGGTCGCTCGGATGGGCGATCGCCACCTGCTGCATGACGGCCAGCGCCTGTGTATTGCGTCCGGTCATCATCAGCCCGTTGGCATACGACAAACCGGCGTTGCGATCCCGGGGATTGCGCTCGTAGGCCTGACCGATTCCGTCGACCGCCCGGGTGAGCTGCGGTCCGCTCAACTGATCGAGCTGGCGGTCCATTTTCGGGATCGAGCCGGTCGTCAGTTCTTTCTTGGAAGACGCGCAGCCGGAAAGCGCAAGCGATGCGATGACGAGACCGGTCGTGGCCATGATCTGCAGTCGGTGTGCGGAGCCTGGGTTTCGCATGCGCATGGTGATCGTCCCGAATTCAATTGTCCCCGCCGCCTCGCCTCTGCCGGGCGGCGCAACCTCCACTCAAGCAATAATCTGTTAACCCTAACGGAGTGTTAATCCAGCATCCCCGCGATTCTTCCGGATCATCCCAGAAAGCATTCCCATGGCCCCGTTCCAGTACATCGAAAGACCGTCCCCCTTCAGCACCAAGGGCGGCAAGACGCTACCGGTCTTTGCCGTGACCCCGGCCCATGTGGAAACCGGAACGTTGGAACCGCTCGCTCTCGACTGGGCAAAAAAGGCCGGCTTCAAGGCTGAGCCAGGCTCGGTACTGCTTATCCCGACTGCAGACGGTCATGTCGGCGGCGCGCTTTTCGGCCTCGGCTCCAACCCCTCGGACAATCCGTATCTCACCGGAAAGCTTGCCCGCGCGCTGCCGGCCGGCGAATGGCATATCGAAACCGCGCCGCTCACCGCAAATCGTCTCCTCCTCGGCTATGGTCTCGGCGCCTACAGCTTCGACCGCTATCGCTCCGAACGTGTCACCGAACCGCGCCTCTTGATCCCGCAGGATGCCGATGCTGCCGACATCAAGCGCCAGATCGCTGGTGTCTATCTCGCCCGCGACCTGATCAACACGCCCGCCAACGATATGAGCCCGGCCGACATCGAAGCAGCCGTCAGGCGTCTGGCCGAACATTACAAGGCCGACGTTTCCGTCATCACCGGCGACGAGCTCATCGAGAAGAATTTCCCCCTCATCCACGCCGTCGGCCGCGCCTCCACGGTCGCCCCCCGCCTGATCGAGATGCGCTGGGGAAAGAAGGGCCACCGAAAGGTCACCCTCGTCGGCAAGGGCGTGAGCTTCGACACCGGCGGCCTCGACATCAAACCGTCTTCCTCCATGCTGCTGATGAAGAAGGATATGGGCGGTGCGGCCAATGTTCTTGGCCTTGCCCTGATGATCATGGACGCCAAGCTGAAGGTCGATCTCCACGTGGTCATCCCCGCCGTCGAGAACGCCATTGCCGGCAATGCCTTCCGTCCGGGCGACGTCTACAAGAGCCGCAAGGGCCTGACCGTCCAGATCGACAACACAGATGCCGAGGGACGCCTGATCCTCGCCGATGCGCTGACCTATGCCGATGCCGAGGAGCCGGGACTCCTGATCGATATGGCCACGCTGACCGGCGCCGCCCGCGTGGCGCTGGGTCCCGATCTGCCGCCTTTCTTCACCGATGACGAAGACCTTGCCCATGGCATTGCCGATGCGAGCCTCGAAGTCGACGATCCGCTCTGGCGCATGCCGCTGCACAAGGGATACGAGCGCATGCTGAAAGCCCAGATCGCCGATCTGACCAATGCCCCTTCTGGCGGCATGGCGGGTGCGATCACCGCTGCTCTCTTCTTGAAGCGCTTCGTCACGCCGGGCCGCCGCTGGGCCCATTTCGACATCTTCGGCTGGTCGCAGACCGAGCGTGCCCATTCGCCGGTGGGCGGCGAAGCGCAGGCGATCCGCGCACTCTATCGCTACCTGCAGTCCGGAGCCGAATGAACCCGACAGACGGCGCCCCTTGCCAGATCATTCCTTTGCCGGAATGATATGCGCGAGGGGAAGTTGCCCCGCGCGATGAAGGGGGAGGGGCCATGGGCCTCGAAATGACGGCGACGCAGGCACTCGGCCTTTGGCACAGGGTGACCCTGGATCAGGTCCAGAA
>OGCL01000825.1_pt1 | contig 30020 bp, 28 predicted proteins | sample 1570041 | NCBI WGS metagenome assembly OGCL01 (sample SAMN06266162, study PRJEB24511) | hot springs metagenome | isolation source: Hot spring water | place: South Africa: Limpopo | collected 2015-06-22 | reverse complement strand
GCTCAAGTTCGGGCCCAATCGTTCGCAAGCCGCGCAGTGGATGGCGGGGCACAAGGAGTGGATTGAAAAGGGGATCAACGATGGGGTGTTCTTGCTCGCCGGGTCTCTGGAGAATGCGCAAGGCGGTGCGCTGCTGGCAGTCAAGCTCAGCAAAGCCGAGGTGACAGCCTTGGTTGAAGAGGACCCGTTTGTGAAGCACCAAGTCGTGGAGCCAGAGATCGTCAGCATTGCGCCGTCGCGCATGGTTATAGGGCTGGCTGAGCTCGTGGGATGAGCGAGTATTAGCTCGCATGTCCGAGAACCAGATTGTCGAAGACTACCTGTGCCGACGGTGTCAGGTCTTCATCGGCGAAATCGTCGAGAGCTTGACCATCAATGACAGCTTTCAGTGTGAGCGGACATTCGCGCACGGTGTATTGGGCGGCGGCATGCAGCCTGAAGCAGCCCATCCAACTCCCCCATAGCTTTGCGAGCTGACAATAAAAAAGCGCCTCAACTGAGGCGCTTGGAACCCATCGGTGCAGGTGCGCTGCACCATTACAGGCTCTATTTACAGGTTACAGAGTTTATTTTTACGATCAATGGACGCCCCGGATAACGCAGTGGTTGCGCTATGGAGAGAAGTCTAAAAATCGGGCACCCACACCCGCGTGACCACCGGGTTACGGTTTCGACAGGTTCGCCCTTACTCCACCGTCACGCTCTTGGCCAGGTTCCTGGGCTTGTCCACATCCGTTCCCCGCGCACACGCCGTGTGGTACGCCAGCAGCTGCAGCGGCACCACGTGCAGCAGCGGGCTCAGTGGGCCATAGTGTTCGGGCATGCGGATCACGTGGATGCCTTCGCTGCTTTCGATGTGGGTGTCGCCATCGGCCAGCACATACAGCACGCCGGCGCGGGCGCGCACTTCCTGCATGTTGCTCTTGAGCTTTTCCAGCAGCGCGTCGTTGGGCGCGACGGTGACCACGGGCATGGCGCTGGTCACCAGGGCCAGGGGGCCGTGCTTGAGTTCACCGGCCGGGTAGGCTTCGGCGTGGATGTAGCTGATTTCCTTGAGCTTCAAGGCACCTTCGAGCGCGATGGGGTAGTGCAGGCCCCGGCCCAGGAAGAGTGCGTTTTCCATGCGGGCGAAGTCTTCGGCCCAGCTGATGATCTGGGGTTCCAGTGCCAGCACGGCCTGCAGGGCCACGGGCAGGTGGCGCATGGCCTTGAGGTGGGCTGCTTCCTGTTCTTCGCTCAGGCGGCCCTTGCTTTGCGCCAGCGCGAGCGTCAGCAAGAACAGGCCCGCCAGCTGCGTGGTGAAGGCCTTGGTGCTGGCCACGCCGATCTCGACGCCAGCGCGCGTGATGTACGCCAGCTTGCATTCGCGCACCATGGCGCTGGTGGCCACGTTGCAGATGGTCAGCGTGTGCTGCATGCCCAGGCTCTGCGCGTGGCGCAGCGCGGCCAGGGTGTCGGCGGTTTCACCGCTCTGGGTGATGGTGACCACCAGGGTGCGCGGGTTGGGCACGCTGGTGCGGTAGCGGTATTCGCTGGCCACTTCGACCTGGGTGGGGATGCCGGCGATTTCTTCAAGCCAGTATTTGGCCGCGCAGCCGCTGTAGTAGCTGGTGCCGCAGGCCAGGATGAGGACGTTGTCAATCTCCTTGAACACGCGCCAGGCAGCCGCGCCGGGCTGGCCGTTTTGGCCCGCGCCGTCGAACAGTTCGGGCACGATGCCCTCCACACCTTCGAGCGTGTCGGCAATCGCGCGCGGCTGCTCGAAGATTTCCTTTTGCATGTAGTGGCGATACGGCCCCAGCTCGGCCGCGCCACTGTGGGCTTGCACGGTGCGCACGGGGCGCTGCGCGGTGGTCAACGCGGCGCCGTCCTTGCCCACGATCCAGTAGCGGCCCAGCTGCAGGTCCACCAGGTCGCCCTCTTCCAGGTAGACGATCTGGTCCGTCACGCCTGCCAGGGCCATCGCGTCGCTGGCCAGGAAATGCTCCGCCCCTGCGTTTCCAACCCCCAGGATCAGCGGCGAGCCCGCACGCGCGCCCACCACGCGGTGGGGTTCGTCCTTGTGGATCACCGCAATGGCGTAGGCGCCGTGCAGCTCGGCCACTGTGGCCCGCACGGCTTCGAACAGGTCGCCGCTGTAGTGGCTGTCCACCAAGTGGGCGATGACCTCGGTGTCGGTCTGGCTGGCAAACACGTAGCCGCGTGCCTGCAGGCTGCGGCGCAGTTCTTCGTGGTTTTCGATGATGCCGTTGTGCACCAGCGCCACGCGGCCCGCCTGCTGGGTGGCAGCGTCAACGCCCAGGCCGTGGCTGAAGTGCGGGTGGGCGTTGTGCACGGCCGGGGCGCCGTGGGTGGCCCAGCGCGTGTGGGCGATGCCGGTGGCGCCATCGACATGTTCGGCCTGCACCTGCTCCAGCAGCTCGGCCACGCGGGCCGTGCTGCGGGCACGCTGCAAGCCGCCACGTGCGGTGCCGTGGCGCGAGGCGTCGATGCTGGCGCCGTGCACGGCCACGCCGCAGGAGTCATAACCCCGGTACTCCAGCCGCTGGAGGCCCTGCACGAGGATGGGAACGATGTTGCGCGTGGAGACTGCGCCGACGATGCCGCACATGGTGAATGCCTTGGTTGGAAAACGATGGAGCGATGGTAGGCAGCCACACAAGAAATGTTTGATTGATATTCAAATAAATTTGAACTTAAATTTCATAAAAACCCATCGATGAAATTTAAGTTCAAAATAACAATGATGACGGAACAAATCACACTGGACACCACCGACCTGCAGCTGCTCAACCTGCTGCAAACCGACGCCGCACAAAGCAACCAGGCGCTGGCCGAGCAGGTGCATGTGTCGCCCCCCACCTGCCTGCGCCGCGTCAAGCGCCTGCAGGATGCGGGGCTGATCGAACGCCAGGTGGCCATCCTGCAGCCCGACCGGCTGGCCGCGCTGCAGGGCCACGGACTGGCCTGCATCGTCGAGGTGTCGCTGGACCGCCAAGGCGCCGAACAGCTCGACGCGTTCGAAGCCCGCGCCGTGGCCGACGACGCCGTGCAGCAATGCTGGCGCGTATCGCCCGGCCCGGACTTTGTGCTGGTGGTGCACACGCGCGACATGCCGGGGTACCTGGCGCTGTCGCAGCGGCTGTTCACGGGTGACGCCAATGTGCGCAATGTGAAGGCCTTCTTCGCCACCCGGCGCGCAAAATTTGACACAAAAGTGCCTCTTGGGCGCGGCTGACAAGCGCTTCTAGCTATCAAATTTGATAGCCAAAACCCCTGCCAGAGCGCCTGGCGCCAGATGGTCATTTCTTGCTGGCATCGTCTGGATGTGCGCTGTAAGCTCCCGCGCATCCTTGACCTTTGCCCGTGCGGGCGCTCCCACAGACCGATGCCAACCTCCCGACGCCAGATGCCCCGCCGCATCTATCCACTGCGCATACTGGGCATGGGGCTGGGCGGCATGGTGGTGGGCGTGGTGCTATGGGAGCGCCAGGCTTCCGCCCTGGCTTGGCTGTGCATGGCGCTGCCCTGCTTTGCCTGGCCCCATGTGGCCTACCTGCTCACCCAGCGCAGCGCCGACCCCTACCGCACCGAAACCCGCAATCTGCTCATCGACTCGGCCCTGACCGCTGCGCTGGTGCCGCTCATGCATTTCAACCTGCTGCCCAGCGTGCTGCTGCTCACCCTGACCATGGTGGACAAGATCACCACCGGCATCCGGGGGCTGTGGGCGCGCGCCCTGGTGGCGATGCTGGTGGCAGGCGCCGCCAGCACCCTGCTCACCGGCATGCACTGGGCGCCCGAGACCTCCATGCGTGTGATGGTGGCCTGCCTGCCCGTGATGGTGCTGCACACGCTTTCCGTCAGCATCGTGAGCTACCAGCTCATCCGCAAGGCCACGCACAGCAACCTGATGCTCGACGAGCTGCGGCGCGTGGACGCGCTCACCGGCCTGTTTGGCCGTGGCCACTGGCAGGAACAGGCCGAAGCCGCGCTGCGCCGCCACCACACCACCGACGAACCCGCCTGCATGCTGATGCTGGACATCGACCATTTCAAAAGCATCAACGACCTGCACGGCCACACCGTGGGGGACGAGGTGATCCGGGCCCTGGCCCACGTGGTGCGCGGCCATGTGCGCGCGGGCGACTGCGCGGGGCGCTTTGGCGGCGATGAATTTGCCATCGTGCTGCCCGGCATGCACGCCCGCGACGCCCTGGCGATTGCCCAGCGTATCCGCGAGCAGACCGAATGCGTGCGGCTGCGCCACCTGCCCGATCTGCGCATCACCAGCAGCATCGGCGTGGCCCCGGCCGACCACCGCCACAGCAACCTGCGCGCCTGGATCGATGCGGCCGACGCGGCGCTGTATGTGGCCAAGCACGAGGGGCGCAACCGCGTTTCGGGCTACATGGAGCCTGCGCTGGCGCCAGCGGTGTAAACGCGTTTACCGAAAGACCCCGGCTCTTACACAGCGGCTGCAGCCGCTGTGGCCTCAGGCCACCCCACCCGCACCGTGCAGCCCGTCCCCGGCGCCGCCGTGGCGGCGAGTGTGGCACCATGGCGCTGGGCAATCGCGCGACACAGCGCCAGCCCCGTGCCCACGCCGTCAAACTCGGTCTCACGGTGCAGGCGCTGGAACACGCCGAACAGGGTGCCCGCACGCGCCGGGTCAAAGCCCACGCCGTTGTCCTGCAGCGTGAAGGCCACGCTGCCTGCCGGTGCCGCATCGGCCCGCACGGTGATGCAGGGCTGGGCCACGGGGCGTGTGAACTTGAGCGCATTGCCCAGCAACTGCACCAGCAGCTCCTGCAGCAACACCGGGTCGGCCCACAGCGTGGGCAGGTCGGCATCCACGCGCCATTCCACGGCACGCCCCGCCTCGGCGGGGGCCAGCGTGGCGCGTGCCTGGGCCATCGCATCGGCCAACGGCACAGGCTGCAGGCGCAGTGGGGCGCGGCTGGCACGCACCAGGGCTTGCAGGCCGTCGATCATGAGCCCCATGCGCCGGGCGGACTGGTCCATGGTGGCGAGGAAACCCAGGGCCTCCTGCACTTCGGCGCCCTGCACCACTTCGGGCGGCAAGTCGCCCAAAACCTCGCGCACCAGCGTGCCGTATGACGTCACATGCCGCAGCGGCGCGCGCAGGTCGTGCGAGACGGCGCGCAAGAACTCCTCCTGCGCAGCCGCCATGTCGGCCACCTGCTGCTGGCTGCGGGCCAGTTCGGCGCGCAGCTGTTCGGGGGTCATGTCTGCACCAGCCACTTTCATCTCCCGCCGCAGGTCACAGAAGCGTGCATGGCACAACGAGGCACCAACGCGCTATGCACGAAGACGAAGACGCAGGCGAGGACAGCCAGCAAGGGCCGCCCCGCAGCAAAGGCTGTCGTCCCCCTGGAGGGGGAAGGCGCGAAGCGACTCAGGGGGTGCTTCATTTTTTCGGGCGGGACCAGTTGGCAATGCTCACCTGCTTGCCCCGCGCCACGCTCAGCGCGCCAGGCGCCGTGCTCTTGGTGATGGTGCTGCCGCCGCCCACCGTGCCGCCTGCGCCGATGGTCACGGGCGCCACCAGCACGCAGTTGCTGCCCACATGCACATCGGCCTCGATCACCGTGCGGTGCTTGTTAGCGCCGTCGTAGTTGGCGGTGATGCTGCCTGCGCCGTAGTTCACGCGCTCGCCCACCATGGCGTCGCCCAGGTAGGCCAGGTGGTTGGCCTTGGCGCCGTCGGCCATGGTGCTGTTCTTCACTTCCACAAAGTTGCCGATGTGCACCTCGCGGCCCAGTTGCGCGCCGGGGCGCAAGCGGGCAAAGGGGCCGATCAGCGCGCCCTCGCCCACGGTGGCTCCGGCCTTTTCGCCGTCGATGTGGGTGTAGGGATGGATCACCGCGCCTGCAGCGATGCGTGCGTTGGCGATGCAGCAATTCGCGCCAATGCTCACGCCCTCGCCCAGTTCCACGCGGCCGGTGAAGACGCAGTTCACATCGATCTCGACATCTTGCCCGCAGACCAGCTCGCCGCGAACGCCGGTGCGGGTGTCGTCCCGCAGATCAAAGCGCGCCGGATCGGCCAGGCGCACGCCCTGCTCCATCAACGCACGGGCCTGGCGCAGCTGGTGGGCGCGCTCCAGCTCGGCCAGTTGCAGCGGGCTGTTGACACCTGCCACCTGCAGCGCGTCGCTGATGCGGTGGGCTACCACCGGCACGCCATCGGCCACGGCCATGGCGACGATGTCGGTGAGGTAGTACTCGCCCTGGGCGTTGTCATTGGTCAGCCGCGCCAGCCAGCCACGCAGCAGGCGCGCGGGCACGGCCATGATGCCGCTGTAGATCTCGGTGATGGCGCGCTGGGCGTCATTCGCGTCCTTGTGTTCGACGATGCCCTGCACGGCGCCATCGGCATTGCGCAGGATGCGGCCATAGCCCGTGGGGTCGGGCAGGGTCACCGTGAGCAGCGCCAACTGCTCGCCTCCGCTGGCCGCCACCAGCGCGCGCAGGGTGTCGGCCTGGGTCAGCGGCACATCGCCCGACAGCACCACGGCCGTGCCGTCATCGCGCAGGTGGGGCACGGCCTGCAACACGGCGTGGCCCGTGCCCAGCTGGGGTTCCTGGCGCACAAATTTCAGGTCAAAACTGCCGTTTGCGCTTGCTGCACCTGCGCAAGCAGCTTCTACTTCTATAGCACCATGGCCCGTGATGACGATGGCGCTGCGCGCCTGCAGGTGCCCGGCCTGGTCCAGCACGTGGTGCAGCAGCGGGCGTCCGGCCAGGCGCTGCAGCACTTTGGGGAGGCGGCTTTTCATGCGCGTGCCCTTGCCGGCCGCCATGATGAGGATGTCGATTGGGGTCATGGAATGCGTCTGGAGATCAGTAGCCCGGGGCGGTGCGCCGCGCGGGCCGGTGCGGGATTATCGGCTGCGCCGCCCGCGCCCCACCAGCAGCCTCCCGCCCTCAGGCCGCCCCAGGCTGCCAGCGCCGCAGCACCAGGGTCGCATTCACCCCGCCAAAACCAAAACCGTTGACCATGGCGTGCGTGAGCGCCATGCGGCGTGGCGTCAGCGCCACCAGGTCCAGGCCTTGCGCCAGTTCATCCGGCGCGTGCAGGTTCAGCGTGCCGGGCACCACCTGGTCGCGCAGCGCGAGCACTGTGAAGATGGTGGCCACCGCCCCCGCCGCACCCAGCAGATGCCCCGTGGCCGACTTGGTGGAAACGATCGCGGGCCCTGCACCCGTGCCAAACACGCGGCGAATGGCGGCGAGTTCACCCCGGTCGCCCACCGGGGTGGAGGTGGCGTGGGCATTGAGGTGCTGCACCTCGTCGGCCCGCAGCCCCGCCTGCGCCAGCGCGGCGGCCATGCTGCGCGCCGCGCCGTCGCCATCTTCCGGCCCCGAGGTGATGTGGTACGCGTCGGCCGACGTGCCGTAGCCCACCAGCTCGGCCAGCGGCTGCGCGCCGCGTGCGAGGGCGTGGTCCAGCGCCTCGATCACCAGCATGCCCGCGCCCTCACCCATCACAAAGCCGTCACGCTGTGCATCGAACGGGCGCGAGGCCTGGGCAGGCGCGGCGTTGAAGCCGGTGGACAGCGTCTTGGCCGCCGCAAATCCACCCAGGCTCACGCGGTCGATGGCGGCCTCGCTGCCACCACACACGGCGATATCGGCCTCGCCCGCACGGATCAGCCGGGCCGCGTCGCCCAGCGCCTGCACACTGGCGGCGCAGGCCGTGACCGGCGCCCCCAGCGGCCCCTTGAGCCCGTGGCGGATGGACACCTGCCCCGCTGCCAGGTTGACCAAGAACGACGGCACAGTGAACGGCGACAGCCGCTGCGGCCCGCGCGTTTCGGTGGTGCGCACCGCGTCGGCAATCGCGCCAAAGCCGCCAATGCCCGAGGCAATGACGGTGGCCGTGCGCGCGAGCGCCGACTCGTCCCCCCCCACCACCGGCCAGCCCGCCTGGGCCAGCGCCTGGTCGGCAGCGCCCAGCGCAAAGGGGATGAAGCGGTCCATCTTGCGCTGGTCCTTGGCCGAGACGATGGCATCCACATCCCAGCCGCCCTCAGTGTCCTCGGACAGCGGCAGCACCCGCCCGGCCACCTTGGCGGGCACTCCTTCGGTCACGGCCTCGGGCAGCACGGTGATTCCCGAGCGGCCCGCCAGCAGGCGCTGCCAGCCCAGCTCGACATTGCAACCCAGTGGTGACACCAGGCCCATGCCGGTGATGACGACGCGGCGCATCAGCGGGCCGCTCCGTGTGCGGCAGGCGCCAGGGCGCTGCGGTGGGAAAGAGGGCTGGGGGTCATGGAATCACCTCGCTGGTTGCCGCCCGGCGCCTCTGCGGCCCCGGGGTTGACGGGGCCAGCGGCTGCCCGGTGGCGGGCCACGCGGTCACACCGCCACAGAAGGATCGGGCATTTATGATTAGGGCCGTCATCATAAACACAAAACACCGCTTTGCGTACGATCGCAATCAATAGAAGGCCCACCCCATGAAAGTCTCCAAGGCACAGGCCGCCGAGAACCGCCAGGGCATCCTGGACGCCGCCGCCCGGCTCTACCGCGAGCGCGGCCTCACGGGCGTGGGGGTGGCCGACATCACACGCGACGCGGGGCTCACCCACGGCGGGCTGTACCGGCATTTCGAGTCCAAGGACGCCCTGGTGCGCGAAGCCTGCGCCCGTGCGTTCGACTGGTCGATTGCGCCGCTGGACGGCCACACGCCCAACGCCAGCGTGGCCGACCGCATCCAAAGCTACCTCTCGCCCCAGCACCGCGACGCCCCCGGCAGCGGCTGCCCCGCCGCCGCGCTGGCAGTGGACGCAGCACGCGCGGGCGGCGAGTTGTCGCAGGTATTTGCCGAAGGCATCGAGCGCAACATCCAGCGCTTTGCGCAACTGCTGGCCGACGCCGAGCCTGCTATGCCCGCCGTGTCCGCTGTCACTGCGCCGCAGGATGCCGACAAAACGACGGCAGCCGCCACTGCAGCCACCCACCGCGCGCGCGCCATGCAGGTGCTGGCCACCATGGTCGGCGGCCTGGTGCTGGCCCGCGCCACGGCGGCCGCGCAGCCGGGGTTGTCTGAGGAGATTCTGATTACCCTGCAGAGCCAGTTGATCCAGTGGCTGGAGGCACCGGGCGCTGAAGGCCGGTGAGCAGGAAGAGATCAAACGCTATCAAAAAAAGAGCTTCTTGCGCTGCATGGATGCGCGCAAGAAGCTCTTTTAAGCATGAACCAAGAGGCCATTCGGCAGGCGGCATGCTGCGCCGCAGCCCCTCAGCGGGAGGGATCAGGCGCAGCAGGCGTCGCTGGCCACCGCCACCGACGGGCTGCCAAAAGCCGCGCGGCGCCACCAGGGGGTGGCGGTGCTGGCCACGTCCACCGGCGTGCGCGTGAAGCGGTATTGCAGGCGCTGCTGGCCCACGGGCTCGACCACGGCGTGTTGGCCGGCGGCCACCCACAAAGTCTGGCCGGCGTGCAGGAACACGTCGCCAGCTTCGGCGCCGGTGCCGTAGGGGCCCGCATCCAGCGTGACCCAGGCCTGGCCTTCGGCAATGCGCAGGGCCATGGGCGCGCGGGGTGTGAGGCTGAGGGCCTTGCCTGGCAGCAAGGTGCTGACACCGTAGGCGGCAGCAGCCGTGGCAGCGGTGGAAAAGAACTTGAAAATCTGCGAGGTGGTCATATAAATCTCCGGGTTTACCCTTTATGGACTCTATGGTGCTCTGTGCTAGCCGCAGCGTCCAATGAAAAGGAATGCACCAATTGATGCTCTTCTTGCATGTCGGTCTCAAGCGGGCTTGCTTTCGCGTGGTGCCGCTATCCGAATGAGAGCAAAACGGGCGATTCCGAGCACCAGACGCCCTCCGGCGCCGATCGCCTGGCCCCCCGCCAGCCCCACGGCACGCCCACCCTGGGCGAGTGCCTGCACCAGGTCGCGCAGGGGCTGGGCCACGCCACATTCCCATTCGGCACCGGGGCGCTGGGCGCACCGGCCTTGCGCGGGCACCGGGGCGGGGGCGCCATGCCAATGGAAAGCCACGTCCTCGCCGGACGAGCCCGCCGGGGTCCAGACCTCCATCACCACATGCTGGCCCGCTGCGATGTCGAGGCGGTCACCGGCTTGCAGCAGGTGGTCGGCCACGCCAAGGAGCAAATCTGCGGGCATGTCGGCCGGCTGGTGGCGGGGCAAGGCCCCGCTCAGCGTGAGCCAGACCCGGCCCTGGGCAATCTCCAGCACGCTGCGCTCACGCGGGTGCAGCGACAGGGCGCGGCCGGGGGTCAGTTTCCAGCAACCGGCCGCAGAACGGCCAGCCACGGCGGCTTGCACGGATTGTTGCGATTCCAGAACGTTGCGGGCAGACATGACAGGCTCCTTAGAGTGGGAAAACAGGTGTTTTGGAGCATGAATAGTGATCCTTTCGCCACACACAGTCCAATGAAAACGCGGTACGCTATTCATTCCATCAACGCATGAATCAATACTCTCCGGGAGCCCTGCCATGGCCTCAGCCGAATACTCCCCCGCTGTCCTGCGCACCCGTCCGGTGGCCATGGGCCACTGGCGCGCCTTTCTGGCCGTGGCGCGGCACCTGAACTTCCGCGCTGCGGCCGACGAGCTGGCGCTCACCCAGTCGGCCGTGAGCCGCCAGATCCAGGCGCTGGAAGAAGAAGTGGGCGTGCCCCTGTTCCTGCGCCACACGCGCGCGGTGGAGCTGACCAGCGCGGGCGCGCAACTGCAGCGCGCGGTGGGCCCGGCGCTGGAGCGCATGGACGCTGCCGTGCGCCTGGTGCGCCAGACGGCCGGGCGCCGCAGCGTGGCCATCACCACCTGGGCCAGTTTTGCGTCCATGTGGCTGATTCCGCGCATGGAGGAGTTCCAGCGCGACAACCCGGGTATCGACATCCGCATTGATGCGAGCGACGTGCAGGTCGATCTGGAAACCTCGGACGTGGACCTGGCATTGCGCTATGCCATGCCCGCCGGAGCCACGCAGGGCGGCATCCGCCTGTTTGGCGAGCAACTGGCCGTGGTGGCCAGCCCCTGGCTGCTCAAGAGCGGCAAACCGCTGCGCACCCCCGCCGATGTAGCGCAGTTCACCCTGATCGAGGCGGGCGACGCCCACCGCACGCACTATCTGGAATATCTGAGCTGGCGCCGCTGGTTCGACACCCGCGACCTGACCAAACTGCAGCCTGAGCGCTGGCTCTACTTCAACTACGCCCACCAGATCGTGCAGGCCGCGCTGGCGGGCCAGGGGCTGGCACTGGCCCGCATGCCGCTGATTGCCGATGCCCTGGCTGCGGGCGACCTGGTGGAGGTGCTGCCCGGCCACCGCATCGACTCGCCACTGTCCTATTGGCTGATGGTGGGGCCGCGCAGCGTCAATCGGCCAGAGATCAAGGCCTTCTGCGCCTGGCTGCAGGTGCAGGCCGAGGCCACCCGCCAGGCGATTGGTGATGTGCCCGACCCGGATTTGAACGACAACCTGGACGGGGCCTGAAAAGAAAAAAGCGCCGGCCTGTACAGGCTCGGCGCTTTTGCTTCTATTTTTATAGCAATTATCACTTATCCAGCGGGCGGCGAAGGCCCATTCAGCTCAATAAATCAGGCCAATGTGACCCGTGCGAACTTGCGTTTGCCCACCTGCACCACGTAGGTGCCAGCGGCCAGCTTCAGGCCCTTGTCGCTGACCACACTGCCATCCACACGCACACCGCCGCCGTCGATCAGGCGGTTGGCCTCGCTGCCCGAGGGCGCCAGGTTGGCCTGCTTGAGCAGAGCGCCAATGCCCAGTGGTGCGCCGGACAGGCTCACCTCGGGGATTTCATCGGGCACGCCGCCCTTGCTGCGGTTGATGAAGTCCTGCTCAGCAGCGTCGGCGGCGGCCGCGCTGTGGAAGCGCGTGGTGATTTCCTTGGCCAGCATCACCTTGGCGTCCTTGGGGTTGCGCCCGCCCTCCACCTCGGCCTTGAGCGCGGCGATCTCGGCCAGGCTCTTGAACGACAGCAGGGTGAACCAGTCCCACATCAGGGTGTCGCTGATCGACAGCACCTTGGCAAACATGGTGTTCGCGTCTTCGGCAATGCCGATGTAGTTGTTCTTGGACTTGGACATCTTGTCCACGCCATCGAGCCCCACCAGCAGCGGCATGGTGAGCACGCACTGCGGTTCCTGACCGTATTCCTGCTGCAGGTGGCGACCCATGAGCAGATTGAACTTCTGGTCCGTGCCGCCCAGCTCCAGGTCGCTCTTCAAAGCCACCGAATCGTAACCCTGCATCAGCGGGTACAAGAATTCGTGCACCGAAATGGACTGGCCGGTGGTGAAGCGCTTGTGGAAGTCGTCGCGCTCCATCATGCGTGCCACTGTGTACTTGGCGGCCAGCTGGATCATCCCGGTGGCGCCCAGGGGTTCGCTCCATTCGCTGTTGTAGCGGATCTCGGTGCGGGCCGGGTCCAGCACCAGGCTGGCCTGCTTGTAGTAGGTCTCGGCATTCACCTTGATCTGCTCGGGCGTGAGCGGCGGGCGCGTGCTGTTGCGGCCCGAGGGGTCACCGATCAGGCTGGTGAAGTCGCCGATCAAGAAGATGACCTGGTGGCCCAGATCTTGCAATTGCCGCATCTTGTTCAGCACCACCGTGTGGCCGATGTGGATGTCGGGGGCCGTGGGGTCCAGACCCAGCTTGATGCGCAGCGGCTGGCCCGTGGCCTCCGAGCGCGCCAGCTTCTTGACCCATTCGTCCTGTGGCAGCAGCTCTTGCACGCCGCGCAGCGAGATTTCGAGGGCCCGTCCTACACCATCGGAGACCGGGGTTGTTGTAACAGCAGATTGATTCATAAGGGTTTTTTGGGATGTCTAGACAGCATGCGCCGCTATACTTCAGCCCACATTGCAGAGGCGGATTCTAGTGGGCCCGCCGTTTCGACCTGTTTTTATCAACCTGTCGGATGGCTGCAGCCTGACAGTCTGTGCTCCTGGCCCCGCCCCGTATTCGCACCGGGGGTGTGCCACGGATCCGCAATCACCCTGGGGATAGACCTTTGATTCACGGCCTCACTACGGTCCGCACCGCCAGCACCGCTTTGCTTGACCGACTGTCCCGCACGATCCAACAACACCCCAAACGCATCACCGCCGCCGTTGCCGCCGTCCTGCTGACGGGTGGCGGTGGCGCCTTCGCTGTGGCTTCCTTCGCGCCCGATCCGGCCGAGCTGCCCGTGCGCATGGTGAGCTACCCCGTCGAATCGCTGGCCGAAAACCTGGTGCTGGGCGAGCTGGACGCCCCCGGCTTCTCGCTGTTCCGCTCCGAGCAAGTGCGCTCCAGCGACACCCCCGAATCCCTGCTGCAGCGCCTGGGCGTGGCCGACCCGGCCGCCGCCGCCTTCATGCGCAGCGACACCCCCGTGCGCCAAAACGTGCTGGGCCGCACCGGCCGCAGCGTGTCGGCCGAGACCACCGACGACCACCGCCTGGTGCGCCTGACCGTGCGCTGGGTGCCGGACGACAGCGGCAACTTCCGCCGCCTGATCGTCGAGCGCACAGGCGACAACAAGTTTGCGACGCGCATCGAAACCGCCAAGATGACGACCAACAGCCGGCTGGCGGGCGGCATCATTCACAGCTCGCTGTTCGCCGCCACCGACGCATCGAACATCCCCGACGCCGTGGCGGTGCAGGTGGCCGAACTGTTCTCGGGCAACATCGACTTCCGTCGCTCGCTGCGCAAGGGCGACCGCTTCTCGGTGGTGTATGAAACCTTGGAAGCCGATGGCGAGCCGCTGAGCAGCGGCCGCGTGCTGAGCGCCGAGTTCGTCAACAACGGCAAGACCCACCAAGCTGTGTGGTTCCAGGAGCCCGGTGCCACCAAAGGCGCTTACTACACGCTGGACGGCGAAAGCATGCGCCGGGCCTACCTGGCCTCGCCGGTTGAGTTCTCGCGCGTGACCAGTGGCTTCAAGATGCGCCTGCACCCCATCCTGCAAACCTGGCGCGCCCACCTGGGCACCGACTTTGCAGCCCCCACGGGCACCGCCGTGCGCACGGTGGGCGATGGCGTGGTGGAATTTGCGGGCGTGCAGAACGGTTACGGCAACGTGGTGTTCATCAAGCACCGCAACCAGCATGTCACGGTGTACGCCCACCTGAGCCGTATCGACGTGCGCCAGGGCCAGTCGGTGGAGCAGGGCCAGACCCTGGGCGCCGTGGGCGCCACCGGCTGGGCCACCGGCCCGCACCTGCACTTCGAGTTCCGCGTCAATGGTGTGCACCAGGACCCCATGACCATCGTGGCCCAGAGCGAAGCCGCTGCCCCCGTCTCGGCCGCCGGCCGTCCTGCGTTTGACCGCCTCGCGGCCAACATGCGCGTTCAGCTGAACGCCGCTGCGCTCATCGAGCAAGCCAGCGCAGACTGACCGCTTCCACACACGCTCCGCACACCACCCGACGGGCCATGTCCGATCTGTACATCGGCCTGATGTCGGGCACCTCGCTCGATGGCATCGACGGGGTGCTGGCCGACTCCTCCGGCCCGCGCATGCGGGTGACGCACCACGCCAGCGCCGCCTTTGCACCCGCATTGCGCGCCGAGTTGCTGGCCCTGAACACCCCCGGCGACAATGAACTGCACCGCGCGGCCCTTGCAGGCAATGCGCTATCGCGCGCCTATGCCGAGGTGGTGCAGGCACTGCTGCAGCACAGCGGCCTGCCTGCCCATGCCATCCACGCCATCGGCGCCCACGGGCAGACCGTGCGCCACCGCCCCCAGGAATTCGACGGCACGGGCTACACCCTGCAGCTGCTCAACCCCGCCCTGCTGGCCGAGCGGACCGGCATCACCGTGGTGGCCGACCTGCGCAGCCGCGACGTGGCAGCAGGCGGCCAGGGTGCGCCGCTGGTGCCCGCCTTCCACCAGGGCATCTTCGGACGGCCGGATGAAACGGTGCTGGTGCTGAACATTGGCGGCATCTCCAACCTCAGCGTGCTCGGCACGGACGGCTGCGTGCTGGGGTTTGATTGCGGCCCTGGCAATGCGCTGATGGACCATTGGTGCCAGCTGCACACTGGCCAGCCTTTCGACAGGGACGGCGCCTGGGCCGCCACCGGGCAGGTGCTGCCCGGCCTGCTGACATCGCTGATGCAGGAGCCTTTTCTACACAAGCCGCCACCCAAAAGCACGGGGCGCGACCTGTTCAACCCCCCCTGGCTGGCCACCCACCTGGAGCCTTTCGGGCACGCCAATCCCGCCGACGTGCAGGCCACATTGACAGAATTCACTGCTACCGCCTGCTCAACATGCGTTGATAGCTACAAAATAGATAGCAAAATCCTGGCGGTGTGTGGGGGTGGTGCGCTCAACGCCCAGCTGATGCGCCGCCTGCAGGCCCTGTGCCCTGCGCTGCAGGTCGTGGCCACCGATGCCCTGGGGCTGCCCGCGCTGCAGGTCGAAGCCGCCGCCTTTGCCTGGCTGGCGCGCCAGGCAATGCACCAGGCCCCTGGCAACCTGCCCAGCGTGACCGGCGCAGCGGGCGCACGCGTGCTGGGCGCGGTGTACCCGGCCTGAGCGCAGCAGCGAAGCCCCCCCACCATGAAAAAACCGCCCGAAGGCGGTTTTTGTCTTTGGTGCATCCAGGGCATCGGCCTCCCGGCCCGCCCTTAGGCCTATCAGGCCGAGAAGCTGGAGCCACACCCGCAGGTGGTGGTGGCGTTGGGGTTCTTGATCACAAACTGGGCGCCCTGCAGGTCTTCCTTGTAGTCGATCTCGGCACCCACCAGGTACTGGTAGCTCATCGCATCGATCAGCAGCGACACGCCATTCTTGGTCATGGTGGTGTCGTCTTCGTTGGTGATTTCGTCAAACGTGAAGCCGTACTGGAAGCCGGAGCATCCACCACCCTGCACAAACACGCGCAGCTTCAGGTCAGGGTTGCCTTCTTCGGCAATCAGGTCCGCCACCTTGGCCGCAGCACTGTCGGTGAAGAGGATCGGGGCGGGCATTTCGGTCTGGATGTTGTCGGCAACGGCGCTCATGGGGTACTCCGGGTTCGGTATTTGGGGTTAATACTACTGCAAACCGCTCGGGAATTCAGATCACGGATTGTTTGACGCCAACTTCAGTGGGGGCTTTTCCTCGACCAGCACGGCCTTCGGGAACAACTGCCCGGCAATCACAGCGCCCTGGTGCATCTCCAGCGCCCTGTAGTGCACGTTGCCAGTGATCTGCGCCTTGGGCTGCAGCTCCAGCAGCTCACCCGCATGCACGGGGCCCAGCACCTGGCCGTTGATGATCACGTGGTCGGCATGCACAGCCCCCTCCACCCGCGCGGTTTCCGAAATCACCAGGATGCTGGGTTGCTCTGCCCCTGCACGGATGTCGCCCACCACTTCACCGTCAATGCGCATGCCCTCGGCAAACAGCACATTGCCTTCGATTTTGGTGCCCTGCGCAACCAGGCTCTTGATGGGGGGCTGCTTCTTACGCGAAAACATGGGCAGGACTCCTGAAAAAGCGCGCAGGCCGGACGGCCCACATGCGGATGAACGAGAAAACCGAAGCTATTGGCTGGCACCACCCCACGCACCCTGCACAGGGTCACTGGCACACCTGAGGCGGGAGCACGGCGGGCCCCACCGGCTGCGACAGTGGCGCGGGGCCACCGGCGAAGACCGCCACCCTTTGTCTCTTACTCGATGGCCATGGTCTGCGTGGTGCGGACGGTGGCGCCATCCAGCACGCGCGCGGTCACGGTTTTTACCACGGCATGGGGCGGCAGATCGAGGACACCCTCCATGCGGCGGTACTGCTTGACCTGCAAGGGCTGCCCCTGGGGCGGCAGGGTCTGGGTCCAGGGCTTCCCATCCTGGGTGCCTGCCAGCACCAGCTCCAGGCGGCCATTGAACTCGGGCGCATTGCGGGCCGCCTGGATGACCAGCACCTGCCAGCGCAGCTGCATCCCGCCCAGCACCTCGGCCTGCAGGGCACGGATCGCCAGGCCATCGGTCTTGGCTGCCGGGATCAGTTTTTCAAAAAACCCCAAATCCTCACGCAGCGTCCGGTTGTCAGCCTCCAGCTGGCGCACCTGGGCCATCAGGCTCTCTTTGGCGGCGCGTTCGGTGGCCAGCAGGCTCTCGGCGGTCAGTGCCACCGTTTGCCGCTCCTGGCCCTCATCGCGCAGGCGGGTGATTTCGGCCTTCATCTGGTGCACCTCATCACGCGATACGGTGTCCAGCCCGGCGATGGATTTGCCGAACTCGAACGCCCAAAGCGCGACTGCCGCACAAAAGCCCAGCACCACCGCCAGCGCCAGCCAGCGAAAGGGCCAGGGCAAGGCGCTGCGGATGGCCACCCGGGGGGCACTGATGGTCAGCCGACGGCGCAGCAGGCGAAAGCGCATAGGGTCAACAGGCGTGTCTTGGACATACAGCCCCCAAAAGAAAAGAGCGCACCATAAACGAAAAAACCGCCCGAAGGCGGTTTTTCTCTGTAAAGCACCCCGGGGATGCTTTGCAGCAGATGCCGCACAGGGCGGCATCCCGGCAGGGCCAAGGTTTAACGCTTGGAGAACTGCTTGGCGCGGCGTGCAGAGTGCAGACCGACCTTCTTACGTTCGACTTCACGGGCGTCGCGGGTCACGAAGCCGGCTTGGCTCAGTGCGGGCTTGAGCGTTGCGTCGTAGTCGATCAGGGCACGGGTGATACCGTGGCGGGCAGCGCCAGCCTGGCCGGATTCACCGCCACCGTGCACGTTGATCTGGATGTCGAAGGTTTCGACATGGTTGGTCAACGCCAGCGGTTGCTTGGCAATCATGATCGAGGTTTCGCGGCCGAAATACTGCTGAATGTCTTTGCCATTCACAGTGATCTTGCCGGAACCCTTCTTCAGAAACACGCGGGCGACGCTGGACTTGCGACGGCCGGTGCCATTGTTCCATTCACCAATCATCTCAAGGCTCCTTAGATTTCCAGAGCCTTGGGCTGCTGGGCGGTGTGGGGATGCTCTGCACCACCGTACACCTTGAGTTTCTTGATCATTGCGTAACCAAGGGGGCCCTTGGGCAGCATGCCCTTGACAGCCTTTTCCAGCGCGCGGCCGGGGTGCTTGGCTTGCAGGTCGCGGAAGTTCGTGGCCGTGATGCCGCCGGGGTAACCCGAATGGCGGTAGTACACCTTGTCCAGGGACTTGGTGCCGGTGACCTTGAGCTTGGCTGCGTTGATGATGACGATGAAGTCACCGGTATCGACGTGAGGCGTGTAAATGGCCTTGTGTTTGCCGCGCAAACGGAGAGCAACTTCGCTGGCTACTCGTCCGAGGACCTTGTCGGTCGCGTCAATCACAAACCACTCGTGCACGACCTCAGCGGGCTTTGCGCTGAAAGTAGTAGTCATGAGTTTTCTCTTGGAAAGAGGGTTTGGCGGGTCCTTTTCCACGGTCGGTGCTCCTCTTTCGGAAGCCTCTTAGGTGGCGCTTGATCTTCGCCGCGGGACCACAAAAGCGCTGCGAAGCCCTCGATTATACGAATTAGTCCCTTGTGAGCGCAAGCGACAGGCCCGGAGCGACCCGGACACCCGCCAAAAACCCGCCAAGCCCAGTCAATTGGGCGTCTGGCGGCGGCGCTGTTCCTCGGCTTCGTAGCGGCGGCGGTTTTCCACGCAGATGGGCTGCCCGGCCTGCGACGGCTTCTGGCATTCCTGGTGGATGCACATGGGGCGCGACAGGAAGTTGGCGTCGGCACAGGCCTCTTGGGGCGATGGAACGCGTGGCGGCGGTGGCCTGGGCTTGGGCTCGGCCACCACGGGCGGCGGCGGTGGTGGCTCAGGCTCCTCGCGCACCACGATGGGCGTCGGCACGGGCTCCGGCGCGGTGCGCTTGGCTGTGCGGGGTGCCACCCGGGGCGCCGATGCCGCGGCAGAGGCGGGGGATGCAGCAGACGCCGCTGCAGCCGCCAGGCCGGCCGGACTGGAAGCCCCTTCCATGGCAGCGGCGGCAGTTTCTGTGAGAACAACCTCTGCCGAAGCGGGCGCCGCAGGCGGTGCGGGCGGCTCGGCCATCTCGGTAATGATGTCGTCGTGGGGCGCCTTGTTGCCCTGCATCCACCGCAGGCCGGCCGCAGAGGCCACCACCACCAGCACGGCCACCACCAGCCCCGCGACCAGGGGTGACCGCCGCTTGGATCTGGCGGTTTTGCCCGCAGCGCGCACCGTGTCGCGCTCCAGCGGCAGGGCACGCGGCTCGCCCCCATGTCGGCGGTGGTGGGCTGCCCCCTCATGGCGCGAATCATCGGCCGCCACGGTGTCGCCTGCGTCGATGAACACCGTGTCCCCCGGGTCGGCAAACACGGTGTCGGGGCCGCCCAGCATGACCGTATCGGCGCCCGGATCCGTCGCGGGACGGCCCACGCCGCTGTCCACCACTACGGGGGCCGCCGCTTCGGAGGTCTCTGCGCGTTTCGCCTGGGCCTGCATCTCGGCCACGATGCGCGGTGCTGAGGTCACATCCACCGTGGGCGTGAGCAAGCCGGGGCCGGGCTGGTCGGCAGGCTCCACCCAGATGTCGCCCAGTTCGGCGCGGAAATCAAAATGCTGGACATCGTCCGGCGGCGAAGTCATCTCCATGGCCTGGAGAAAAGCGTCAATGCTCTGCGGCCGGTCTTCGGGCCGCAGTGCCAATGCTTGCGCAATCGCGGCCACAAACGGCGCCGAATACTCCACGCCAAACTGCCGCTTGACGGTCTTGGCGATGCGGGGGAACGACACCATGCGGTCGCGGATGGAGCGCAGCGTGGCAGGCAGCGGGGTGTCGTTGGCCAGGCAGCCGTGCATCACGGCCGCCAGCGAATAAAGGTCACTCCACGGCCCCTGGCGCAGCTCCTCGTCGCCGTCGGAATACTGCTCGATCGGTGCGTAGTTCACCTTGAGCACGGCCGTGTGTTTGCGGTCCTGGTCATTGATCGCGTGCCGGGCCGCGCCCAGGTCCAGCAGCACCGGCGGGCCGTTGTCCTGCAAAAAGATGTTGTCAGGCGATATATCGCGGTGCAGCGTGTTCCCGTCGTGCAGCACCCGCAGGGCGTCCAGCACCGACCACAGCAGCTTGCGCAGCCAGGCTTCGGGCGGGGGCGTGCGCATCTGCGCCCGTGCCTGCTTGAAGGTCATGCCACTGTAGAGCGGCATCACCATATAGGCTGTGTTGTTGGCCTCCCAAAACCGGAACACCTTGACCAGCGACGGGTGGTCAAACTGGGCCAGCAGGCGCGCTTCGCCCACAAACGAGGCAAGGCCGGCTTGGAAAGTCTGCTGGTCGGACGAGGACCGCACCCACAGCGACTGCCCTTCGGAGCGCCCGGCCAGGGCCGAGGGCATGTATTCCTTGATGGCCACCGCCCGGTGCAAGGAGTGGTCGAACGCCTTGTAGACCATGCCAAACCCCCCCACCCCGAGGAGCGCCAGGATCTCGAATTCGGCCAGCCGGGAGCCGGGGGGCAGCGCATCGACATGGCTGACTCCAGTGGCAGGGGCTTGGTGGAGGCTTTCGGTCATGGTCAAAGGACGTGGCGTGCTTGCGGTGTCGAAGGCGGTTCAAGAGCGCAACGGAGCGCCAGCACCGCCGCAGGCGCGATCATGCGGCATGGCAGGGGGCGATTTCGAAACAAATGGCTAACAAATGCAGACCTGTCTGCCAAAAACATCACGCTCGTGGCCAACCGGCGGTTCGGATTGTGCCGTGGCCTGGAAAGATACACCCAAGCAGCCCCCAGGGCACCCCGCCTGGGCGGGTGGCGCCACAAAAAAGGCGCACCAAGGGGCGCACTCGTTACCATTGGGCCATGTTCAGTTATCGCCACGCCTTCCACGCGGGCAACCATGCCGATGTGCTCAAGCACACGGTTCTGATTGCCGCCTTGCAACACCTCACCGAGAAAGACGCGGCCCTGACCGTGCTGGACACCCACGCAGGCGCAGGCCTGTACCGGCTGGACGGCGACTATGCCAGCACCAGCGGCGAAGCCGCCGACGGCATCGCCCGCCTGTTTGCCCCCACCACCCCCGCCCTCGCCCCGGCCCTGCAGGCCTATGTGGACATGGTGACCGCCTTCAACCAGGGCAACACCCTTCGGGTCTACCCCGGCTCGCCCTTCATCACCCAGCGCCTGCTGCGCAGCCACGACAAGCTCAAGCTGTTCGAGCTGCACCCCACCGACCTGCGCTCCCTGGCGGGCAATGTCGCCCAGCTGGAGGCAGGCCGCCAGGTGGCCGTGCTGCACGAAGACGGGTTTGAAGGCATCAAGAAATTCTTGCCCCCACCGGCCCGCCGCGCGCTGGTACTGTGCGATCCCAGCTATGAAATAAAGAGCGACTATGCCAAGGTGCTCGACATGGCGGCCGATTCGCTCAAGCGTTTTGCCACGGGCACCTATGCGTTCTGGTACCCGATCATCCCGCGCCCCGAGGCCCATGATCTGCCCCGGCGCCTCAAGACCCTGGCCACCAAGGCGGGCAAAAGCTGGCTGCACGCCACGCTGACCGTCAAGTCCAGCAAGATCACCGAAACGGTCACCGGCGACACCAAGCGCCCCGGCCTGCCCGCCAGTGGCATGTTCCTGATCAACCCGCCCTACACGCTCAAGGCGGCCCTGAAGGCCGCGCTGCCGCAGATGACCGAACTGCTGGCGCAGGACAAACACGCCACGCACACGCTCGAATCCGGCGGCTGAGGCGCCCCACCCTGCGGTGCTGCGCCGCCCGGCGCCAGCCATGGGCCGTGAACACGCGGGCCAGAATTCCCTCCTCAAGGCGCCGCCGGGCAGTCCTTTTCATCCTCATCCAGCGCAAACAGCTCCACCGGCTTGAGCCCCAGGCCGATCATGCCCAGGGCCTCGGCTGCGCCACGGCTGAGGTCGATCACCCGGTTGCGGACATGGGGGCCTCGGTCGTTGATGCGCACCACCACCGTGCGCCCCGTAGCCTGGCTGCGCACGCAGACCCGCGAGCCAAACGGCAGCGTGGGATGCGCCGCCGTGAGCGCACGCATGTCAAAACGCTCCCCGCTGGCTGTGCGCCGCCGGTGGAACTGCGCGCCGTACCACGAGGCCAGCCCCACCTCGTCGGCCGTGACCAGCCCGAGGGACGAGGCATCTCCCCCGGGGGGCGGGAGCGGCGGTGGCGGCGGGGGGTCGATCAGCATCGCCTCGCCCGGCACCGTCAGGAGGTGGGGGGCCAGCGCATCGGCCTCGGCCGACAGCCCCTGGGCCAGCGCGGGGGCCATCACCAGGGCCCACAACAACCCCACACACGCCGCATGCCCGGCAAGCCCCTGCAGGGACCCACAGCGGGCGGGCAGCGGCAGGCCACCCCAACCCATCAGATCCCCAGGCGGCGACAGATCTCCAGCGTCGCGGCGCTTTGGTTCATGGTGTAGAAGTGCAAGGCGGGCACGCCAGCGCTGCGCAGCTGGTCGCACAGGTCGGTCACCACATCCAGGCCAAAGGCCTTGATGCTGGCCGTGTCATCGCCAAACCCCTGCAGGCGCAGGCGGATCCAGCGCGGGATCTCGGCGCCACACGCGTCGGAAAAGCGCATGAGCTGTGTGGAGCTGCCAATCGGCATGATGCCCGGCACCACCGGCACATTGGCGCCCAGGCGCTGCGTGTCTTCGACAAAACGGAAGTACGCGTCGCTGTTGTAGAAATACTGGGTGATGGCCGAATCCGCCCCGGCCTGCACCTTGGCCACGTAGGCCTTGAGGTCGGCCTCGGGCGAGCGCGCCTGGGGGTGCACCTCGGGGTAGGCCGCCACCTCGATGTGGAAGTCGCGCCCTGTCTCGGCGCGGATGAAGGCCACCAGGTCGCTCGCGTACTGGAACTCGCCGCCCGCACCATAGCCGCTGGGCAGGTCACCCCGCAGCGCCACCAGGCGCTTGACGCCCATGGCCTTGAGCGTGGCGAGCTGCTCGCGCACCGATTGGCGCGTGGCGCCAATGCAGGAGAAGTGCGACGCGGCGCCCACGCCTTCGGCCAGGATTTCGCGCACGGTGCCAAAAGTGCCTTCTTGCGTGGAGCCCCCGGCGCCGTAGGTCACCGAGCAAAAGTCCGGGTGCAGCGCATACAGCTGCTGGCGGGCCACGCGCAGCTTGTCGGCGCCTTCGGGCGTCTTGGGCGGGAAGAACTCAAAACTCACAGGGAAACCGGTGCCCTGTGCATTGGCAGCATTCATGCAGCCCTCCTAGCATGGATAAAAAATTCACGGTTGCCGTCGCCGCCCTGGATGGGGCTGTCCAGCCACGCCAGCACGGCCAGGCCCACGGTAGCGCAGCAATCGCGGATGCGTTGTTCGACCACGGCGTACAGAGCCTCGTCGCGCACGATACCGCCCTTGCCCACCTGGCCGGGCTGCAACTCGAACTGCGGCTTGACCAGCATGACCAAGTCGCCCTGTGGCGCCAGCAGCGGCACCAGCGCGGGCAGCACCAGTGTGAGCGAGATGAACGACAGGTCGCCCGTCACCAGGCCAAATTCGGGCGTGATATCAACATCTTCCCGGTCGGCGCGGCGGCGGCGCTCCACCGGCAGCGTGCCCTGTGCGCGCGCCTTGGCCAGCTCGGCGCGTTCGGCCTTGAAGGCTTCGATATCCTTTTCCTTGGCATCGTCGCTGTCGTCATAGTCCTCGTCCACCTGGCCACCGTTGCGCATCCAGCTGTAGGGGGTCTCGGGCTGGGTCTCGTTGTCCTCTTCCAGCTCGATGACTTCCGAGAGCGCCAGATCGCAGGCCTGCTGCAGCGCCTCGGGCGTCAGCGAGCGGGCGTTCACGCCCTCGACACACACCACCCGCGGGTCGTTCCTCAGCCGCTCGTGCAGTTGGTCGTGGCCCACGTCCACGCCAATCACCTGGGCGGCACCGCGCTGCAACAGACAGTCGGTGAAACCACCGGTGCTCTGCCCCACGTCCAGGCAGCGCAGCCCCTGGACCTTCAGACCCAGGGCATCGAGCGCGCCTTCGAGCTTGAGCCCGCCGCGCGAGATGTACTTGGCCTCGGCACCGTCGAGCAACTGCACCTCGGCAATGGCCGGGATGTCGTCGCCATTCTTGGCCACCTTCTGCCAGGGCGCGAGCGGCGACAGGCGCCATTCGACACCCGACGCAATCAGGCGCTGGGCCTGCGAGCGGGTGGCGGCATGCCCCCGCTCCACCAAAAACACATCTGCGCGCATGGCGCCCGTCCTTTTATGAGTAAAAACAGCCGCTACCGCGCGACCATCATACGATGATAGCTATTATTTATATAGCAAACAATCCATGCAAGCCGCTGCCCGGTCGCGGGCAGGGCTCCGAGCCAGAGACGAGGGGCATCCCCCCTCTCTCGCTGGCTGGCTTCGATCAGTAGCGGTACGTGTCCGGCTTGTAAGGGCCTTGCTTGGGCACGCCGATGTAGGCGGCCTGGTCGTCGCTCAGCTCGGTCAGCATGGCACCCACCTTCTTCAGGTGCAGGCGCGCCACCTTCTCGTCCAGGTGCTTGGGCAGCACGTAGACCTTGCCGTTTTCGTAGTAGTCGCTGTGCGTGAACAGCTCGATCTGGGCGATGGTCTGGTTGGCGAACGAGTTGGACATCACGAAGCTGGGGTGGCCCGTGCCGCAGCCCAGGTTCACCAGGCGGCCCTTGGCCAGCAGGATGATGCGCTTGCCGTCGGGGAAGATCACGTGGTCCACCTGGGGCTTGATCTCTTCCCACTGGCAGTGTTCTTCGAGCTTGGCGACCTGGATCTCGTTGTCGAAGTGGCCGATGTTGCAGACGATGGACTGGTCCTTCATCGCCGCCATGTGCTCGAAAGTGATCACGTCGCGGTTGCCGGTGGTGGTCACGAAGATGTCGGCCTTGTCGGCCGCCCATTCCATGGTCACGACCTTGAAGCCTTCCATGGCGGCCTGCAGCGCGTTGATGGGGTCGATCTCGGTCACCCACACCTGGGCGCTCAGGGCGCGCAAGGCCTGGGCACTGCCCTTGCCCACGTCGCCGTAGCCCGCCACCACGGCCACCTTGCCGGCGATCATCACGTCGGTAGCACGCTTGATGCCGTCCACCAGCGACTCACGGCAGCCGTACAGGTTGTCGAACTTGCTCTTGGTCACCGAGTCGTTCACGTTGATCGCGCGGAACATCAGCGAGCCCTTGGCCGACATTTCCTTGAGGCGGTGCACGCCGGTGGTGGTCTCTTCGGTCACGCCGATGATCTCGGCGCTCTTGCGGCTGTACCAGGTGCTGTCTTCGGCCAGCTTGGCCTTGATGGCGGCGAACAGGATGCGCTCTTCTTCGCTGCCGGGGTTGGCCAGCACAGACGCATCCTTCTCGGCCTTCTTGCCCAGGTGCATCAGCAGCGTGGCATCGCCGCCGTCGTCCAGGATCAGGTTGGGGCCTTCGCCTGCGGTGCCCTTGGGGCCAAAGTCAAAAATGCGGTGGGTGTAGTCCCAGTATTCGGCCAGGGTCTCGCCCTTGACGGCAAACACGGGCGTGCCGGTGGCAGCGATAGCGGCGGCGGCATGGTCCTGCGTGGAGAAGATGTTGCACGAGGCCCAGCGCACATCGGCGCCCAGAGCTTGCAGCGTTTCGATCAGCACGGCGGTCTGGATCGTCATGTGCAGGCTGCCGGTGATGCGGGCGCCCTTGAGCGACTGCTTGGCCGCGAACTCCTCGCGGATGGCCATCAGGCCGGGCATCTCCGTTTCGGCGATGCGGATCTCTTTGCGGCCCCAATCGGCCAGGCCGATGTCGGCAATGATGCAGTCGGTGTTGACCGGGGCGTTGACGCGTGCGTTCATGGTGGTGTGCTCCAAAGCATGTTTGAAAAACCACTGGTCGGGGGAGTGACAAGGCTCACCACACGAGAAGTGGATGAGCGTCGTTGCTGGGTGACTCCGAGCCTCACGCCCCGCCTGTGCTGGGGGCGCTGCAACGCTCCTCGGATCGGCGGATTATAAAAGCAAGTGCCCGGCGGGGAAACATCCCCGGCTGCGGGTGGGGCCGCCCCGCGCTCACTCGCCCTTGCTCTTTCACGTCGGCAACATGCCAACCACCCATGTCACCTGTGCGGCTGCCGGGGTTGGCGTAGCCCCTGACACTGGTGCTCTTTCAAAAGCGCCATCAAGGAGCACAGCATGGACCCCAAGGACAAGGTCGTCATCGTCACCGGCGGCGCCAGCGGCATCGGCCGCAGCATCGCGCGGCGTTTTGCACAGGAGGGCGCACGCGCCGTCGTCGTGGCCGACCTGCACCTGGAACCCGCCCAGGCCCTGGCCGACGAGATCGGGGGCCTGGCCGTGCGCTGCGATGTCTCCAAAGAGGCCGACATCCAGGCCCTGGTGGCCACCACGCGCGAGCGCTACGGCCGCGTGGACGCCTACATCTCCAACGCGGGCATCCTGGGCCGCCCGGGCGGCATCGAGCTGGAAGACCCCCTGTGGGACGCGATGTGGAACATCCACGGCATGGCCCATGTGTGGGCAGCGCGTGCCGTGGTGCCCGAGATGGTGGAGCGCGGCGAGGGTTTCTTCCTCGTCACGGCCTCGGCCGCCGGGCTGCTGACCATTGTCGAATCCGCACCCTACGCCGTCACCAAACACGCTGCGGTAGCCTTTGCCGAATGGCTGCGCATCGCCTACGGCCGCAAGGGCGTGGGCGTGGCCTGCCTGTGCCCGCAGTCGGTACGCACCGCCATGGTCACGGGCGACGGCGGATCGGCCTCGCACGACGGCATCCTCCCCCCTGAGCAGGTGGCGGGCGACGTGCTGGCCGCCATGCTGGACGGGCGCTTTCTGGTGCTGCCCCACCCCGAGGTGGCGCAGTACTTCCGCAACAAGGGGCAGGACTACGAACGCTGGATCGGCGGCATGCAGAAGATGTACGCCCGCCACACGCAGGCCCCGGCGGGCTGATGCCCGCCCCGGGGAATCCAGAGTGCCCGCCCGGTAAAATCCCGCGATTCGGCGCACCGCGCCTGTCGCGCCCACTGCCGCAGCCCTTGCCGCAGCGGGTCCTAGCCCTCTTGGAATCCCCCTGTGTCCCACGCCCCCGAAACCCGGCGCCGCCGCACCTTTGCCATCATTTCCCACCCCGACGCCGGTAAAACGACGCTGACGGAAAAGCTGCTGCTGTTCTCGGGCGCGATCCAGATCGCTGGCGCCGTGAAGGGCCGCAAGGCCAGCCGCCACGCCACATCCGACTGGATGGAAATCGAAAAGCAGCGCGGCATCTCGGTGGCCAGCTCGGTGATGCAGATGCTGTACCGCGAACATGTGATCAACCTGCTCGACACGCCCGGCCACAAGGACTTCTCCGAAGACACGTACCGCGTGCTCACCGCCGTGGATTCGGCGTTGATGGTGATCGATGCTGCCAACGGTGTGGAAGCACAAACCCGCCGCCTCATCGAGGTCTGCCGCCAGCGCGACACGCCCATCATCACCTTCGTCAACAAGATGGACCGCGAAGTGCGCGACCCGCTGGACATCATGGACGAGGTGGAGCGCGAGCTGGGCATGCCCTGCTGCCCCATGACCTGGCCCGTGGGCCAGGGCAAGAGCTTTGGCGGCATCATCAACCTGCGCACCAAGACGATGACCGTGTTCGAGTCCGGCAGCGAACGCCGCCCGCAGGACTTTGAATCCATCCCGCTCACCGACGTGGACACGCTGCGCGCCCGCTTTGGTGCCGAATTCGACGCCGCCATGGACAGCATGGAGCTGGCCACCGGCGCATCCCCCGCCTGGGACCATGAGGCCTTCCTGGCCGGCAAGCTCACCCCCGTGTTCTTCGGCTCCGGCGTGAACAACTTCGGGGTGATGGAAGTGCTGGATGCCCTCGTGGACATGGCCCCGCCCCCTGGCCCGCGCGTGAGTACGCTCGAAGTCAACAAGCAGCCCGTTGTCAAGACCATCCAGCCCGAAGACGAAGGTTTCTCGGGCGTGGTGTTCAAGGTGCAGGCCAACATGGACGCCAACCACCGCGACCGCATCGCGTTCGTGCGTGTGGCCTCGGGCAAGTACACGCCGGGCATGAAGCTCAAGGTGCAGCGCACCGGCAAGGAGCTGCGGCCCACCTCGGTCGTGACCTTCATGTCCCAGCGCCGAGAAGCGGTCGAAGAAGCCTACGCGGGCGACATCATCGGCTTCACCACCCACGGCGGCGTGCAGCTGGGCGACACCATCACCGACGGTGCCAACCTGCAGTTCACCGGCCTGCCCTTCTTCGCGCCCGAGATGTTCATGACCGTGGTGCTCAAGAACCCGCTGCGCACCAAACAGCTGCAGCAAGGCCTGGCCCAGCTGGGCGAAGAAGGCGCGATCCAGGTCTTCAAGCCCGACGCCGGCGGCAACATGCTGCTGGGCGCCGTGGGCCAGCTGCAGTTTGAAGTGGTGCAGCACCGCCTGAAGGCCGAGTACGACGCCGACGTGCGCCTGGAAGGCTGCCAGTACACGGGCGCCCGCTGGATCACCGCCGACAACGCGGCCGACCTGCGTGCATTCACCGATGCCTACCCGCTGCGCCTGGCGCACGATGCGGCGGATACGTTGGCCTACCTGTGCACCTCACCTTACGACGTGCGACTGGCGCAGGAGCGGTTTCCGAAGATCCATTTCCATCCGCTGCGGGAGCATGCGGGGTTGGCTTTGCAGAAGGCGGGTTGAGTCCGCATGTTGCCCTTGGACCTCTGGCCGCCAGCGGCCCGCCGTGACGTAGTGGGCGTCTTTACCGACATCGACGACACCCTGACCACCGAGGGCGCGATCACGCCCGACGCACTGCAGGCGCTGGCCGACCTGAAGGCAGCGGGCCTGGTGGTGATTCCCATCACGGGGCGGCCGATTGGCTGGTGTGAACCTTTCATGGCCGGGCCTGCCGGTTCGACCTGGCCGGTGGATGCCATGGTGGCCGAGAACGGTGCTGTGGCGTTTACCCGGGGCTCTGGCGCTCAAACACCGCTGGTCAAGCGCTACCAGCTAGACGCCGCCATACGCAGCGCCAACCAGGCGCGGATGCGCGAGATCGCGGCACAGGTGGCGGCCGAAGTGCCCGGTGTGAACCTGAGCCGCGACAGCGTTGGGCGCGAGACCGACCTGGCCTTTGACTACGCCGAGTTCGACCGGCACCCGCCCGAGACCGTGCAGCAGGTGCTGGCCCTGCTGCAGCGCGAAGGCATGCAGACCACGGTGAGCAGCATCCACATCCATGGCTGCTTTGGCGACTTCAACAAATGGCAGGGCGCCAACTGGATCGTGCGCGAGCTGCTGGGGCGCGACCTTGCGCAGGAGCTGGACCGCTGGGTGTTTGTGGGCGACTCGGGCAATGACCAGGCGATGTTCCAGCACTTCACCCACAGCGCGGGCGTGGCCAACATCGCGCGGTTTGTGCCGCAGCTCTCACATCTGCCACGGTATGTGACGCAGGGCGAACGGGGCGCGGGGTTTGCGGAAGTGGCTAGGGCGATCCTGGCGGAGCGCTAACTGTCAACGAAGCAAGAACCGCAAACAACAGAGCGCTGTCGCCACAGCCCCTGGCTGATCGACGCAACGGGGTCAGCGCTCCCGGGACGGCACAGTGCACGCAAGGCCTCCAGGAAGCAGTTTTGACTGAAAACGCCCGCTTGCGCTAGTGGAATATGCCGTGATAGCTATTATTTCAATAGCAAAATCATCAGGCCTTGAGGAAGATGTCCGTATCCGGCGCAAAACACGCGTGCAGCGGCAGCAGCGCCCCGCCCAGCGCCCGCGCGTCCGATCCCATGGTGCCCAGCTCCAGCCGGGGCGGCTGGTGCAGGCCTTCCCAGTTGTAGTCGGCCAGCGCGTGGCGGGCGCCTTCGCACAGGGCCTGCAGCAGCTCGGGGGCTGCAGCGCCATCGACCACCACGGCGTCCAGGTCCAGGAACGCCGCGGCCGAGACGATGCAGTGCGCCAAGCCCGCCGCAGCGCGCGCGATCCAGCCCCGGCTGTGTTCCAGCCACGGGGCCTGCAGCACGCGCTTGTCGTAGGCGGCCATGGGGTCGAGGCC